>Ga0316205_10000892_pt1 | contig 43707 bp, 36 predicted proteins | sample 3monthpyrite_MG_FD_204941 | JGI IMG/M metagenome (GOLD analysis project Ga0316205, IMG submission 204941) | Microbial mat bacterial communities from mineral coupon in-situ incubated in ocean water Damariscotta River, Maine, United States -... | ecosystem: Environmental > Aquatic > Marine >...
ATGCTGTTCACAACCACTCCCTGTCGGCTGATATCAGTTCCAGCTCGGTATACTCCAGCACGACTGCTTCAATCAAACTGTACTGTTTATCTAAATAAGATTTGTCGTTGCTAAGCAGGCACAAGCCTATTACCGACTTTTGCCAGTTGTCGAGCATATCGACTTCGGCTACGGATGCGTTGAAGCGGTTACTTAATCTATCTTTTAAACTTTTAATCTGTTTGCGTTTTTCTTTAAGGGAATGGGCGTTTGGGATGTGCAGGTTTAGTTTTATTAACAGGATGTGCATTTTATTCTGACTGGTATTGTCTTTGCTCCATCGTGAGCTAAAGCTCGTTCCTACCATAGATCACGATGAAGTTTGACGTTTATAAGTTGTTTATTTCCAGATCCAGCGCTTTAACCGCATCTTCATTTGCTGGATTCGTTACCACCGCAACACTGGCATTTTCGGGTTTTAAATATTTTTTGCCGACGCGTTTTAAATCATCAACCGTGACTTTTAAAACCCGCTCGCGATATACCTGACGTTGCTCCGGCGTGCGCCCGTATAATTCATTGTGATATGCCTGCTTAGCTTCACCGGCGGGGGAACCGGGTTTGTCCATGCCGCCGATGACACCTAAAATGGCTTCCTCTACCTGCAGTTCGGTGTGTTCTTCGTTTAATAACCATTCGATCGATTTATCAAAATCATCGAGGGTTTCTGCAAGGCGCGGATCGCGATACGAGAAAAAACGAAAACACGCATTGGCCGGCTCATGACTTGCGCCACCACCGTAAGCGCCGCCCTGCTCTCGTATTACTCTGTGTAAAAATCCATTGCGTAAAAATCCGCCGAGCACAGACAGTGCGGCTGCATCTTCATGATTAACACTCACCGTTGGATAAGCCTTGGCACTAAAGTTAACCTGTGTGCTGGTTAACCAGGCCTGTTTAACCTGCTGCTTAACTGGCGCTAAATTAAACTGGCTATTGTGTTGATTGCCTTTGCCAGCCCAGTAATGTTGAATATCTTTTTCTATATCACTTTGCGATTCTTTTTCAGCAATGCTTAAATATTTTCGCGGCGCATTAATTACCTGTTGGTGAATGGCTTTAAATTTTTCTGCCAGATCTTTAATCGCATCTGCCTTGTTTAAAGAATCGTCGAGTTGTTTAAGTTGCTTTATACCCTGCAAACCGGAAATACGATGACTGAGCTCTGCTGCCGGACTCATACCACTACTGGCTGCAGTCATCGCTAAACTGTGGCCATGGCCGGTGACACTTTGCTCGCGACGGGCACGTTTTTGTGACACCAGTTCGCGGATGCGCTCAAGCTCATCAAAACGCACATTATCTAGCATTTCAGACATTAACTCGTTTAACTGCTGATGATTTCTGGCCAGGGCTTTGCCGGAAAAAACAAAGTGGGCTTTTATTTCCTGTTCACTATCGACTGAACCACGCACACTGGTGTAAGCACTGACGCCACCGCTGACTGCATCCTGCCACGCCTGTGATTGTAAATAATCTTTTTCACCACACCCCAGTTCAGTTAAACAATACGTATAAACGGGTAATAAATTTATAAGCTCATCTTCCAGCGCTGGCATTTCAACAATGATTTGCTGATATATTAAACCATTCGTGCCCTGCTCAAAAAACGCCAGTTGCATGTCGTCCACTGTTTTTGAAGAACCACAGGGAATCTGTAATTTTGCTGGCACATCTTCGAGTCCGACTTTGGGTAAAATACTAATGTCGTCAACTTCGTTTTGACGTTTTTCCAGCGCGGCTGCCTGCTCAATAATTTGCTGCTTTTCTGCATCCGATAATTGTGCTTTTATTTCTGCGAGTTTATCGGCTTCGGCTTTTTCTTTCGCCTTGCTTAAATTGGTATCCGGCGTCATGACTAACCGTATACGGTGTTTATTTTCTAATAAATTTTTCTTCACCAGATTTTTTATAAATTGCGGGTCTTTAATATCTTCGCGCAGCTGTTCTAACACCGGCTCGATATTCATCACCGCCACCGGGTCGCCGCGATGAATCGCCGCCGATAACCCGCCGAGAATTAATTGCATGCCATAGGGATAACCATCGCCACCAATTTCACGCTGACCTAATTCCAGCTGATGCAGTACCGCTTCAACCTGTGATTGTTCAACGCCATTTTCGGCAACATCCTGCAGCACATCTAATACCAGTTTTTCAATGGCATCCGCATGCTCGGCTTCGCTGGCTTCCAGTCCACACATAAAACTCATTTCGCGATTGGAATCTTCCAGCCCACACAAGGGTGAAGGTGAAGCACCCAGGTCGGTGGTTTCCAGTGCGTGCTGTAATGGCGAGGCAGAATTATCCAGTAATACGCTGGACATTAAATGCGCCTGTAGCATTTCTTCCAGCGAGGTACTGCGACCCAGCAACCAGCTAATCACCACATGGGTTTTAGCTTTGGTGTCTTCTTCATCGAAGGCATAGCTGCTTTGAAAATTTTGCGGTGCGCTGTAACGCTGCTCATCATCCACTGTTATTTCTACGCCCAGTTTTTCAAAGCGGCTTAAGGCTTTTTGCTCGAACACTGCGTGATGCTCATATGCGGGAATATCGCCAAAGGTCATAAACACCGAATTTGACGGGTGATAATGCACTTTGTAAAAATCTTTTAATTGCTGATAACTTAAGTCGGGAATATTTTCCGGCTCGCCGCCTGAGTTGTAATGATAGGTTGTCGTCGGAAACAGGTGCTCGGTAACCGTTTGCCACAGGGTACTCACCGGGGAGCTCATGGCACCCTTCATTTCATTAAACACGACGCCTTTATACACCAGCGGCGTTGACGGATCATCGGCGGTTTCAAATTCAAAACGATGGCCTTCCTGGGCAAAGTCCAGCTCATGCAGGCGGGAGAAAAATACCGCATCCAGATACACGTCCATCAGGTTGTCGAAATCTTTGCGGTTCTGACTGGCAAACGGATAGGCGGTCCAGTCGCTGCTGGTAAAGGCATTCATAAAGGTATTGAGAGAGCGGCGAATCATCATAAAGAACGGGTCGCGAACCGGAAACCTTTCGCTTCCACAAAGCGCGGTGTGCTCTAACATGTGGGCCACACCGGTTGAATCGGTGGGAATGGTGCGCAGGGCGACTAAAAAGACATTCTCATTATTTTCCGCCGACAGGTGGTAGTGCGCCGCACCGGTTTTTATATGTTCATACTCTTCAATGGTGATGTTGAGTGAATCAATTCGCTCAGAGCGTTTCCACTGGAATGCAGGGTGTACCTGAGCGGGCTTCAAATCAACAGACGACATATAAACTTCCACAAATATTAATCAGGCACAGATTGTAGCTTGTTACCCCGATGAATAAAACGGCTTTATTATGGGTGTTAAAGAATATAGGGCTCCTCTAAAAATAGATTGTGACCTCTGGCTTTGTTCCCTGTCCAGGATCAAGGCATGTTTTTGAAAGCATGCCCGAATTAATAAACTTGGGCATGGTCAGGGCCCGGTCGAGACCTGGTCAAGACCTGGGCAGGGAGTAAAGCCCCGTAGAGCGAGCCCTGCGGCATGCGTCTAGGTTTTTGCAACCCTTGACAATGAATAACCATTGTACCGCGGGCTGTGCCTGGTAGCTGCTTGCTTCAGGGCTCGCAGAGGCCGCAAGCTATTTTTAGAGATGCCCTTATAGTCAAGATAAGCATGCGATGACTTGAAAGTGTGGGAGAATGGACATATATAATAAGTTTGAGAATGACTAATTGTCATCTGCAATAAAAGCTTGCGCAAATGACTGAACCAGATAGTTGATACGCTTTCTGCTCAACCATAAATAATAATTAAAGAATCATAAAGACATTAAGCATGACTAAATCCCTCACCGCCGCTCTGCTGCGCCCGCGCTGCACCGCTGAATCTCTGCCCTTTAATAGCACCGCCGAGCTTGAAGACCTGCCGGACATACTCTTCCAGGACCGTGCATTTAAGGCCATTGAATTTGGCATTAATGTAAACCACCGGGGGTTTAACCTGTATGTGATGGGCTCATCGGGCCTGGGCAAACACGGCCTGATTCGCAAATATTTAGGGCGGGTGGCTGCGGACAAGGAGTCCCCTTCAGACTGGTGCTATGTGCACAATTTTGATCAGGACTACAAACCTAAAGCCCTTAAGCTGCCCGCCGGACAGGGCCGCACCTTTAAAAAGGACATGAAAAACCTGATTGAAGATCTAGGCAAAGCCATTAATGCGGCATTTGAAACCGGCGAGTATCAGGAACAGATACAGATTATTGAAAAGTCATTTCAGAAAAAACAGGCCAGTCTACTGGAAAAACATGCGGAGCAGGCACGCCAGCAAGATATCAATCTAAGCAATACCCCCTCCGGATTTATGCTCACACCGATTGTTGACGGACGCAATATTACCGAAGAAGAATACGACCAGTTAGCGGAAGAAATTAAAGACGATATTGAAGATAAAATTGCCAACTTTCAGGATGAACTGGAATACCTGGCACCGGAACTATCTCGCCAACGCCGTGAACATAATATTAAAATTAAAAAACTCAATCGTAAAGTGGCGCTATTCGCTAGCAGTAATTTAATTAAAGATACCAAACGTAAATTTAAATCGCTGCCGGAAGTGGTGAGTTATTTAAAAGCATTACAGGAAGATGTACTGCATCATCTAGAGGAGTTTACTGAATCTGAAGAAGAGCAACATTCGGACAGTGAATCTGGCCAGCCACCGACGAATAAAAGTGAATCACTGCAACGCTATCAGGTTAATTTAATTGTTGAGTGTGGTAAGCAAAAAGGTGCGCCGGTGGTTTATCTCGACAACCCCACCTACCAGAATTTAGTTGGGCGCATCGAATACGAAAATCGTTCCAGTAATCCAGGCAATAATTTTACCCTGATAAAACCCGGCGCATTATTGCAGGCCAATGGGGGTTACCTGGTTCTGGATGCGCACAAAATATTAAGCACACCCCACGCATGGGATGCACTGAAGCGCAGTATGTATGCGAAGAAAGCCAAAATTGAAAATTTAGAACAGGCAGTGGGCGGTGATAATTCCGTTACCCTTGAGCCGGAACCGATTCCACTAAAAGTAAAAGTTATTTTGCTCGGCGATCGACACACCTATTATTTACTGCATGAAATCGACCCTGACTTCCCGGAGCTGTTTAAAGTAGAAGCCGATTTTGAAGAAGAAATTTTTCGTGATGATGATGCGACGTTAAAATATGCACGCTTAATCGCATCGCGAGCAAGAAAATTTGAACTCAAAGATATGGATGCTTCGGCAGTCGCGCGGGTCATCGAATTCAGTTCGCGACTGGCAAATGACTCAGAAAGATTATCTACGCGCCTGCGCACCATCGACGATTTATTAATTGAAGCCCAGTATCACGCACTCCAGGCAAACAGTGAATTAATTAATGAAAGCAATATTCAGCAGGCAATTGATGCGCAAATTGAACGCACCTGCCGCATACAGGGATTAATTCAAAGTGATATTCAACGCGGCACCTTAATGATTCGCACCGATGGTGAAGTGGTGGGTGAAATTAATGGCCTGTCGGTATTTGAAGTGGGTAAATTTGGCTTTGGTCAGCCTTCACGTATTTCCGCATCAGTGCATTTGGGTGACGGAAAGATTATTAATATTGAGCGCGAAGTCGATTTAAGTGGCTCGATACACGACAAGGGTGTTTTGATTTTATCTGCACTGCTTGCCAGCCGTTACACCAGAGACACACCCCTGTCTTTTTCCGCCAGCATTACCTTTGAGCAATCCTACGGACTAATCGACGGCGACAGTGCATCAGTTGCTGAGTTGTGCGTTTTAATATCCGCGTTGACGGACTTGCCAATTAAGCAGGGTTTAGCCATAACCGGCTCATTGAATCAACAAGGTTTTGTGCAGGCCATTGGTGGCGTTAATGAAAAAATTGAAGGCTTTTTTGATATCTGCCATCAACGCGGTTTAACCGGCAAGCAGGGCTGCATTATTCCGGCGGTTAATGTTAAAAATTTATCGTTAAGAGAAGATGTGGTGGATGCAATTGAGCAGGGACTGTTTAATATCTACCCGGTTGAACACTATCAACAGGCACTGGAATTGTTACTCGGCATGCCATCGGGAGAAAAACTTGTGGACGGTAGCTACGAAAAAGACAGTATTAATGACCGGGTGGTTAAACGTTTGTGCCAGTATGCAAAGCATCGTAAAGATGCGCAAATTATTCTTTGATTTATAAATCTCCATGCAAGCGTGAGAGATCTATGTTTTAGTTGCTCCCCTCTTTGTAAAAGAAGAGCTGGGGAGATTTAGATGTTAGTGTTTATTAACATTATTTATTTTCATTAAACGCGGGAACCTTTTAAATCCCCCTTAATCCCCCTTTTACTAAGGGGGAAACTTTACTCTCCTCTTTGTAAAAGAGGGAGTACATATATTTTTATTGCTACCCGCTGGATAGTACAAAATATTAATGATACGGGGGAGATTTAGGGGAGATTTAGGGGAGATTTAGTTTTTATTTTAAACTTCTCATCTTTTAAAAAAACATTCACCCAGCAACCGATTTTCGTTTAATTCCAAACAACCGCTGAAAAAAGGCCCGCACATCATGTCCAACCGCCAGCGTCGCCGGAATTGTAAACAAGGTTACCACCGTGGCAAACATTAAACCCGATGATAACGCCAGCGCCATCGGTGATACAAAATGATCTAAGCCACCCCAGCCATAAGCGGTCGGCAACAAACCAACAACGGTTGTCGCCGCCGTTAAAATAACCGCTCGAAAACGTCTTCGCCCCGCCAGTAATATGGCTTCTTTAATTTTCATTCCTTCTTCACGGGCACGTTGAATAAACACCAGCAAAACTAAGGAACTGTTCACCACAACACCGGTTAATGCCACCATACCCATGGTTGAGAAAAAGGACAAAGGCATGGGCTTCCAGAACATGTCATGTAAATAAAAACTTAAAATCACACCGATGGCACCAAACGGAATTGCCAGCATGACTAATAATGGATACACCATATTATTAAACTGTATGGCTAGTATAAAAAATATTGCGATCAATGCAAAGATAAAGGCAATCAGCAAACTAACAAATGATTCCTGATTTTTTTCCTGCTCACCACCGTAGTTAGCCGTCACTTTATCCGCAACGCCTTTTTGCCAGACGGCTTCATTGTCTTTAACCATATTATTTAATTTTAAACTCGACAAAATACTGCTATCGATATCCGCAACCACATTCACAATTCGCACGCCATCTTTATGCCGGATTGTGGTGTAACCACTGTGCTCTTCCAATGTTGCAATTTTATTTAAGGGAATTAAACCACCCCGGTTATTGGGTATTAACACATTTTCAATTTGTTCCAACTCCCCCGCCCCTTTCGATGGAAAACGAATAGTCACATCAATTTCTTCGGTGCCTTGACGAATGGTTGACACAATTAAGCCATCCGCAGCTGCACGAATATGTCTTGATACAATTTGCAAATCTATACCCGCGTAAGCCGCGAGCTTTCTGTTTAACACCACATGCAGTTCCGGGTCACCGGGTTTTAAACCACTGTCTATTGTGGTAACCCCTTCCACCGTTTTTAAGTAATCCATTAACTGGCGTGCCGCCTGTTCACTGGACTTATCATCAACACCATTTAGTTCAGCTTCCAGTGCACGCCCCAGCGGTGGACCATTACTAATCAAGGTTGATGATATTTCCAGTTGCTTATATTTTCCTTTTAATACCTTTGTCACCAAATTCATATCATCGATTGCATTATGATTCGGACGACTAACCGATGGAGAATAAATTGCACGAATTTGTCCGTAGCGGCTTCCTCGCTGTGTTAACGGATCTCCCTCATCCATAGATATATCGCCACTTTGTAACACCGTCGCTTCTAAATATTGCGGATTCGTTTTATCACGAATATCTTTATCAATATCGCGTAAATGCTGGCGCATTTTCACTAAAGACGTTCCGGGTTTTGCGGTGACCCGTACCAGAAACTCTTCAACACCCACCGGTGGAAATAACTGAAACTGCAAACTTTGCTTCGCTAAAACAATCGAGCCTATTAAAATCAAAAATGATAACAGCACCGTTGTCCATCTAAAACGAATGGCTTTTTCCAGCAACCAGCCGTATACATTTTCTAGCGCTAACAACCAGGCGCGCTCTTTCGGATGCTTATTTGGATTAGTGACATGTGCCACATGACTGGGCAGCATAAAAAATGATTCCATCCACGATAAAATTAGCAGTGTAATGACCACAATGGGAATGGCTATAACAAACTTACCAATTATGCCTGACATAAACATCATCGGTAAAAAGGCTGCAACAGTTGTTAATATCGTAGTGGTCACGGGGCCAATTAATTCAACCGCGCCTTTAACCGCCGCATCTACCGGGCTTAAACCTTTTTCCATATGATAGGTAATATTTTCACCGATAATAATCGCATCGTCCACCAGCATGCCGAGCACCATGATAAAGCCCATCATGGATATTAAATTCAGCGTCATACCCAACGCATAAATAACCGCAACACCGGACATGAAAATAATTGGCAGCCCCCAGGTTGTTGTCATAGCAACGGAGAAACGCAGAAAAAATATTAATGAAATAAAAACTAAAACTATTCCAACCAGACCATTATTGGTTAACACCCCTAAACGCATACGTGCAAAGCGTGAAAAATCCTGAAATGATCTAACATCGATTTCTTCGCCATAGCGTTTTGGAATCGTTTCAAGGTACGGATTAATTAAATCGATCGTGTCGATAATATCCGCATTAGATTTTTTCAAAATCAACATCGACACCGCGGGTTTACCCTGTACATCGTGTAATGTTCTGGGTTTTTCCAGGGCTTCTTTTATGACTGCCACATCACCCAGTAAAATTGAGTTTCCTCTGGCATTGGCACGGATGACAATTTTTTTAGCATCTTCAATACTGCTAAACTCACCAACAATGCGCACCGACTTCTGGCCTTCGGGTGTATCAATTTCACCACCCGGAGTATTAAGATTCCAGCCGCGCAAAACCTGTGCAATTTGATCTACTGAAATTCGTGTTTTGCGTAATTTCTCCGGATCAACCTCTACACTATATTCTGCCTTGCGATCACTTAACAATACAACTTTTGCAACGCCTTTAATCGCCAGTAAATCTTCTTTTATTTCATCACCCAGTCGCTTTAATTCTAGCTCCGATCGGTTATCCGATACCGCTACCCGCAGTATTGGAAATACCGCACCATCCACTTCGGTTACAAACGGGTCATTGGGCAAGTCGGTGGGTAGCGTTGCTCTATCAACCGCAAGTGAAATATCAGATGTTAATCGGTCGCGGTTATTTGCATGGGGATCCACCTCCATAGAGATTCGACCGGAACCGGGAAAGGCCATCGATATCATTTTATCTATGCCATTAATTGCGCGTAACTCCTGCTCGACAGGGGTAATAATTAACTGCTCAACTTCAGAAGGTGATGCCCCCGGGTAAGCCACATCAATTTGTATAATATCCAGATTCACATTGGGAAATGCTTCCACCTGCATAAATAGCACAGCGGTTACACCACCAATGGCAAGTAGAAAAACAGAAACTAAATTAACGACCAGACTGCGGGTAACCAGATAACGAATGATTGATTCCATTATTTTTCTTCCTTGCTGTATGGGTTCTGGCTGTATGGGTTCTGACTGTATGGACTCTGGCTATCAGAATTCTGTTTAGTCTTATCACCGGTGTTATTATCAAGTTGATATTCATTGAATGTAAACTGCGGCAGTGCAATATTTTTCCAGATTCCACCGCGCAGTAAATTAAGCTGGTGGTGACGACGGTTTAATTCTATTAACTGTAAATCGGCAGATAACTCAGCCGTTGCCAGCTGCGATTCAAAATCAATTATTCTGTCGGTTTCAATGCGCCCGTCTTTATATCTCTCCACGGCTTCATCGAGTTTTTTGTGTTCCGCATGAACGCTTTCTTTAAAAGCCTGAAGCGCCTCATCACTGGAATTAATTTCAGCCAGTAAACTCGATATAGAATATTGCAAATCTTCCAGTATCTGTTTTTTATCCTGTAATGCCAGCCCTCTGTCATAATGCGCCTGCCGTAACTCCGCATCAAAACCAGACTTATCAAGCCCCCGGTTAAACTCAACGCTCACGCCGCCTACAATCTCAGACTCATCCAGGCTACCCGTTGACAGATCGCCCTGATTAATTTCATTACCCAGAAACACAACCAGATCTAAATCATCTTTACGTTTATCACGACTGCTGCGTATCTGACTATCGGCTAGCTGTAATCTGGCTGCAATGCGTTTTAACTCAGGGCTATGGCTTTGTGACTGGAAATAAACATCTTTAAACGTGTTTGACTGATTTTGATTAATATTGTTATTTGGTGTAATAGTTTTATCCCATCGTCGCCCCATTAAACGATTTAACGAAATTAACTGTTTATTCCAGGCTACCATTAAACTTTTTTTATCTGCCTGATTTATACTTAATCGAGCCTCCACCTGCAGCACATCTTTTTGCTCAGACAGGCCCAGCTTATATTCATCTCTAATATAAACACTCAATCGTTCTGTGCGTTCAATACTTTTTTCTATACTTTTAATGCGTGCCTGGGTCGTTGCTATACCCATATATAATTCGATAACCTGGGATGCGAGCTGATCATATAAACCAAGCTTGTCGCTTAAGGCTAATTTTTCACTGACGTCGGCCGCCTCTAAACCCTCTTCATATAATGGGTTGCCCGAACCTTTTGCGAAGCGATGTCGATAATTAACATCCAGCCGCGATTTTGTTAACGGGTTAGGAATAGTTGGCCCGAAGGTTACCGCTGAATCTTCATTTGAAATATTGGCATTAAAACCTAAGGTTCCGCCGTTTTGCAGATTTCTGTTTAAGCCGCCGCCAACATTATAACGATCCACAGCCGTTCCCAGAAACACACTGGTATCACGGCTATAACCCGCATTAGCATTTAACAACCAGGACAACTGGCTTTGCACTTTTACATTTTCTTCGCGGGCTTTTTGCACCTGTAAAGCAGCCGATTTAATTGACGGATAATGGTCAACCACTTTTTGCAACACCTGCCCTAAACTCAAATTTGAATCAATTTCCTGAGCTGTAATATTTGCGCTCCAGGCAAAAAAGAATATCACGGCTACTGCTTTATATTTCATCACGATATTTTCCCAATATAGACATTTTATTTTTGACTTTCATTTGCATTATAAATTTATTTTTTTTTAAGCAGATTATTTAAAATAAACTCCGTGTGCAGTTGTAGATAATTTTGCGTACCTGTATCATCATCAAACGGTTTGAGGGAGTGCATCCAGATTGTAGCCTGTACCAGCGGAGCAATCACTAAACGCGCCACCGTTTCCGCTTCGTATAACTCAAACTCGCCGCTAATCATGCCACGGCTAATGACTTTACTGAATAAATTACGGGAACGGGTAACCACGGTTCTGGTAAAGTATTCCGCCAGCTCGGGAAAATTACCCGACTCAGACACCATTATTTTCGGAATAGCCGATAGCGATGTACACGCTATGCCCATCCACCAGCCGTTAATCATATTACGTAACAGATCCGCATTTGAGCCATCAAATTCATCGACTATCTGCTCAACCTTGTCTATTTGTGGGGTGATACGCTGCTGAACTACATCCCGAAATATACTCTCTTTACTATCAAAGTAGAGATAGAGAGTACCTTTGGAGATGCCAGCGGCTTTCGCCACATCCACCATACGGGTTGAACTAAAGCCTTTTTCGGTAAAAAGCGTCAATGCAGCATCGAGTATTTCCTCCGGACGCGCCTCCTTACGGCGTTTCCAACGACAATTTGAGTTTGAGAGTTTATTACAGAGCATAGTTTACATATTTAAATAACTGACCAGTCATTTATATATTAATGATAAATGACCCAGTGTCCAGTTAAAAACAGATAATCTTAGTTGTCAGGATTTTATACAATCAACGGCTTATGCATCCCCAGAAATAGAATTGAAACTGGAATTGAACAGGAATTGAAACAGCGCCACCCGTTATGGTGTGCCAGGGCCTTTACTCGTAGGTTAGCGGTTAAATTTTTTGAAAATGAATCTCGGCATCAATCTAATTAACCACAGCCCCCACAATATATTCTTCAGGGATTTTGGAATAGACATATACCCTTCCCCCGTGCTTAGCGGCAAAGTCAGCGGCACTTTCCTTACTGCCAAAGGGTACGGTCTCCGGCGCATCCATTCCGCCGACCCGGTTACTTCCTAAAACATACCAGGCTTTTTGAGCCGCTATCCAGTTGTCTGTACCCGGGTTATCCCAGTCAGCACTGGACATATCATTTACATAGATTGCGGCAATATTTTTGGGTTCTTCCGGTGATAATGTAAATGCGATGGTGTCGCGCACGGAAGTGAACCACAACACTTTATTATCACTGAGAATGATCTGACCTTTCGGACCTTTGTGGTACACCACAGTCATTAGACAGTAATAACCATTGGCTTCACGGGTAAGGATTTGGGCTTTCGGAACTTCAACTGGGGTATTCTTTTCACAGGCAGATAATAATAAAATAAAATACATGAATAGTAATTTGTACATAAAAATTCTCGTCAATTTAGTACTGAAATAAAACTTAGCTTCCCCCTTATAAAAAGGGAGATTAATTTTTTATGTGTGGTATTTAAAGCTCACGCCGCTGAAAAACAAATAGCGTCATCACCAATGGCACAATCACCCATAACAACATCACCCCGGTTAAAAGTGAGCTACTCATACCCGCTTCACTGGCAATACCTGCAATGCCGGCTGCATCACTGACCCCGTCAAACAGACTTAGATTAAATATCCGGTAGCTGTCAGTCGGGCTGATTAACATTAAAGTCACAAATAATTGCTGACTCATTTTTTGTCCCTCATCTAATAGCAACGCACCAAATAAAACCAGGTCATATAAAACCACAAACACCAGCCACAATCCAATTGCGCTACCCGCAGCTGTAGCTCTTTCTTTTACCAGTACACTCAGCAAATAACCCAGCGCGATAAACACGGCACCAAGTAACAGTGAACTAAACATCATGGCAAGATAAGCCTGCCATCCCTCAAGGCTTGAACCGAGCATTATCATAATTAAAATAGCGCCACCGTAACCGGCGAATATTGCGATAAATAAAATTAAAACATGGCCTAAAAACTTACCCATAATGACCTGCCAACGACTCACCGGATAGGTTAATAACAACATCATGGTACCTCGTTCGAATTCTCCCACCAGTGCATCAAAGGACAACATCAACGCAATTAGCGGAATTAAATAAACGCTTAAACTGGATAAACTAATCACCGTAATATCTAAATCACTGGCACGCACCGAACCAGTGGGTGCCGAGCCTAATAACGATAAAGCGATGGCCAGTGTGCCGAGCAAAAGTATCGCTGCTCCTATCCAGCGATTTCTCAAACCGTCACGTAATTCTTTTTGTGCTAAAACCCACAACATTTTTACGCCCGAGATTTTCATTCCTCACCTGCGCGCATAAAGTATGTGTATAGCTCATCTAATCTGGGTGGCATAATTTGCATGTCCTGCACGTCTTCACCGAGGCTGCTGATGTGACGAATTAGTGGCATTTTTTCGCTGCTTAAACAAGTTAAATGAAAACTTTCATTATTAACGTATAAAATATTTACAGCCGAACCCATACGATCTGCCACCCTCGATGCCTGCCCTTCTGCGACAGAAACTTTTAAACGGACAGGTAAAGTCGCCTGTTGATAAAGTTCATCTAATGAACCCATTGTCACAATGACACCGGATTTTAAAATAACAAAACGACTCGCCCTGGCTTCTACTTCGTGCAATGAATGAGATGAAATTATTGACGTTGCTCCGTCTTTTTGTAGCTCATCAATCAGTTCATAAAAATGCTGACGTAAAATCGGATCGAGTCCGGTGGTGGGTTCGTCGAGAAAAAGTAACTGCGGATTACCCAGCATAGCCTGTGCCAAACCTAAACGCTGACGCATGCCTTTTGAGTAGGTTCCAACCCGACGCTTTGCTGCATCACCAAGTCCAACCAATTCAAGTAAATTTTCACATTCACTAATACTTGAACCTTTAAGCCGCGCATAGAACATCAACACTTCACGGCCTGTCATAGCTTCATAAAAGGCCACACTTTCAGGCAAATAGCCTAACGCCAGTCGTTGTGCAACAGCTGCACTAAATGCCGGGTTTCGCCCCAGCACTTCAACCTGCCCAGAGGTGGGTCGGGTTAGTCCTAACATTAATTTCATCAGCGAAGTTTTACCTGCACCGTTATGCCCAACCAGTACGATGCACTCACCTGACTGCACATTAAAATTTATATCGCGCAGAACCGTTTCATTTGCGTATGTTTTATATACGTTGTGAAATGAAATCACTTTATTTTCTGCGACTGATTTACTCACTGACTAAATCTCCTGAAATCATAAATTCTAAATGCGGCGGTTTCATTAACGGCACGCTGTCGGTGACACCTCCGGGATGAATACCAGGAAATTCTGCCTGCGCCCATTTCAATAATTTTACCGATGGGCTATTTAATAAAAGTTTAGCCATAGGGTGTCGCCAGACAATCTGGTCAACCAGATCATTGGGCTTATAGGGCTGATCTGAAATACCATTTGCATCTATATCAAAAGCATCATTATCACTCCAGTAATTTCCTATGCCATCTTTTGACCATTCAATAAACCGCGTGCCTACATATTTTACCTGTGTGCGATTATTAATAAATGCATTAGCATAAATTTCATTGCGCTCAGAACCGGCGGTGAAGTGAATACCTATCTGACAACCTTCAAAGCGATTATTATTAATCGTATTAAAATTGGCGTTATAAATAAATACACATTTTTTTGCACCACCTCTCACACTATTCCCTTCAATGACTGAATAGTTGGTGAAATTAAAAAACAGGCCTCGCTCGTGATCACCTAGCGACTGATTACCGATTGCCCGAATACGATCGGAAAACATTAATGCAAAACCGACGTGATTATTGATTGAAATATTATGACTTATTTCACTATCAAGGGTGTACATATAATGAATTGCAAAACGCAAATCACGCATACGATTTGCGCGAAAAATATTTTTTTTACTGTTGGTTACAAAGATACCATCGCGGCCATAACGGATAGTATTATTTTCTATAATCGAGCCAGGCGTGTTCCATAAATAAACGCCATTACCCCGATCATTTATTCGATGAAACTGACTGCCTGTAATAACGTTATTGCTAACAACTGCTGAATCAGGGCCTTTAAGATAAACCCCAATCAAATTATTTTTTAGATGATTATTTTCTATCCTTGCCCGGTCACCTTTATCGGTAAAAAAAACCGCACTGTCTTCACCGTTTAAATCTTTACCCGAATACTGAATAGTTAAACCTTTTACAAGCACATCCGGTGCATTTACCGTAATCACATGCGATGAACCTTCACCATCAACAATGCTGCCAGTTTGCCCCACTATGTTGAGTGTCCGATTTATTTTAATTGAACCGAAATAGGTTCCTGCACTTAATAAAAGCGTATCGCCTACCTGTGCAGCATCGATCGCTTTTTGTAAAACACCTTGACCGGATGCTACATTTGTTTCTTTTGCCTGCGCTATAAAAGAAACAAAAAATATAAAAAGGAATAAGCAGGTCACCAGACCACGAATTAAATCGCGGCTGGCAACTGTCTTATTTACTAACAACTTAGGTTTCAAAAACCTGAACCTAAGCTGGCTCAACAAGCATACGACCACGCATTTCCATGTGCAGCGCATGACAGAACCACTGGCAATAGAACCAGTGCACACCCGGGCGATCCGCCGTAAAGGTAATGGATGAAGTTTGCTGTGGCCCAATTTCTATTGCCACACCATAGTTTGCAATGGTGAGGCCGTGGGTCAGGTCATCAATGGCATCCGCATTACTGATATACATAGTAACTTCGTCACCCTGCTTGACGGTAAATTTCTCCATACTGAAATTTGGTGCAATGGAGTACATGTAAATACGGACTTTTTTTCCATCGCGTATTACCTTCGAATCAGTACCCAGCGTAACACCATCTTTCTTCGCCTGCGCCGTTGCATCAGCCCACATGCGATCACCATAAGTCCAGAGTGAATCCGGATTTACTATATCTGCACGAACGATAATTACATCATGGGGTTCCGCATAAGTTGGGCCGTCATGCACCACTTTCATTTTCTTACCGCTAATGTCAATTAACTGCTCGTTCTCCGGTTTTAACGGGCCAACATTGATGAAACGGTCCTTGGAAAATTTATTCAGCGACACTAACCACTTGCCATCCGCCTCTTTAGTTTCGCCCATGGTGGTATGGTTATGACCCGGCTGATAATGCACATCGACTTTATCAAGAATCGGATTCACTTTCTTACCATTGTATGCATCAATGGCTTTTTGAATATTCCACTTCACCGCCTGGCTGTCGAGGAATAAAGTTGTGAATGCATTACCTTTACCATCGAATGCGGTATGCAAGGGCCCTAAACCTAATTCGGGCTCCGCTACTACCGTATCTCGCGGTTTTATTTTATCTTTAAATAAATCCGGTAAACGTCGAACATCAATTACCGTAACCGTCGGTGAAAGTTTTCCGTTAAATACAACATGCTTTCCGTCCGGTGCCGTATTACAACCATGGGGGCTATTGGGCACGGGAATGTAACGGGTGTATTTCGAACCGTGGCGACCATCGATTACCGGTACACCATTAATTTTTTTATAGTCACCTTTCTTAACCGCTTTTTCGATGGCTTTAATATCAAACACAACCGCCCAATCACGTTCGTTTGACATCATGCCGCCAAGATTAACAGCCTCTTCACTGTTATAACAGGTAGAAAATGCATACAGTCCCTGGTAATCCGCATCACAGTTATCCAGATTTCCATCCACCATAACCTGCCATTTCACTTCCATTTCATCGCCGTCAATAGCGCTAAAAATTGCGTGATATTTTTCCGGCTCATCAAGAATGCTACCGTCATTTGGAATCGGGACTCGATGCTCACCATTGGCAAATACATAACCAGTACGTGGATATTTTTGTGGGCGTAAACCATGAATATCAGATGCATTAGGGATTTCGATAATCTTGTCGCACTTCATCACATCGCATCGCACACGTGCAACCCGCGTGTTGGCTTTATCATTCATAAACAAATAACGGCCATCATAAGTACCGTCAGTAAATGACATGTGTGGATGATGTAAATCACCATTTAGCCAGACACCGCCACGGCCACCCGAATCTAAAAACTTTTTAGTTTCAGGTAATAAACCATCACGCAATATTTTACGACTCTCATTAGTTGCGCCCCAACCTGAAGCACTGCATCGGTTAAACACCGGCACACGCATTAACTCACGCATTGAAGGCATACCTAAAATACGCAGTTCACCCGCCTGACCGCTGCTCCAGAAGCCGTAGTATTCATCGAGATCACCCGGTGCAACTTCTGCTTTATTTTTTGATGCAGCAATGACCGCCTCGGGCGTTAACACGCCTACACCAGTTAAACCGGCAAAGCCCGCCAGTGCTGCAACTTTAATTGAACCACCCAGTAGTTGTCGCCGGCTAAGTCCAGTTTCTTCAAGCTGTCCATTTTCTGGTTTATCTATTTTTTGACTCATTTCGCTTCTCCTCGGTATGCCTATGTTAAATAGGGTAATTTTTTATTTATACTTCCACGATATAGTTTTAAATCAGGGATTCTCTTATCAAGTTTAATTCTTACCATACTTACATCAGATTATCTCTGGTTATTATCCAACAACACTAACGCTAAAACTCCTTAAACTTTATTTATCCTTTTCTAATTCAATTTTAATTGCTGATAAATTTTCAGATTCAAGCGATGCCCTGTGAGCCGCTCTACGTTCTTTTTTCAAACGTTTTTGCACCATCACCGGACAGTCCTGGTCATCGCTATACACCACCTGACAATGCAAACAATAAAGACACTCATTAACATTAATATCCCCCTCCGGATGAATGGCTTGCACCATGCATTCATTACTGCAACGCTGACAGGGGGAGCCACATTCTTTATAACGTTTCAGCCAGGCGAACATGCGCATTTTCCCGGGGATAGCCAGGGCGGCACCCAGAGGGCACATATATCGGCAATAAAAACGCTCGATAAATAAACCCGGAACTAATACCACCAGTGCGAAAATCACATAGGGCCACTCACGCATAAACTTTAAAATAATGGCGGTTTTAAAAGGTTCGACCTCTGCCAAACGTTCTGCCCATTCCAGCGAGTAAAGCGATAATCCGAACAGTAAAAGAAATATTAAATATTTAAATGACCAGACACGTTCGTGTACCGCCCAGGGTACAACTACCTGCTTTATTTTCAGTGCTTTAGCCATTTTATTTAATAGCTCCTGCAGGGCACCAAACGGGCATAGCCAGCCACAATATGCACCGCGACCCCAAAACAATAATGAAGCCGCAACCGATGCCCATAAAATAAAGATCAGCGGTTCCATTAAAAAATAGGCCCAGTCAAATCCGCTGACCAACGCATTAAACATTGCCAGAATATTGACTACAGATAGCTGTGCATTAAAGTACCAGCCAATTCCAAATAAAGTAAAAACAAGAAACCCGATGCGCACCCGTTCGGTAAGTTTAGGGCGTTTAACCAGCCAGTCCTGAAAAAAGAACACAAGGGTTAACACAAGTAAGGCGATGGACAGCACAACTATTTCAGCGGTTTTTAACTGCCACATTTTTATCCAGATAGGCTCGGCCTTTGTTGAGCGTTTTTTATCAACATTAGCTTCACTAAAATTCAAATACTCTTTTGGTGGATTGTACTTAAGATCAAAAGTCAGAAATACTTTTTTTGTTGGGCCGATGTTACGCCCCACCAGTAATTTCAGTTTCCACGGAAGAGCTGCATTAAACTTTAGATCCGCCGGGGTCCTGAATAAATCTACATCGTGTAATTGCGGTGCACCTTTAGCTGCGATGGCTCGCAGACGTTTGTGATAACGATCGTGAAAACGAATTGAAGTATCGCCCTGTATCACCTGGAAGCGATCAAAAATTCCACCCCGTACATAGCCGGAACCTTTAAAGGAAAATCGACCCTTACCCGCCAACATGATTGCCTGTTCACCTGGCTTTAATTTTTTTAGCAGATTACGGTATTCATTTTCACCGAGCAGACTTTTGCCAATACTGGGAATGGAAACCACCGCCGCATATAATTCGACAAAGACATCTTTAACATCACCTTCCTCGGGAAACTCCAGTGCCTGTGGATTTGCGTCATCTTTGAAGGCCTGATTAATCTGTGCAACGGTGATATTTAATCGCTGCACAGAACCTTCATTTAATAAACTATGCCAGTCTTTAATCACATTAATTTTCGGGTTAATGGATGCAACGGGACCGCTGTATTTTTTCTCAGCCTGCAGCCCGGATAGACCAAAATGCCGGGCCACTTTTATGGATGACCTTAAAATATTATCGTCCATTACCATCACGGTTACGGTGGCACCGGAGACTACGTCGATCTTCACATCCTGAGTGCCGCGAACCAGCTTGCCCACATCCAGCCCGACATACTCATCAAGCACGGCGGTGATTCTTTTTTCAGGAATACCAATCAGAACTATCGGTTCGTGGTGCTCTACCAGTAAAACTTTTTGAATAACGCCCTGCATATTTATGGCGATAAGCTGGTGCAGTGGTTTGCCGGAATAGCCGGTGGTGTTTACATAATCGGATGTTAAAAAAACAAAACCAATCTGTTTGCCTTCTTTGTAGGCCGGTGATACAACTGGCTTGCTGGTGATTGCACCTAACTCATCTGCACCTGGAAATATAGTACTGGGAAATGAAGAACCGGTATATTTCTCGCTGGATTTAATTGTGTCGAGCAAGCGCGATAATTCGGAACCGGCACACACTGTTGCAGAAAATAGACTTGCTGTTATCCACAGAATAATAATTGGTAAAAATATTTGAGTTGTACGCCGACAAGTCATATTCTGAACAACACCTTTAACTAACTTTGCGGTAAGTAGATAAATTATCCGAAATATCAGCCCGAAATATCAGAATGAAATTATGCTCAAACTCTTTATTCAGAATTTCAGCATATCCTTAAATTGCAGTGCTGCTATTGTGCGACAAATTGACACAGTCTCCATGACATTTGTCAAGAGTGCGCTCATTCGATACGCGTTAAACTAAGCAATAAAAATGGCCAGACTATGTTATCAACCAATGTAGACACCCCCACTGAATTAATGTCCATCGCTCTGCAGGCTGAGCGTGAAGCGATACGTCGCTACAAAGAGCTCTCAGCCCTTATGCACAAAGCTAATAACGAATCGGCTGCGGCGTTGTTTGATCGCATGGTACTTGAAGAAAAGAACCATGAACGATTGCTACTTAAATGGATGACACGGGAGGGCATTGATGAAGATGTCAATATCAAGCCGGTTAAATGGACTGACCCTCAGGTAGCAACCGATTATAACGATGAAGCCCGCAGCGCTTATCACTGCACCCCCTATCGCGCTCTGGCTTTTGCTGTACACAATGAGGAAATTGCGTTTCGATTTTATACCCATGTAGCGGCAAATTCCAGTAATGACAGGGTAAGGCACCATGCGGAAATTCTCGCGCGTGAAGAATTGGGACATGCGGCGTTACTCAGAGCTGAGCGACGTAAAGCTTATCACGAAGAACTCGACACCCACACACAGGAACCCCGACTAGATGTTTCTGCCATCCACAGTGAAGTGGATTTATTAGCCGCGGCGATTCACATTGATCGCCACCTGTTAGGACAAATGAATATCATTAAAAACAATACGTCGCTAATTGACACACTCCTAAGCGCCTCACAGAATGCTATTCGCGAACATGAAACCACCCTGCGCAATAACGCAGAAAATGATCAGTTAATTCCCGGCGAAGCAATTACCGAGAACCTTAAAAAACTGAAGTCACATAACAACTATATGCAGCATAAATTTAACCAGCCAAACCAGGAGGTTTCCCGCCTATGGGCCTGCTGCGACAGAAGCTTTGCTTTTTACGATATGATTGTTGAAACAACTGACAATGAAAATATTATGCTGGCTGCCCAGAAATTAACTTCAGTTTCACTTGACCGGATTGGTTTTTTGAAAACATTATTTGGGGATGAAGTTGGATAAGTTATTTATTGTCGACGAGTGCGTAATTATGTTTAAAGTTAAAAGCCTGGACTATTTTTCCTGCTAACTAGCAAATTCAGATCCAGATCCAGTTTATCCGCATCAATCTGATTTGCTGAAATAATTTCCAGAATAGAAAATTCCCGCCCATCATTGCTCTGTAATTCTCGCTCACCCTGCGTCATGTTTATTGATAACCAGCCCTTATCTGTATTAACAACACCTTTCACTCTTTCTACTCCCTTTTGTGACAATAAATTCTCTAACAGTGTCAGTAATTTATTTTGTGAAAATACAGTCGAATGATTCAGTTTCCAACCGACACTGTAATAACCATTCGCATGCCCCTGCAGCATTTGCCAGTCAAGGTTATCACGGGTTTGCGGTGATTGCCTTTTATGATGTATATGAGAATGTATTTGAGAAATATTTATCGAATTTTCTTCAATTGGCTGTTTTTGTAAGCGTGAAAAATCTAGCCAACTCAGTTGCAACTGACCGTGTTCAACCATCGCAATCTGCCGTTTTACAGGCTCAAACGACATGGCATATTTAAAAAAACCGTTTTTGTCATCTTCGGAATAGGTATCCAGTTTTGTGGCTACCAGTATGTCGGCTAATTTCGACTGATCGATAAATGTTTCGTTGGTAAGATAACGGTTATCATTTAAATTTCTGGCATCAATTAAATTAATAACCGCTTTTAAATCCAGCACCGACACATAGAACTCGCCGGTTAAAGATTCAATTAATTTTGCAGGATGCCCTAAGCCGGTTGGCTCTATTATTATACGTTGCGGCTTTACGGTACGGATAATCTGATTTAAACCGACACTTAACGACTGACTACCCACACAACACAAACAACCACCGGGAATTTCTTTTATGCTGACGCCTTCAGTTTCTAACAATGCGCCATCAACACCTATCTGTCCGAACTCATTGACAATAACCGCCCAGTTTTCGGACGCGGGTTTATGTTTTAATAAATACTGAATTGCAGTGGTTTTACCCGCACCGAGAAATCCGGAAATAATATTAGTAGGAATATTTTCAAACTTACTCACAATATCGATCATGCAGATAAATAAAAAATTACTTCATTATATCAACATGAATGCCCTGGGCTTCCAGTTGTTTAGCACGGGCGTCAATATAACGCTGAAAATTCGTCTGCGTTTTATAGTCGCCGCTGCTCACATAATCCATTACCGACTGAATGTGAAACGATTTTAAATAACCATCACTTCTAAATACTTCTGTGCCCTTCGGGTTAAAATAAACCAGGCTGGGGGCATACTGAATATCGAGTTTTTTTGCCCAGTCTTTAATGCTGGATTTTTTGCCATTCGGCAAGGTTATTATTTCCTCTGACCACATATCCAGCACCGATACATTAAACTTTTTCAGCTGTTCAACAGTTGCTTTGCGCGTAAGCACTTCGCCGTGCAGTTCATCACACTCAGCACACTGCTTCTGCTCAAACATCACCAACCGGTATTTATTCGAGGCCCGACTAAAATCATAAGGCGCTTTAACACTTTCAACTTCTTTATGTATTATGCCTTTTGCCTTGCGCGGAGACACGCGGGCCAGATAGGCTCTGAATTTTTCCTTTTTATCGTGATGACCTAACACATAATCCAGTGCCGCATTAAATTTAGCCGGATTATAATAACCGTTGGCACGTAAAACCGCTTTACCTTCTTCATTGAAGAAAATAAGAGTGGGGGTGTACATCACTTTTAAACGGGCTGCAAAATCTTTTTCAGTGGTTTCGATATCACCAAAGCTGACATCCCGATCCCCCCAGATATTCATTGAAACCACATCGAAATTTTTGCGGGTTTTATCTGCAATTTTACGCTGTGCAAAATTAACCTGTAAAAGTTTTTTGCAATAGGGACAGCCATCCTGATAAAAAAATATCATTACCCGCTTACCCGCTTTACGGGCTTCGGTTATATCATCGTCTAAATCTAAAAACGAATTTTTAAACCACTCGGGCTGTTCTTCATAACCCGGGTTAACCATGCCTTCTGCCAGACTACCCTCGGTTTTTGCCAGAACATTCTGCACAAATAACAGGGAGAATAAAATAAATAATTTAGCGACGTTTATCATGCCCAACCTTTGTCCTGTTTGATGGCGTAACTTTTCGACTTGAAGAATTTTTTGTGCGACTATCAGTAGTACGACTATTAGCGCTACGACTATTTTCAGAGCGGCTATTTGCAGTTCTGTCACTACCTGATCTGCCTCTTCCAGTGTGGCCACTGGTGGGCTGACTACCGCGACTCGACTGTTTGCGGCCCTGCATCCGATAGACTTTTTGCACCGGTACACCGGACTTTAACGCGGCATCATATTCGATACCCGCTAGCTCCGCCAGTTCACGAATCTGTTGCGGTTCTAACTCATAGTAACGTCCCGGACGATTACTCTTGGTCATCATCACCGAACCATAACGTACCCGCATTAAACGACTTACAGTTAAGCCAACGGCTTCCCACATGCGCCGCACTTCACGGTTACGCCCTTCCATTAATACTACGTGATACCAGCGATTGAAGCTGGACGGTGTGCGGGACGTTTTATCATCTTTTACATCTTCCACAATATCTTCAAAGCGTGCTTTACCATCTTCCAGCTCAACACCATTAGTGAGTTGCTTAAGCTGCTCCGGTGTTGCCTTGCCCATAACTCGCACCGCATATTCACGTTGCAGCTGGCTTGACGGGTGCATCAGTTTATTCGCCAAATCACCGTCATCAGTGAGCAAAATCAGGCCGGAGGTATTAATATCAAGTCGCCCCACCGCAATCCAGCGACTGTGTTTTAAGCCCGGTGCGTGATCGAAGATAGTTGGTCGGCCTTCCGGGTCACTTCGGCTACAAATTTCACCTTCGGGCTTGTGGTACATTAACACCCGTGGCAAAGTCTGTTGCACGTCGCGAATAATGATTTTACGGCCGCTATGCATAACAACATCACCGGTTTCAACGAGCTGGCCCAGGCCAATGACCTCACCATTAAGCTGAATAGCGCCTTCTTTAATCCAGCTTTCAATCTGACGTCGTGAACCCAGGCCTTGCCGAGCCAGTGCTTTTTGGATACGTTCTTTACTCATAAAGTGATTCTTTTTCGGATAAAACAATGAAAATAATATTGACCTGTATTGTACTACTTTCTAGCCTTCAATACGCCTTTGCTGACACGACTTTAACATTTGCCGACGCGCTAAAAAACACCCGCGCTGTATCCCTCACCTACAGTATAAAAGATATGCAGCTAAAATTAACCCAATCTGGGCAAAATACGGTCAATGTTTACAGCAGCCAAAACAGCTCATTTGTCAGTTTTAATACAGATACGGGTAAAAGCACCAACCTAAACGAACAGATACTCAATAAGCGCGTTAGCCAGTTAAATAAAGAGCGCTTGCAAAAACTCGCGAAAGTACAAAAACAGCTGCCAAAAGAATTACCCAATATGACCCCCGCCCAGCAGCAAACCAGTGAAACCCTGATAAATTTGTATAAATACCCGGAATTTTATGGGGAACATACTTCACTTGTCGTCAGCAAATTGAAACAGACCAAACAGGTTAATGGCTTAAAATGTCAGCCTTATCAGCTTTATAAAATAGACAGGTTACTGAAAGCCTTCTGCCTGGCAGATGCCGGCTCACTAAACATGAGCGATGCGGAATATAAAACACTGCGCAGCTTCTATGCCTTTAACTACAGCATGCAGAGCCGCTTGCTAATTGCCCTGGGAAATACGAAATTCACCCTCATTGATTATGAGCAGCACAATATGCCCGGGGTGGTTATCGAAGAAATTGAATACCAGAAATCATCTCCAACTCAGCCACAAATTAGCTATCACAGTGCATTAAAAGGCATTCACCATCAGCCTTTAAAATCATCTGAGTTTGATATCAAAAAGCCCACAGGGAACAAGTTAGAATAGCCGCTGGTTAAAAATTCAGAGATGAAATTCAGGCATAAAATTTAACCGCCAGCAGCTGCCGGTTTCCTCAACTATAATTAAAAGATCGAATAATTTTGAGCGGCTTTAAATGCTGCCTGCGGCTATGACTATAAGCACTAAATTGAAAAAAGTTCTGTTCAAACTGAGCAACCTGTATTTCCCATTCAACAATTTAAGCCCCGAGCGGCTGCAGGAAATTGTTAACCATATTCGCATTATTGAGCTACAACAGGATGAAATTTTACAGATGCGTGGCTGCCGTTCCCAGGATTATCTGTATTTGATGGAAGGTGAAATAGATATTGTCTGTCAGGGCAGCATTCGCACCATTACAAATCCCCAGGAAACCCAGCGCTGTCCGGTGCTACTACCGGATGAGAAAAGCAGCTGCAGCGTTATTGCCAAAACCAACTGTATTATCAGCCACGCCAATCGGGATATTTTAGATACAATTATTGCCTGGGATTATATTGGCCGCACAACGCTCAATAACGTTGAGCACATAGACATCATTCGTAACACACTGGTTTTTCAGCGTCTGCCAATTGAATATATTCAAAGTGCATTTTCCCGCATGAAACCCTGCCGTTTCAAACAAGGTGAAACTATTTCGGCAGATAAAAGTGATGCCTATTATCTGATTTTAAGTGGCCGTGCTGAAGTACAGAAATTTGACAATATTAACCAGCATTTCAAACGGGTAACCGAACTGGGCATTGGTGATATTTTTGGCGATATGGCTCAGGTTTCCGGCAAAAATTCGGATGAAACCGTTACCATACTGGAGGATAGCGAAATACTGATTTTAGGCAAAGCGGATTATCAGCAACTGAAAAGTCGACCGCAGGTGCCCACCGTTCAGTCGAAGGTTGCAAAAACCATGCTGGATAATGGCTACCAGCTTCTAGATGTACGCTTCCCGGAGGAATATGCTGAAAACAAAATCCCCGGCGCCACGCTGATACCCCTTAGCAACTTAGTGAATGAGCTTAACAAGCTCAGTCGTAAACAACCCTATATTGTTTACTGCAACTCCGGTCCCAGTAGTGCCATTGCCACCCTCATTTTGCACGAGCACAATTTTGAAGCCTTGTCTCTAGAGGGGGGAATCAGAGACTGGCCCTATGAAATTGAACAGGCATCGGCAAAGCCCAACATTGTGCCTGTGGCAAACAAATTCCACTAGATATAGTAGATTTTCTTCGCAAAACCAGATAAAAGGCATAGATTTTACATTTCCCCGGTTTTACACTCGGTACAGGTAGTTTTAACTACCTGTCCATTTAAAAAACATAAATAAACGGGGATTCTATGATTACAGACTACTCTGAAAAACGTAACTTCTTCCGCATGAATCTGGAATGCGATGCCGAGTACACCATTAATGGTTCGGGCAAGCAGAAATCCGGTAAGGTCAGTGACCTGAGTGGCGATGGTATTTCCATCATTGCGGATCAGTCGGTTAAACCCGGCACTGAAGTTCGCGTTTCTATCCGACCTGAAAATGACGTGACACCGCCACTGGAAGTGATAATGGAAGTACTGCGCTGCGAAGAGCAGGATGCGGACAGTTATTTGCTTGCTGGAAATATCACCAGGCGCTAAGCACTATCGCTAGTTAGCCCATAACTGGCCGACGATTTCTATCCTTTCTACTAGCTGGTTTCCAGCTGGGGCAAGCTTCGACCCCCTTTGAAAAACCTTCCCTGATAAAAAAACATAAAGGCATTTGTCCGCTAATAAACGCAAAACACGCTAATGTTTTTAGGCTCATGCACCTACGGTGCATTACACCTTTTGATATACATTTGTTTTTATTTGCGAGCATTTGCGTTTATTAGCGGACACATGCTTTTTCATTATCACCCACCAAACCAGAACGCCATACTCTTCTCTAAAAATTCCTCATAGTGCATATAGTGCGAACCATCACAGGAAAAATTCAGCCCCACCATGCCGTTCACTATATTCAGGGAGGCGGAGCGCAGATAAATCGTTTCATCGGCAAACCGCAGAGCTTTAAACTGCTGGAACACCTGGGGAATTTTTTCCTGTTTGACAATCGCTTTATCAAAATATTTCTGATGCCGGTAAGCCAGGCAAATATCCGGATCGCTCAGCTCCGCAAAATTTAATATCTGATAATCATAAGGATTGTCCACCAGCCAGAAGGTCGCCCGGCTGCTGGAAAAATGCAGTTTCGCATGAAACACCCCCTGCACCAGTATCAGCTCTTCCACCAGACTAAGGACTTCGTCGAGATTCGCATCCATGGCGCTTTCAATACGTTGTTGTGAAAACAGCCCGCTACGTATCGCCGGATCACCTTTTACCTGTTTCCAGATTTTTTCATCTTGAAACTGTTCCGTAGTGCGCGGCAATTCACGCAAATCAAAATCCGCTCCCAGATACCCTATTGCTTTATGCTCCGCATCATATATGGTTTTAATAGCAGTTAATGACGGGCGTTTTCGGTTGCTGCTGATATAGGCTTCGGACAAATAATAATCTTCACCTTTCAGTGCTGGCTGTAAATACGGACGGGCAATACGATCACGTCCAATCTGCCCGGCTTTAAAGCCGCTGCGGGTAGCATCTTCGGTGATTTGTCTGCCGGTTTCATCCACCACCCAGAGATACTTGCAGTATTGCGCCTGATCCATTTCTGCTGCAAGGAGCACTTCCAGTGCTGCGCGATCATGCATTTCACCCGCACAGGCGTTAGCCAGTTCAGACATGGATTCAAAGAGCAGTGCGCTCAGCATTTCTCGCTGTTTAGAAATACTTTTTTGTAATGTGGTTACGTTATCCATTAAATATGCTGCCCTTAAGGTTTTAACAATCTTAATCATCATTCACCGCAATAACGATTAATAGTTTGATGAACATCAATTCAATTTCAGTTTAACAAAACTTCATTACAGTTTTTCTATATTTTTTTGCAGACGTTTCAACGCTTTTTGTGTATCAGCTAATTCTTTAAGTATCTCATCACGGGTAACCGGCTTACGTAATTTTTCGAGTTCTTCCGCCTTACTTTTTTCCAGATTATTAATCACCACCGCTATAAACAGATTAATAATGACAAAGGTGCCGACAAAAATGAAACTCACAAAATATACCCACGCCCAGTCGTATAACTCCATTGCGGTGTACATTAAATCAGTCCAGTCTTCGAGGGTTACTACCCGAAACAGCGTCAGTAACGACACAGCTAAATTACCCCAGTGCTGCGGATCATGCAAATGAAACAAATGATAACCGGAAATGGCGTAAATATAGAAGATAATCGACATCAACAACATCACATGTCCCATACTGGGAATGCTACGCAAAAGCGTGGTCACAATTAATCGTAATTCGGGAATCGTAGAAATTAGCCGCAATACCCGCATCAAACGCGCCAGTCGGGCCACCATTGCAAGTTCACCGGTAGCCGGCACCAACGACAACACAATGACACTGAAATCAAACAGATTCCAGCCATTTCCGAAATATAATTTCAACCTCGGTGCCACCGCAGTGATTTTTAATATGGCCTCCACAATAAATGCACCGAGAATAATATTCTGAACAAGCTCAAACTCTCCCGCAAAGCGCGCCATTAATTGCGGGCTGGTTTCCAGCCCCAGAACTAAAGCATTTATCAGAATCAGAGCGATAATGATTTTATCAAACAGCGGCGAGTTGATAAGGGTAATTAATTTTTTTTGCAGCATAGGATTTCTAATTTAATTTGCGCGATTTTTCAAAAGCAATGGATAGGAACGGATTCAGATTTAAGTTATAGACTCAAACGAATTCAAACAGAAATTCATTTTGCTCAGATAGCTATTTCATATTTTTAAATGTTGGAAACCCAATGGCTTTTTAGACTCACCAATAACCATTGAATTTCAGATTAAGAAATTCTAAGGAACCTCTGATCAAGTCTGATTATTTTATGCTGGCTAAAAGTACCCTTATTTTCCTTGAAGTTCGTTGTAATAGATTGACCCATGGCAATATATTATGGTGCCTCACTCCGTGAAAAATAGGAACACATTTATCTGGGCCTAAATCTAACCATACTTAATCAGAGATTCTCTAACTTGTTGAACTTAACAGTGATGTGTTTAAAAATATTAAGCTATCGTGTCGTTTGATATTGTATCATCAACAATCGGTTCGCAACCCCCCTGCTTCAGCAGCGTTTGCTGACGATTAATTTTACGAATGACCGTTCGCCCAGCCCGATCGGTGGCACGATTAATTGCAACATACATATCCGCTTGCGTATCTTCAATCACCACATCAGACAATCCTGCCAGCACGACTTGCAAGTGACAGTGCTTATCCTCCCCACCGCGTGGACCATTGATATCTGAAAGCCGTATCACAGCCCTTACAATATGGCCATCACAACAGGACAGAGAAAAATGCAATCGCCTCTCAGCATGATTACGCAAAGATTCGGTTAAAGAAAAACCTAACGCCTGTATATCTATTTGCATCTGAGTTTTCTCCTTCGCAAGCGTTTACAATTCAAGGTGCAAATATGTTAAGTGGGTTTGACAATATAGAAAATACGATTATTATCTTAATATTATTCGGAAATAACGAACAAATAATACTTATGATCAACTACAAACATCTGCATTATTTCTGGGCAGTCGCCACCGAAGGCGGCGTTGCCCGAGCCAGTGAACGACTGCATCTGACGCCACAAACCATTAGTGGTCAGCTAAGCTTGCTGGAAGATCATCTGGGAGAAGCCCTGTTTAACCGTGTTGGACGAAATCTGGAATTGACCGAAACCGGCAGGTTGGTGCTAAGTTATGCCAATGAAATATTTTCACTGGGCAGTGAGCTGGAAGAGGTCATCCACCAGCTGCCCGATAAGCGCCCCCAGCAATTCAGAGTGGGCGTTGTTGATGTACTCCCGAAGTCTATTGCTCACCGAATTTTACAACCGGCACTGCAATTGCCCGAAACGGTACGCATGATCTGTCGTGAAGCCAGCCTCGATATGCTGCTCGCAGAACTGTCAGTTCACCGTCTGGATTTAGTCCTCGCCGACCGTCCCATTCCCTCAACGGTTAGCACCCGCGGTTTTAGCCACAAGTTGGGCGAATGTGCCATTAGCTTTTTTAGCAGCGCCGCTCTGACAGAAAATCTCAGCGGTGATTTCCCCCAGTGTCTGGACGGTGCGCCACTATTATTACCCAGCAGCGGCACACAGTTACGCGCCAGTATTGACCAGTATTTAGACAAACGGCACATCCACCCGCGGGTGGTGGCAGAGTTTGATGATAGCGCGTTAATGAAGGCCTTTGGAAAAGCAGGTGCGGGGATTTTTATTGCACCGGCTGTAATTGAAGCTGAGGTTGAATTACAATACCAAGTTTCCTCTATTGGCCGAATAGATGAGGTAAAAGAACAGTTTTATGCCATTACCGTTGAGCGTCGGGTTAAGCATCCGGTGGTGAGTGCGGTAATGGAAGCGACGCGGGAATCATTGTTTGCCAGCAATAACAACAAGGTGCATAAATGAATAAAAAACAGGAAAAAGCCGGCATTTATCATGCCCCCTGGGAAAAAAGTTTCGATAAAATCATCACGCCTTTCGAGGAATTTATTCACCGTCAAACCACCAGTGGTTTACTACTGATGGCAATGGCGGTTATTGCCTTATTTCTTGCCAACAGCCCCATGGCTGAAACTTATCTGCATATTATTCATACCAAAATCGGCCTCAGCATTGGCAACTGGTCATTAAAAATGAGCCTGGGACACTGGATTAATGATGGACTAATGGCAATATTCTTCTTCGTTGTTGGCCTCGAATTAAAACGTGAAATACTGGTGGGTGAACTGGCAAATTTACGCAATGCGGTGCTGCCCATTGCCGCCGCTATTGGTGGCATGGTTGTGCCCGCTTTAATTTATTTTGCATTAAATCCCCAGGGTGATGCTGCATTTGGCTGGGGTATTCCAATGGCCACGGACATTGCCTTTGCTATTGGTGCACTGGCACTGCTGGCAAGCCGGGTGCCAAAAGCGCTGATTACTTTTCTGGTGGCACTGGCGATAGTTGACGATCTGGGTGCGGTGATGGTTATTGCAATTTTTTACACCGACAGCATTTCCCTGATCCCACTTGCCGCAGCAGGGGGATTATTCGCATTGCTTATGCTGCTAAATATGGCGGGCATCCGCAAAACCATGCCCTATTTTATTATTGCGATGATCCTCTGGTATGCGCTGTACCGCTCTGGTGTGCATGCCACACTGGCGGGTATTCTCGGAGCCCTGTCTGTGCCTGCCAAACCTAAATATGAACCAGAACGATTCAATCAACTCGTTAAGGAATTAATGCATAAATTTGAAGCCAGCCATGACCCAGGCAAGAACATTTTGACCAATGATGCATTACGTGCCGTGGTGCAAACCTTAAAAAATGGTGTGAACAGTGTTGAAGCGCCATTGCAACGCCTCGAACACTCCTGGCACATGCCGGTGGCGTATCTCATTATTCCGGTGTTTGCACTGACCAATGCGGGCATCCCCCTGGCGATGGATTCTCTGGGTGACATCCTGTCTCACCCGGTTACACTCGGTGTATCACTGGGTCTGGTACTGGGCAAATTTATAGGCATTACCGGTGCCAGCTGGCTGGTTTTAAAACTGGGTATTGCTGAGTTACCCAAAGACACGCGCTTTACTCAGATTGCTGGGGTTTCATTACTCGCCGGTATTGGATTTACCATGTCTATTTTTGTTGCCCAGCTGGGCTTTGGCACAAATGAAGAATTATTACTGATGGCAAAAACCGGTATTCTCAGCGCCTCATTACTGGCGGGTGTTACGGGGTATATCTGGCTATTCCTGGTAAGCAAGCCCGCTAAAGCCTGATACAAATAAACGTTTGATTGCTAGATTTCCCCGAACATATTAGGGATAATATAGAAACTATTCGCCATTTTTATGGTCGGACGTCTGCAATCCTAATAAATATGCAATTTGAGCCCTGAGCCAAATCAACAGAGATACAAAATGAGCCAAACCCCGGATACAAACCCGAAAGCTATCCCCGAGCATAAACCCCGCCCGTTTGTGGATATGATTGTTGGCATTGTCATACCCTCGGTTGTTTTAATGAAACTCAGTGGCGATGAGCAACTGGGTGCCGCACTCGCGCTGATTGTTGCACTGGCTTTTCCAGTCGGCTGGGGTTTGTTTGAGTTAGTTAAGTATCGCAAATTCAATTTCATCGCATTACTGGGGCTAGTCAGTGTTCTGCTGACCGGTGGCATTGGTCTGTTGCAACTCGACACTCAATGGCTGGCCATTAAAGAAGCCGCCATTCCGGGCGTGATTGGTATTGCGGTGCTAGTATCAACACAAACCCGCTTTCCCCTAATTAAAACCATCCTTTATAACCCAAAAGTTATGGATGTCGAAAAAATCAATCTAAAACTCGAAGAACTTAACAGCGCCGATGAATTTGAATCTCGCCTGTTAAAGGCCACCTATTTACTGGGGGGTACCTTTTTCTTCTCCGCAGTCATGAACTATGTGTTGGCAAAATGGTTAGTCACCAGCCCGGCGGGCAGTGTGGAGTTTAATGAACAGCTCGGCCAGATGACTCTGCTCAGTTATCCGATGATTGCCATCCCCTCAATGCTAATGATGATGGGAATTTTTTATTATCTGTGGCGCACCATCCACGGCATGACCGGCTTTGCGCTGGAAGACATTTTTCGCATAGAAAATAAAACTGAAACTAAAACTGAAAATGCTGAACAATAAGCGACTTAAGTGCAGCTAAACCCGACACCTGAATTACTGGAAATTTTATACTGGATCACCTTATTCGCGGTAATCGTTTCCTCCGCTTCCGCAGTACTCAAAGCCGGCTTCAAACAGTTTGATTTGTTTGGCGTGATTATCATTGCCATTGTTACCGGCCTGGGGGGGGGCTCACTGCGGGATATGTTACTGGACAGAGATGTTTTCTGGATTCAGAATCAGACATTTTTTATCGTGTCTCTGGGAAGCGCCATTGTGATTTTTCTGGTGGCACGCTTTATAGCGATGTCCCATCGCTTATTTCTTATTCCCGATGCAGCCGGTCTAGCTACTTTTGGCATCGCAGGAACACTGGCGTCATTGATGACAGGTACCCCCTGGCTGATTGCCAGTTTCATGGGTGTAATGACTGGTATAATGGGGGGTGTATTTCGCGATATTCTGTGTAACGAGACCCCTATTGTATTTCATAGCCCCCTCTACGCTACTGTATCCTGGGGTGGCTCATTACTATTTATTAGCTTGCTACATTATCAGATAGATATCGCCCTGGCTGCGATTATTGCTGGATGCTGTATTTTCATCAGCCGCTTACTGGCCATTTACTTCAACATAACATTACCAAAATTTCGCTTTAAAGGTGACTTTTAGTACTGTGAAATGTAGTACCGGGAAATGTAGTACCGGGAAATGCTGGTGGAATTTCAGGCAAACTGATTGAATAAAACTGAAGTAGACACGCGTTGCGTGCTAGTCAAAAACGAATTAATGGCGGCAACCTCATCACTGCTTTGCAGGTTTGCAGAACCACTTGCAGCGACGCCGGACACTGGCGGAGCTGATTCAGGTGAAGGGCTGAAACTATCTATTCCCACAACTGTATTGGTAGCGGTAGTATTGTTAGCTGTATCAGCACCAGTTTCGGCAGCAATAGTATTCCCTTCCCCAGTATTCCCTTCCCCGGCATTTTCAACTTCATCAACTGCTCGCTGATTTTCCTCCAGCTGCGCCTCTTCTCGGCGCTGTATTGCAATATCAACACGCGCCCGGGATGCTAGCTGATTGGCGTTGGCCGCCACCCGTAAATCCTGGGCAGAGGGATTAGCCGGGGCTAGTGCCGCCGCTCTTATCTGATTCGATTTGGCGAGTGTCGCCTGCGGGTCATTGGCAACGGCAGAGGCATCAATCTGCACCTCTCCTCCAATCGCATATGAACGACCATCCGGACCGGTTTGATAGGTAAAGCTGGGACCACCTCTGACTAAACTTCCCCCAGCTGCAACGTGTGCTGCTTCATGGGCGCGCACTTCCCGGTCACGGGCACGTAACTGACGAACAATAGATGTGTCCTGTTGTTGTTGCTCTTTTATCGCCTGCTTATCTTCGGAATCAGTATTGGATGAACGAAACTCACCGGTAACACGACGACTGGAGATGGACCCCAGCGGGTTACTGCTTTGAATATTTTGTGAGCTATTTATAATCATAAAGCACTTTTAGTGATGAGCACTTACAGACCAGAGAAATTAGGCCAGAAAAATCAGACCAGAGAAACCATTAAGGTTAATTTCACCTGGATATTTGTCTGGATATTTGTCTGGACATTCACCTAGGCGCGAATATCAACAATGGTTCCGATCACAGAATCAACCGCTGAAACTACCTTGGCAGAGGCCTGTACCTGAATTTTGTTTTGCTGCAAATCAACCAGAGACCCCACAAGGTCCGTATCCTGACCGGCTTTATTTAGCTGATCTGCACTGGCTATTTCCGCCGCATTTTTACGCAAACCATCCAGACCACGCTGAATACCCTGCACTGCTTCATTTTGAACTGACAAAACGCCCATAACATTACTCCAGACGGAAAATTATACCTGCACTAGGTTATAACATAATGGGGGATGAATTTCAATTTGAGGGGCTAAAACGTCGCGGTGGTGCGATAATCGGTACTTTTAATCTTAATAGTTAGGTTCGAATAATTCAGCCTGCAGCAGTTCAGTCATACTGAACTGCTCACGCATACAAATCGCAGCGATATTTATTTATTCAACGACAGGTTCTTTTTGATTTTCATCATCCTGCAGTTCATCAGTTTCACTCACCTTTTCAGACGTTAACTCATGTTCAGAATCTATAGCTGCATTTTCGCCGGAATTATCTGAATTATCTGAATTATCTGAATTATTCGAATTATCTGAAGTTTCTGAAGCTTCATCACTTTCAGCCGCGGGTACTTCCTGCTCCAACGCCAATTCCGGATGCAGTTTATCCAGATCGGTAATATCCGCCAGGCTTGGTAGCTCATCCAGACTTTTCAGATTAAAGTAATCGAGAAAATCCCGGGTTGTACCGTACATCGATGGGCGGCCCGGCACATCTTTATGACCCAGCACCCGGACCCATTCACGCTCGGTGAGGGTTTTAACAATATGACTGCTCACACTGACTCCGCGAATTTCTTCTATTTCTCCGCGGGTAATGGGTTGTCGATAGGCGATCAGAACCAGGGTCTCCAGCAGGGCACGGGAATAACGTGGCACCTTCTCTTCCCACATACGCGACACCCACGGGGCATTGCTCGGTTCTACCTGCATGCGATAGCCACTGGCCACTTCTTTTAGCTCAATGCCACGGCCTTCGTAGTCAGACTGTAAATCCTGCAGGGCCTGCAGAATGTTATCCTGACTCGGACGCAGCTCTTCGTCGGCTTCAAACAGGGCCTCAAGCTTGCGCATTTCCATTGGCTGGTCGGCGGTTAGCAAAATGGCTTCGATAATATTTTTTAGTTGTGCTTGTTCCATAATTCTTCTAGTTGTGTTCTTTAATTGTTTGTTCTCTGGTTCACAAGTTGTCCGAAGCGCTCAGATGTTATTCCTGTAAATCAAGATCCTGTGGTAGTTCGGAATCACTGGCGGCTTTTAGGTAGATTGGGGCAAATGGCTCTGACTGGACCAGATCAATCATCGCGCCTTTTAGTAACTCTAGTATCGCCATAAAAGTCACAACAATGCCTTTTCGGCCCTCTTCAATATTAAACAGGCTGGTGAAATCGGTAAAGCCATCACGGCTCACCGCTGCCAAAATCGCGGTCATTTTTTCACGAATCGACAGAGTTTCCCGCTGAATCATGTGACTACTGCTGATATCTACCCGGTTCAAAATATCTTTAAATGCAGTGAGTAAGTCGCGTAAATCCACTTCAGGCTCCGGACGGGTAAGCTCCAGCGGCGGTGCTTCGGCCTTTGCCACCCAGCTATCGCGACCCTGACGGGGAATTTCATCAAGATCTTCAGCCGCCTGTTTAAAGCGTTCATACTCCTGTAAACGTCGCACCAGCTCAGCACGGGGGTCGTCCTCATCCTCTTCGGATTCAGGCCGGGGCAATAGCATGCGTGATTTAATTTCCGCCAGCATGGCCGCCATCAGTAAATATTCCGCCGCCAGCTCAAATTTCATGGTTTCCATCATTTCGATGTATTTCATGTACTGTTTTGTGATGCTGGCGATCGGTATATCCAGCACATCCAGATTTTGCCGTTTGATTAAATACAGCAATAAATCCAGCGGACCTTCGAAGGCCTCCATAAAAACCTCAAGGGCATCCGGCGGGATATATAAATCCTCGGGTAATACTGCCAATGGCTCACCCTGAATCACCGCGAAGGGCATTTCCGACTGGGCCGGCTGCTCCTTTGAGGTACTGTCTTGTGCTGTGTTAACGGGCTGGTTCATTCAAACTCAATCTGTGTTTTATTTATGTATTAAAAATTTTCTGGCTTATACGGTTTTGTCTGTAGGCGCTAGCTTATCGGCCCTGACTGTCGACCCGGATTATCGACCCAGGCTATCGACCCAAGCTATCGACTTAGGCCTATCGGCCCAGGCTATCGACTTAGGCACATTACCTTACGCACTTCGTCCAGTGTATCACGGGCAACATCCCTTGCGGCTTCACAGCCCTCATCAATAATGGCCTGTACGGCGGACGGGTCATCAATATAATCTTTAGCCCGCTCACGAATGGGTTTTAGCTCGGCGATCATTGCATCGATTACCGGCTGCTTGCAATCTACGCAACCAATGCCCGCGGTAGTACAACCTTCCTGTACCCAGTCTCTGGTTTTCTCATCTGAATACACTTCATGTAATTGCCACACCGGACAACGGCTCGGGTCGCCAGGATCGGTGCGTCTAACCCGGTTAGTATCTGTGGGCATGGTGCGCAGTTTTTTCGCCACATCATCCGGGGCTTCGCGCAGGGAAATAGTATTGCGGTACGACTTGGACATTTTACGACCATCCAGGCCTGGCATTTTCGACGCCGGGGTTAACAGTGCCTGTGGCTCCGGCAGAATAATTTTACCCGCACCTTCTAAAAATCCGAATAAGCGCTCACGGTCTCCCAGTGAAATATTCTGCTGATTCTCCAGTAGGGCCTGGGCTACATCTAATGCCTGCTGATCCCCCTGCTCGGTGTAGCGCTTGCGCAGGTCACGATAAAGCTTGGCATCTTTTTTACCCATCTTTTTAATCGCCGCTTCGGCTTTTTCTTCAAAACCCGGCTCGCGGCCGTAAATATGATTAAAACGTCGCGCCACTTCGCGGGTGAGCTCGACGTGAGCGACCTGATCTTCACCCACCGGCACCTGTCCGGCCTTGTACACCAGAATATCCGCAGACTGCAGCAATGGATAACCTAAAAATCCGTAGGTGGCCAGATCTTTTTCTTTCAGTTCCGCCTGCTGGTCTTTGTAAGTCGGTACCCGTTCCAGCCAGCTCAGGGGTGTTATCATTGATAACAGCAAATGTAATTCCGCATGTTCTGGAATACGCGACTGCACAAATATTTTCGCCGCACCGGGACTAACCCCCGCTGCCAGCCAGTCCACTACCATATCCATGGTGCTGTCAGCAATAATGCGCGGGTCTTCATAATGGGTGGTGAGTGCGTGCCAGTCGGCAACAAAGAAAAAACACTCGTATTCGTGCTGGAGAGTAACCCAGTTTTTTAATACCCCGTGGTAGTGTCCAAGGTGAAGCAGCCCCGTGGGGCGCATACCGGATAATACGCGCTGATGTTGTGTTAAAACTGAGTTCAAGATATCTCCTAAAATTAACCTAATCCAAACAGGCTGAATAAATTCTTCTGCACCATATCAACCATGGGCGAGAGTATTTTACCTAGAATTCCCGTGACTAAAAGCAAAATAACCAGCAACATGCCGAGCTTTTCCGTGCGCACAAATACCTGCGCCCATTTGTAGGGTAAAATACCGGTGAGAATGCGCCCCCCATCCAGTGGCAGAATTGGCAATAAATTAACCACCATCAATACAATATTAATAATAACCCCAACACCGGCCATGTATTTGAGTGCACTTAAAGCCTCCCCGTGGGGCATCAGCTTAATGGACACGCTAAGCACCAGCATCCAGAAAATGGCCATAACGAAATTAGACAGAGGCCCCGCCAGCGCCACTAATGCCATGTCTTTCTGCGGGTGTTGAAAGTTGCGCACATTAACCGGCACCGGTTTGGCATAACCAAAGGCAAAGCCGGTAGCAATGATCATGACGATGGGAATAACCACCGTGCCTAGTGGGTCGATATGTTTTACTGGATTAATGGTGATACGCCCAAGATCCCTGGCAGTGGAATCCCCCAGCTTAAACGCGACCCAGCCATGCGCCGCCTCATGCAATGTAATCGCAGTGATAATGGGAATGAGCACCAATAAAATTTTATACAGATCAGCCATTAACGATTCCGTTTCACTGTAAACCAGGCCACACTAAATTGGGCCACACTAATCAAGACCATGTTCTGTGCCCTTACCCTGGCGCATAATTAACGGCGGGCTCTCCACCATATTAATAACGGTGGTGGCTTCAAAACCACAATTGCCTCCGTCGATAATTAAATCGACCTGATGCTCAAATTTATCGCGAATCTCGTGGGCATCGGTTTCCGGCATGTCATTGCCCGGCATAATTAATGTGGAACTCATAATTGGCTGGCCCAGTTCTTCGAGTATGGCTTTCACGATTGGATCTTCAATAACGCGAATGCCAATCATGCGCCGCTTCGGATGCATCAGGCGCCGTGGTACTTCGCTGGTGGCTTTCAGCAAAAAGGTATAGGGCCCCGGGGTGAGGGATTTAAGCAGACGGTAATCCGCATTGGTTACCTTCGCATAGGTGGCAATTTCCGACAGGTCACTGCACACCAGGGTAAAGTGATGCTTGTCATCCACCTGCCGGATGCGGCGGATTTTTTCCATCGCCGATTTATCACCCAGGTGACAACCAACGGCATAACTGGAATCCGTGGGATACACCACCACCCCGCCATTGTCGATTATTTCAACGGTTTGGTGAATTAGCCGCTTCTGCGGATTATCTGGATGGATTTCGAAAAATTGACTCATAAGGCGGCGTATTTTGCAGCAAAGTGGAGAGCAGGCAAAGTAAAACTTACAGTGATGGTTTTACCTACCCCATCTTCAACAGCTTATTTTACCTTGAATTGAATCAATTAAGGCACAGATTTTGCCAGTTTTATCCGCGTATAATATCGACTATACTCCTGCGGGTATTATAATCAGGTTGTCACTGCCTGATTTAAATAACCATATTAGAGCACTGTTCAGCTGTATCAGTAACAGGTTAACAACAAGCAAGCGAGGATAAATGAATGCTGGCAGCTGCAAATAATGGTTTAAAATTTTCACCCATAAACCGTTTTATGCCCATGAGCCTGTTAATCTGGACGCTGCTTTTAGCCACTTCGCTCTCCTGGAATATCTTTCATCTCAATAGTCAGCCGCACTATCCAGCAAATACACCTGCACAGGCAGCGTCGCCGGACGAGCTTCTTACAAAACCCAATATTGATACACCCGTGTCAACAAAGACAAAAACTATCCAGATTGTGACTTTTATTCACGCTGGTATCTGGCTGATTGGGCTATTTATCATTGGCTATGTTATCCAGCGAAACAAGCGTTTTGCCGCCCAGCTTTTACTTCATGAACAGGCCATTAAAGACATTGCAACCAGCGTTTCCAGTGCTACCGGTGATACTTTCTTCCCGCAAATGGTTGAACAGGTGGCAACTGTATTTGATGCTCAATTTGTCTTCATCGGCCTGCTTAATAAAAGTAACGAGCAAATGATAAATACCCTCGCGATTTATGCGGATGGCAAAATTATCGACAATATTGAATACCCTTTGCAGGGCACCCCCTGTTTTAATGTAGCCAATGAGCATACCTGCGTTTATCAGAGCAATGTTCAACAACAGTTCCCCGAAGATCAACTTTTAAAAGACATAAATGCCCAGGGCTATATTGGCAAAACCCTGCGCAACTGCCGCGGTGAACCACTGGGTATTCTGGCCATGCTGGACAGAAAACCATTGCAACACACCGAACAAATGTCCGAACTACTCGATATTTTCGCCGCCCGTACTTCCGGGGAAATAGCCCGCATGCTTACCGAAAAAGCGCTGCGTCGCTCTCAAAAAATGGATGCTATCGGGCAGTTAACCGGTGGTCTGGCCCATGATTTTAATAATCAGCTGGGCATTATTATCGGCTATCTGGATTTTTTAAAAGAATATATTGCTGGCGAAGAGAAACCGGACAAATGGATAGACACCGCCACCAACGCTGCCCTGCATTGTAGCGATTTAACCCGCCAGTTATTATCTTTTTCACGCACCGAAAGCAGCGAAAAAACACTACTTAATATCAATGAGACACTGCAGGAACTGCAACCCATGTTTGCCCGCTCAATGTCACAGGCCATCGAAATTGAGTATTTTTTAGCTGACAGCCTCTGGCTTACCGAAATAGACCCGGCGGAATTTCAGGATGCCATTCTCAATATTTTAATCAATGCCCGCGATGCCATGCCCACCGGCGGCAAACTGTTAATTGAAACCAGCAATAAATTTATGGATGCACAGTCCGCAGCCCTCAATCCCCTGGCACAGGCGGCCGAATACATCCAGATAATGATAAGCGATAACGGCTGTGGTATGAACAGAGACACGCTGGAGCGTATTTTTGAGCCCTTCTACTCCACCAAGACAAAGGGCAAAGGCAGCGGCCTGGGCATGTCGATGGTGTACGGTTTTGTAAAACGTTCGGGGGGATTTATTAACATTGATTCAGAAATAGATACGGGCACAACACTGCGAATATTTCTGCCCCGCTCTAATGCCTCTAATTCAGGCCTGTCGGGTGAGCCTGCAAATGAGTCTCCACCCAAAGGCAATGAAACCATTTTAATCGTAGATGATGAAGTGGATTTATTACACCTCGCGGAAAATTATTTAACTGAGCTGGGCTATAAAACTTACATCGCTGAAAGCGCCCGACAGGCGCTGGACATACTGGCCAAACACACGGATATAGACTTACTGTTTAGCGATGTAGTAATGCCCGGGGGCATCAACGGTTATGAACTGGCTCAACAGGTCACAAGGGACAGGCCTCAACTTAAAGTATTACTCACTTCAGGGCTCGCCTCAAAAGCCATTGCACAGAATAACCAGGTGCGTTTTTCTGCTCAAATGTTAAATAAGCCCTATCGTAAAATAAATTTGGCAAAACGCATTCGGCTGGTACTTAATAAAGATTATACTCAGTGATTCGATTTAATAATTCTTCAGGTTATTTTTTCTGCCCCCTGGCCCGATGAAAAAATCGCATGAATTTCTGAGGCAATTTTAAACTTTCGCTTTAATAAGCATAATATTTTATTTATTATTCCACTGGTTTATTACTCTGGTTTATTACTCTGGCAATTTTTTCAAAGCACACGCAGAAATCATACAACTCATCAAACAAAGGTTAATTATGCTCTACGCCATTATTTCACAGGACATTGAAAACAGTCTGCCCTTACGCAAACAGGCACGCCCGGATCATCTGGCCAGACTCGAACAATTACAAAACGAAGGCCGACTGATTCTGGCCGGCCCCCACCCGTCGATCGACAGTAATGAGCCAGGAGATGCGGGCTTTAGTGGCAGCCTGGTAGTAGCAGAATTTGCCTCTCAGGATGATGCACAAAGCTGGGCTGATGCAGACCCTTATGTGGCAGCCGGTGTTTATCAGCAGGTTAGCGTAAAGCCATTTAAAAAGATTTTTCCGGCCAGCAAATAATTTTTGCATAAAATTTACAGATAGGTTTCTGCCGACTTTTTACGGCATTTCCCTTCCTGGCCACTATCTTCCTGGCCAGCATCTTCCTGGCCAATCGACCAGGCCTGCTATAGCCCTGGCTTAATATAAAAAACGCCAACTTATTTCGGCCTGCAGCAATCCAGTTAACTAAAAAAGTATCGTCATCCCCGACACAAATATTCGAGAATGACAATTTAAATTATTTTAACAGGAATAAGGCAGCTGTAAATTTCATGCCTTTGAAATTTTATAATATGTAAAAATAACCCTGTCTTCTTAATTTAACTCTATTTGATGGTTATAATGGGACAGCAGTAATTTCGATCACTCATTGTTATTCATACCTTCCCCAACCAACTCACATTGCTTTTTCATCATAATAAATTACACTTAGGCAAATGGACGAAAATATACTCAAGCAACGCGCTATCGCATTCGACTACCTCTTTGATGCACTGGTAGTAACCGACTTACAAGGCATTATAGTCGACTGGAATAAAGGTTCGGAAACGCTCTATGGCTACACCAGTGAAGAAGCCATCGGCAAAGATGTCAGCATGTTACATGTACCAGAAGATATCGCCCATATCACCGCAGAAGTTTTATCCAGTGTAGAAAAATTTGGCAAGTGGTCAGGCGAAGTCAGAATGCTGCATAAAAATGGACATATTGGCTGGATAGAATCAATGTGTGTTCCCATCTTTAATGATAAAGAGCAAATGACCGGCGCATTAGGCATTAACCGGGACATCAGCGAACGCAAAGCCGAAGCCGATCGCCTGGCGCATCTTGCACATTACGATCAACTCACAAAAATTCCAAACCGCTACCTGCTACTTGAACGCATTGCGCATCTATGCGCACAGCATACGCGCAATGAAATCAAGTTCGCACTGCTTTACATCGATCTGGATAAATTTAAAACCATTAATGATACCAAAGGGCATTTACTGGGGGATAAAATTCTCACCGAAACCGCATTGCGTCTTTCTCAATCTATTCGACAGTCAGATACGATTGCAAGAATTGGTGGAGATGAGTTTGTAGTTATTTTAGAAGGCCTACATGAAGAAAATGTGATTACAAACCTCGCTGATAAATTAATTCAGATATTAAACAAAGACTTTATTATTGATAACGAAATATTTAATATCAGCTGCAGCATTGGTATCGCCATCCATCCAAATGATGGCAACAATTCAGACACACTGCTAATGGCCGCTGACAAAGCCATGTACAAAGCTAAAAACAAAAGCCGAAACTGTTACGAGTTTTATTAGCACGGTATTTCAGCACGGCATATTCATAGCCATAGCGCCCCCAATAGCGTCACCAGATCTCCACCAAATCTCCACGAGTGCAGGCCTACCCACCCT
>Ga0316205_10000893_pt1 | contig 43680 bp, 33 predicted proteins | sample 3monthpyrite_MG_FD_204941 | JGI IMG/M metagenome (GOLD analysis project Ga0316205, IMG submission 204941) | Microbial mat bacterial communities from mineral coupon in-situ incubated in ocean water Damariscotta River, Maine, United States -... | ecosystem: Environmental > Aquatic > Marine >...
AGTAGCGTCGGATGGATGATAGCGTGTGGGTGTTCTTCTCTTTATGTGAGGTCGTTCCTGTGCATCCATGCACCCACGACATTAGTGAATCCCTTCACGTCAAGTAGGACATTGTTAAACTTCTATTTAGAAAAGCCCGATGCGAAAGCGTCGGGCTTTTTGCTATCTGTCACTTATAAAAACAACCATAGCGCTGTTGCTCACCTGACGCCATCATCTTCTATGCCACGGCGCTTCACCAGTGTTTACTCTTTGTCGTAAACCCGCTGCCACAGCAGCGGGTATTGTTGTATATTAAGACTTAGTGGCGGATTTCATACTTTTAACAAAGGTTGCTAATTTTTTATGCATCATTTGATTATTGCTTAAATTATCTTCAATAATTTTCACGACCGCAGAGCCGCTAATGGCACCACTTGCTCCAGCTGTTAAAGCTTCCTTTACTTGCTCAGGTGCTGAAATACCGAAACCTAGCACTGGTGGTGCTGCACGGTATTCGTTTAGAGCACTTATTAGCTTTTTAGCCGGAGAGCTTTGTTGAGTTTCTTCTATAGCATCAACACCAGTAACACCAGCTCGACTAAGTACATAGGTATAGCCACGGCTAAATGATGATACTTCGCGTAATGTGTTGTCACTAGCATTGGGCGGAGCAATAAAAATAGGTGCAACACCATGTTTTAATGCTGCTTCTCTAAACGGTAAACTTTCACGAATAGGTAAGTCGGCGATCAATACCGAATCGACACCTACTTCAGCCATATCATGATAGAAAGTATCAATACCACGAGCAAAGACTAAATTACCATAAAGTAGTAACCCAATAGGGATGTTAGGTGCATATTCGCGTACTTTAGCGAGTATTTCTATACAAGTGTCGGTGTTTGCTCCTGCGCCTAATGCTCTTAGTGCGGCCATTTGAATGGTGACACCATCAGCGCTGGGATCTGAAAAAGGGATACCTAATTCAAGCGCATCGGCACCGTTGTCTATCAGGGCTTTAATAATTTCAAAGGACTGCTCTGCATTCGGATCGCCAATAATAACAAAGGGTATAAAGGCTTTTTCATTTTTTTCTTTTAAATCGGCAAAAGCTTGTTGATAACGATGGCCTGCTTGTGGTTTTGCATTATCTAAGCTCATTATGCTTCTCCTCTGTGTTTTACATTGCTGCTATCACTGCTTTGTTCATTAGGGTGTAATACTGCATGAACATGGGCTAGATCTTTATCTCCGCGTCCTGATAAATTGACTAGATAAATTGTTTCCTCTATTGCTTTTTCTGCCATTTTTAGCGCTTGTGCTAAGGCATGAGAAGATTCAAGTGCAGGGATGATACCTTCGCTCTTTGCTAAAGTCTGAAAGGCATTTAAGGCTTCATCATCGTTAATAGCAACATATTGAGCGCGACCTGTTTCCTTTAAAAAAGCGTGTTGAGGACCAACAGCAGGGTAATCAAGCCCTGCTGAAATCGAATAAGACTCTTCAATTTGTCCATATTTATCCTGCATAATGTAGGTATAGTTACCATGCAACATGCCTTTGCTACCCGCTACTAGTGTTGCGCCGTGCTGATCGGTATCTATACCTTTACCGCCCGCTTCTACGCCGATTAACTTAACTTCTTCATGCTGAATGAAATCATTGAACATACCAATTGCATTTGAGCCGCCACCGACAGCAGCAATAACATAATCAGGTAGTCGACCTTCTTCTGCAAAAAATTGTGCTTTGGCTTCTTCACCGATCATTTTTTGATATTCGCGAACTATAGTCGGGAAAGGGTGAGGTCCTGCGGCCGTGCCTAATAAATAATGAGCATTGTCATAATTCGCAGACCAATCACGTAAGGCTTCATTCACAGCATCTTTTAAAGTACCAGAGCCTGCGGTAACAGGAATAACTTCAGCGCCCATTAACTTCATGCGAAACACATTAGGCTGTTGCCGCTGACAATCTACTGCGCCCATGTAAACTTTACATTTTAAACCCAGTAATGAGCAAGCAATAGCTGTTGCTACGCCATGCTGACCGGCACCCGTTTCGGCAATAATTTCGGTTTTGCCCATGCGTTTTGCTAGTAAAGCTTGTCCTAATACTTGATTAGTTTTGTGCGCGCCACCGTGTAATAAATCTTCACGTTTTAGATAGATTTTTGCTAGTGGGTTTTTAACAATATTTCGACAACAGGTTAGCGGTGTTGGTCGACCTGCATACTTAGTAAGTAAGTTGTTAAATTCAGTTAGAAAGGATTCGTCGGTTTGTGATTCAATAAATGCCTGTTCGAGCTGTTCTAACGCGGGAACTAACAATTCACCGACGAACATGCCGCCAAATTCGCCGAAATAGGCGGGTAAAGTCTCTTTTATGTTTGCGTTGTTCATTTCTAGTAATTCCTTATTTGCGCAAAAACTTGTTGAAGTTTTTCACTAGATTTTTTACCTGGGCTTGTTTCTACACCTGAATTGAGATCAAAGCCAAATAAATCTACGTTAATCAATTGTGTTAAGGCTATGCTGATATTGTCACCGTTAAGCCCGCCAGCTAAAAAACTGCTGGATAAGTCTTGCTCACTATCGGCTAACACTTGCCAATCAAAGGGGGTACCTGAGCCTGGTGATTTACTATCAAGCACATGATGAGTAACTTTTGCACTGAGTTGAGGGACATTAGCTAATACAGCGCTAGCTTGCCATATTTCACAATGTTCGCACTTATGCTCAATGAGTTGTGCTTGTAAGGCTTCAATGTACGCCTCATCTTCATTGCCATGTAATTGTACTGCACTGAGTTTTAAGCTTTTGACTAAGTCAACGATTTCTGTGCGCTTGTGGTTTACAAAAACCCCTACGTACTCTAAATGAGGTTGACTTGCGACAATCGTTAAGGCTTGAGTTTTACTAATAAAGCGAGGTGATTTTTCAGCAAAAATAAGCCCACCAAAGCGTGCGCCAGATTCAGCAGCCGCGACTGCATATTCAGGGGCGGTTAAACCACACACTTTATTATTACCATAAATCAAAGTTCGACAGGCTAAATCAATATCATTATAACGATTATTATCCATTGCCATTAATGAGCTACCAACGAGAAAGCCATCAACAGCAGGCGCTAGTTCACGCACTTGGGCATTATTATAAATACCAGATTCTGAAATAATGATCCTGTCACTTGGTAGCGTGGGGGCAAAATCGAAGGTTCGGGTAATATCGGTGCTTAAATCACGTAAATTACGGTTGTTAATGCCAATCATTTTTGCATTTAATGCTATCGCTCTATCTCGTTCTTCATCGGTAGATATTTCAGTAAGTACAGCTAAGTTATATTTTTCAGCAATGGTTGCAAGCTCCAAATACTCACTGTCAGACAAGACACTAAGCATTAATAAAATGGCATCTGCGCCATAATAACGAGCAAGGTAGACTTGGTAAGTATCAATAAAGAAGTCTTTATTCAGTACGGGACAACTAACGGTTTCAGTCACTTGTTTTAAATAATCAAAATTACCTTGAAAGTATTTTTCATCTGTTAACACTGAAATTGCCGCAGCGTATTTGTCATAGGTTTGGCAAATCGTTTTTACATCAAAATCAGGACGAATTAGTCCTTTTGAGGGGGAAGCCTTTTTACACTCTAAAATAAAACCCGCTTCAGGCTTATCTTCTGTACGCCTGATTGCGCCATACATGTCTTTCGTTGTCGGTTTTAGATCATCGATGAAACTAGATAATGGTTTAGTTTGTTTTAACGCGTCAATTTCAACACGTTTATCAGCGACTATTTTCTCTAATATATTTGCCATTTTATTTTTTCTCTTCATTCGAAAGTGTGACTAGTTGCTCTAGGGTTGTTAACCCTTTACCACTTGCTAACACTTCACTTGCCAATTGTGCAGCACTTTTTAAATCATCAGTCTTATCGTGCAAATACAATAAGGCTGCACAGTTTATGATCACTGCTGCATTATGTGCTTCTTGGCCATTGCCTGACAAAATAGCTTTAATTATGTTTGCGTTTTCTTGTGGTGTGCCGCCTTTAATATCGTCAAGGCTGTAATTTTGTATGCCGAAATCTTGTGGGGAAAGTGTGCGCTCAATAAGTTCACCTTCTTTAATTTCAATAACTTGAGTGTCACCATGTAGTGCTATTTCATCTAAGCCACTACCATGAACAACAAAAGCTCGTTTAACCCCGGTAAGTTGTAATGCTAGGGCAATAGGTTTGAGCAATTCAGGCATATATACACCCAGTAGCATAATGCTAGGGGCTGCTGGGTTAACCAAAGGGCCTAAAATATTAAAAAGTGTTCGCACACCCATGGCCTTTCTTACAGGAGCTGCGTGTTTGAAACCACTGTGGTAGGCAGGGGCAAATAAAAAACATAAGTTGGCTTTATCTAAACACTTGCTAGCAGTTTGCGGAGACATCATTAAATTAACGCCAAAAGCCTCTAATAAATCGGCAGAGCCAGACATGCTAGAGACACTACGGTTACCATGTTTTGCCATTTTTAAACCACAAGCAGCACTTAAAATAGCTGCTGTGGTTGAAATATTAATAGTATTAGCGCCATCGCCACCTGTGCCGACACAATCGGCTACAGGGTATTCTTTTTCAGGAAATGGGGTTGCAGCAATGCGAATAGCAACTGCTGCACCTGCTATTTCAGCGGGTGTTTCGCCTTTAATTTTTAACGCGGTTAATACACTTCCTAGTAGGGTTGCATCAACATCACCTTTAAGTACTTGGGTAAAAAATTGTTCAGTTTCTTGTTGAGAAAGATTACTTCCATCAACGAGTTTAGGTAAAGGGTTGAAAGTATTCGTGGTGTTAGGCATGTGAAGCTCCTGCTACTTTGTTATTTAAGCGCTGGCTCAAGGTATGTAAATAATCAAAACTTTGCGCTAATAACGTTGCGCCATAAGTAGTTAAAATGGATTCTGGGTGAAATTGATAAGCTAAAACGGCATCACTTTCACGACAAATAGCCATGGGCATAGTATTGAAATCAGCAATAACCTCTAATGACTCGGGTACGTTAATACCGACTAAAGAATGATAACGAGCCACGGGCAAAGGGTTTTGGATATTAGCAAAAGCGCCAGTACCGCAATGCTTTATCGGTGAAGCTTTTCCGTGCACAATTTCATCTGCACGACCAACTTTACCGCCATAATGTTCAATTAACGCTTGATGACCTAAACAAATACCTAGCATAGGAAATTTACCAGCACATAAATTGATTAATGCCATTAAACAGCCAGATTTTCTAGGCTCGCCGGGCCCAGGTGAGAGTACTAAAATCACGTTTTCACCTGTTTGCTTAGTGTGTTCGAGCATTTTATTAAAAATGAAATCTGCGCTTAAGGTATTACGATATACTGTAGGGTCAAATCCTAAACATTGAAATTCATCTACAAGGTTGTAGGTAAATGAGTCTAAATTATCTAGCATAAATAATTTAGTTTTTGGTGTTGAATGAGTAGCAGCCATTATTTGCCTCCTTGATTTGAAACTAGTACAGCATTAATCACAGCCTGTGCTTTTTGTTTGGTTTCATCTGCTTCAGCTTGTGGAATAGAATCATAAACCACGCCAGCACCGGCTTGAACATAGGCTATTTTATCTTTAACAAACGCAGAGCGAATAACGATACAGGTATCCATTTCACCTTCGCCAGTGAAGTAACCGACAGCCCCGCCATAACTGCCACGACGCTTGCCTTCAATTTCTCTAATAAGTGACGTTGCTTTAACCTTGGGTGCGCCAGAAAGTGTGCCCATATTCATACAAGCTTGATAGGCATGTAGTGCGTCTAATTCTTCTAATAAGGTGCCACAAACACGTGATACCAGATGCATTACATGAGAATAACGGTCAACTTTTAATAAGTCTGCCACATGACGTGTGCCTGCTTTACAAACACGGGCAATATCATTTCGAGCTAAATCAACTAACATAATATGCTCAGCCGACTCTTTTTTATCTTGTCGTAATTCTAGCTCTATTCTTGAATCTAAATCGAGAGAAATGCTACCACCTTTATTAAAACCCCGTGGGCGAGTGCCAGCAATAGGATAAATTTCAACTTGTCGTTTGCCTTCTTCAGAGTATTGTTGATATTTTATCGCTGATTCAGGCGATGCACCAAACATACAAAAATCACTGTCATTTAAATAAAACATGTAAGGGCTAGGGTTGCTAGTTTTTAATGCTTGATAAGCGGCAATACTGTCAATACAGGGTAGAGAAAACGTACGAGATGGCACAACTTGAAATATATCACCGGCAACTATATTTTCTTTTAACTGTGCTACTTTTTGGCAAAATTGCTCATCACTTATATCCACACAAACAGCTTTCGAATTTTCGGTGTTCGCTGGCTTAGCTTCAATAACTTGCGTTGATGAAAATTCTGTTGACAGTAACTGTTGTATTTTTGTAATTCGCTCAGAAAGTTGCTGTGTTACTTGTTTGTTCGTCTCTTCGGTTTCAGTATAAGAAAATACATTAGCAATGATCTCAGTGTTTTTGGTTTCATGATCAATAACTACCATGGTCTCAGCTAAGTAGTAAACAAAGTCGGGGCAAGTATTTTCACCATCAGGCACCTTGGGTAAGGACTCGCTGATAGCGATCATATCAAAGGCAAAAGCACCACCAAGAAAAATAGCAAAATGATGGTCATTGCTATTTTTTATACGCGTAAATAACCGCAAGCTTTCAAAAGGATTAACAGCCATCAACCGTGCTTTTTCATCAAGCTCAGTTGGTACATCAGGGAAAGTAGCTGTTAAGGTGCGTTTGTTTTCAGCTAGAATTAACGTTGCGCAGGGCTGTAGTTGGTTTGCCGCAAAGTGCAAAGCTGCTTGTCCGTTAAGTGTTAGGGCGGTAAAAGTAACAGTATTACCATGACAAACTATTTTTAAGGCAGCATCGGTTAGTAACAAACTCTTTAATAAATGCTTTTGATCTATTTCTGCTGATTCAAGCAGTAGATTGTTATCTTTGTTGCGGCAAAGGGATTGATAAACACTTAGCGGATCGCTTTGATAGTTTGCGGTATCCGTTAAAGTTCGCACTGTGGCGGTATTTGGGCTATATATGGTCATTGGTTTCTTCTTGAAATTATTAAATTTGAAAAATTGTCATCCGGCGTAAATTGGCTGAAGCCACCACAGGAACCATGTTCTTGCTTTATTCATTGTGTTTTCTCTTTATTTATCGTTAAAAACGGTATGGTTGTAAAAAATTGGTGTTTAAAATGCAGAAAACCCGCTAAGTTTAGCGGGTTTTTGAAATTTGTTTTTGATCTGCTTCGCTTTTATTAAATTCGCTTTTAGCAAGATACACGCAATTATCACAACCCACTTATGTTGAGTTATGCCACCACCAACACAGTTGGCTAAATGTTAAATTAAATTGCTTTGTTGGTATCATTCTTTATCTCTAGTCAGTAAACTTGCATTCTAATTTGGCTAAGCTTAGTTGCTTGTATAAATCCCCTATAGAAGACCTTATTATGGCGCTGCTGTCAACCACTGATTTTCCCTTTATCATCGAAAAATGCGATGGATTTTCTCATGGTCGAATTGACTTACATAGTCATACCCATTGCTCAGATGGCAGTTTGTCGCCACAAACCTTGATAGATAGGGCGGTTAATTATCAAATTGCTGTTTTAGCAATAACCGATCACGATACCCTTACTGGTTTTCATATAGCAGATGATTATATAGTGGAAAAAAATATTCCACTTAAATTGATCTCAGGTATTGAAATATCAACCACATGGCAAGGTTTTGAAATTCATATAGTTGGCTTAAATTTTGATGTTAAAAACCCAGTGTTACAACAGCTCATTACCGGCCAACAGCTTGCGCGAGAAGAAAGAGCGATAACCATAGGCGAAAAGTTAGCTAAGTGTGGTTTTCCTGAAGCTTATAATGACGCCAAACAACTTGCTGGTGCCGGCTCAATTACCCGAGCACACTTTGCTAAAGTTTTGTATCAGCAAGGCCATGTGGCAACGTTACAAAAAGCGTTTGATCAATATTTAGGAAAAAAAGGTCGTAATACCCAACCTGCCTTTGTAAAACCCAATTGGTGCTCTATTGAGCATGCTGTTGAGGTAATACATGCCGCTGGTGGTACGGCTGTAATGGCACATCCAATTCGTTATGATTTATCAGCCAAATGGCTTAGACGTTTAATTGTTCATTTTAAAGCAAGCAAAGGTGATGGTTTAGAGGTGGTTTTACCGCAAATGAATCCCCAACAACGACAAACAATGCTAAACTATTGTTTAGAATATGATTTGCATGCATCAACGGGCTCTGACTTTCATCATCCGAATAAATGGTCAGATTTAGGGCGTAATTTAATCTTACCTGATGGTGCTATACCTATATGGGCGTTGTGGTCGTAGCTGAGGCTTTAGCCTTACCAGTGGAAAGTAAAGAGGCTTAAACCTTAATTTAAAAGGAAAATATTATGAGTCAGTTTTTTTATGTGCACCCAGAAAATCCCCAAGGACGCTTAATGAAACAAGCCGTGGCTATTATCAACGAAGGTGGCGTTATTGTTTATCCTACCGATTCAGGATATGCCTTAGGTTGTCACTTAGGCGATAAGAAAGCGTTAGAGCGAATTTGTCAGATTCGCGATATTAGTAAAGAGCATAATTTTACGCTTGTTTGTCAGGACTTATCACAGTTATCTGAATATACCCGTGTTGATAATAGTGCTTATCGATTATTAAAAGCTAATACCCCAGGCGCTTACACCTTTGTTTTTAAAGGCAGTAAGGAAGTTCCTAAGCGCTTGCTTAATCCTAAAAAGAAAACCATAGGTATTCGAGTACCTGATAATAATATTTGCCAAGCCTTGTTGGCTGAACTGGCAGAGCCTATAATGTCTACCAGTTTGATCATGCCGGGCGAAACAATGGCTGAGTATGATCCAGAAAGCATTCGTGATTTGTTAGAACATCAAGTTGATTTAATCATTAATGGTGGTTATTTAGGAGAGCATCCAACTACCGTGATTGACTTTTCTAATGACGATATTGAAGTTATTAGAGTAGGAGAAGGCGACCCATCTCCCTTTGAGTAAAATTATTTAGCGCGATTAAAATGTAATTGAGCCAGAAGTAAGTTTCTAGGGAACTGCTACTGACGTAACCGAGTAAAAAAAATGTCACAAGACAAACAAGCACCTAAAAGTAAAAGTTCCACTACCAAAGATAAGCATGCTGACAGCAAGTATGGTAAACGTGGTACAGGCAATAAAGCTGTTGTTAAAAAAGGCCAAGCAAAAGGCGGTCAAGTAAAAGGTAAAAAGGCAGACGAAAAACCAGTTAAAGTCGATTTTCAAAAATCTTCAATTAAAGACTCTGAAAAATTGCAAAAAGTGCTAGCACGAGCTGGCAAAGGATCTCGCCGTGAAATAGAGGCGCTTATTGGTCAAGGTCGCGTGAGTGTTGATGGTAAAACTGCCTTTTTAGGTGATAGGGTTGATGGCAGTGAACAAATTCGTATTGACGGTCATCAAGTTAAATTAACCGCTCAAGACGATGACATTTGCCGTGTGCTGATGTACAACAAGCCTGAAGGCGAAATGTGTACCCGTAAAGATCCTGAGGGTAGGGCAACGGTTTTTGATCGTTTACCGCCATTAGAAACAGGTCGTTGGGTTGCTGTGGGGCGTTTAGACATCAATACCTCAGGTATGTTGTTGTTTACCACCGACGGTGAACTCGCCAACCGTTTAATGCATCCTTCTCAAAAAGTTGAGCGAGAATACGCAGTGCGTGTTTTTGGTGAAATTAACGAAGCTATGCTGCAAACACTTCGTGCGGGCGTTAAGTTAGAAGATGGTATGGCGCGTTTTCAAAAAATTACTTATCGTGGTGGTGAAGGCCGTAATCATTGGTTTCATGTAGTTTTATCTGAAGGGCGTAATCGTGAAGTACGTCGTTTATGGGAAAGCCAAGAAGTACAAGTTAGCCGCTTAATACGAGTGCGTTATGGCGATATGGAAATGCAACGTCAATTGCCACTTGGTGGCTGGACTGAGTTAAATTTAAAAGATGTTAACTACTATCGCAAATTAGTGCAACTTAAACCAGAAACCCAATCAAAAGTAAAAGTTGATGAAAAAGCGATGGATAATGCTAAAAGTCGTCGTATTCGTCGCTCTGTAAAAAAACACCAACAACGTCATCAACAAGCTACTCGTCGCCGTAGAAAGTAATATGATGAAAAATCACGAGGTTTGAGCAATTAAAGTTAGTTAAGTTATTGAGAATATAAATAAAATATGCAGTATCAATTAATTGAAAACAGTGAAAGTTTACAAGCGCTTTGCCAACAATATACTCAGGCGGAGGTGTTAGCCATTGATACAGAATTTGTTCGCACCCGTACTTTATATCCCCGATTAGGCTTACTACAGGTTTTTGATGGTAAGAATTTAGCATTAGTTGACCCTATTGCTATTGACGATTTATCGCCATTTTGGCAATTGTTGACCAATGAAAAGATCATAAAAGTTCTTCATGCTTGTTCAGAAGATTTAGAAGTCTTTCTTACTAGCGCCAATTGTAAACCAGTAAATTTAATTGATAGTCAAATTATGATGTCATTTTTGGGCCATGGCTTGTCAATGGGGTATGCAGCCATGGTTGAACATTTTACCGGGATTGAAGTAGATAAGTCTGAGTCACGTACCGATTGGACCAAAAGGCCATTAACGCAAAAGCAATTAAGCTACGCTAGTGCCGATGTAGAACATTTATTTAATCTTTATCCAAAATTGGTTGCAGAAATAGAACAAATTGCCCGGTTAGGTTTTGCCAAGCAAGAAACGCAATTGCTAATTGAGCGTAAATTTACACCTATTGATGACAACTTACTTTACCGCCAAGTTAAAATGGCATGGCGATTAAACCCTCAGCAACTTAATAATTTGAAGTACCTTACTGCATGGCGTTATCAACAAGCAAAAAAGAGAGACTTACCTTTAGGTTTTGTTGTTAAAGAGCATACCTTAATGGCAGTAGCCCAGAGTAATCCCCAAAGCCTAGCGGCAATGGCAAAATTGAGTGGCGCAGAAGTGCTTGATATTCGTCATAAAGGCAAAGCGATGTTGGCGGTATTAAAACAAGCATCTCAAACAAATGAGGTTGATTATCCTAATAAAATACAACGCTTAGATGAATATCCAGGTTATAAGCAAATCTTCAAACAAGTTAAAACCTTTATTGCAAATATTAGTGAGCAGCATAACTTAGCTATTGAAAACTTAGCGTCGAAAAAACAAATCAATCAATTTTTAAGTTGGTATTTTGATTTGAACGGGGCAAAAGAAGTAAATAAAGGAAATGTGAGTAAACCCGATATATTAACCGCTTGGCGCTGTGAATTATTCGGCCAAGCGTTACAAGAATTTGCACAGAAAGGTTTTAAAGATTAATTAGAAAATCTTTGATTTCTTTTTTTATCTCTTGATTATCAATGTTCAGGCTTGCTAATTCGGCTTTTTTGGCAAATTCAGCAGCTTTTTCTAATTCCTCAAACTCTTGTTGCCTTTGCGCCATAGCTAAGTATATTGATGCTGTAAACGTTGTTAGATTTAGTTTTTCTGCCGTTGCCAACCCAATTTCATATATATCCATAGCTAACTCGCCATCTTCAGTAAAATCGCCTAAAGCTTCCCATTGTAGGGGGTGATCTTTAGGACTATCTTGGTTGGTAGCACAGAGTTTTTGTAAGCTCCCACAAGCTTGCTGCCGTGCAGCATCATCTTCTTGAGCAGAGGCGTTTGCTATTTGTTGACAAATGTCGAGAATTTCATTGTATAAAGGGGCTTTCATGTCGGTACCTAAAATAATTTTAAAGTGATTAAAAACTAATATAATTTATTGTGTCATTGTATCGCATATCAAGGTGAGTGCGTGATATATTACCTCATCTAACAAGAAATAATTCCATAGGTCTCCATTATGCTATGTGCTATTTACAAAAGTACAAAAAAAGAACAAACCTACCTTTTTATTACCACACGTGATGATTTTTCTGCTGTGCCTGAGCCATTAATGCTTACTTTTGGCACACCAACGTTAGTCACCTTGACTAATTTGGCGACTAAAGAAAAACTCGCTTTTGCTGATCTAGAAAGGGTGAAAAGTAATTTAAAAGATCAAGGTTATTACTTACAATTACCGCCCCCTAAAGAAGATTTGTTAAAACAACACAAATTGGATATGGATGCAAAAAACAAAGCAGCGCAAGGAGAGTAATTGATGAAGTTTAAACACATTGTTATCTCGTTGGTTTTGGTAAGCTCTGCATTACTATCTTTTGCAAACTTACACGCTAAAACTCTTACCGAAGAAGGTTTTAAGCAATATGTTATTGAGCTTAAAAAAGAAGCATTAAGCCAAGGATTTCCCCAAGATTTAGTTGATAGTAGCTTTGCTAAAGTTAAATTTCATAAACGCGCAGTAAAGGCGGATCGAAAACAACCTGAAAAAGTAGAAACCTTAGATACTTATTTGCCTAAACGAGTTCCTGCTTGGAAAGTAAAAAAAGCACGTCAGTTATATAAACAACACCAAGACATACTGACTAAAATTGGCAACGACTATAGCGTACAACCGCGCTTTATTGTCGCCTTGTGGGGCTTAGAAACCAATTTTGGCAAGTTTACCGGTGGTTATAATGTTATCTCCGCGCTATCAACATTGGCTTATGAAGGGCGTCGTGAAGTGTTTTTCAAAAAACAGCTTTGGGCAGCACTCACTATTTTAGATGAAGGTCATATTACTATTAATGATATGAAAGGCTCATGGGCTGGTGCTATGGGGCAAAATCAATTTATGCCAAGCTCATTTTTAGCTTATGCCGTTGACGGCGATGGTGATGGTAAAAAAGATATTTGGCATAACCAAGTCGATATTTTTGCTTCTATGGCAAATTACCTACAAAAAGAAGGTTGGAATGATGATCTCACCTGGGGACGGCAAGTTAAGCTTCCTGAAAACTTTGATATTTCATTAGCTATTCCTAAAAATACTGGCAGCCGTAAAAACTGGCTTAAAGCGTGGTCAAATACTGAAAAAACGTTAGCACAATGGCAAGCTCTAGGAGTTCGTCGTACTGATGGTACTAATTTGCCTAAGGTTGATATTAAAGCCGCGTTAGTTTTTCCTGATGATGAAAACGGTCGTGCTTATTTAGCTTATAATAATTATAAGAGTTTGATGCATTGGAATTTATCTTACTATTTTGTCAGCTCGGTTGGACACTTATCTGATCGCATCAAGTTTCCACCTATTCATTAGCAGCCATTAACAACGACTAGAAAAATACCCATGACTAAACCTGAAAAAAGCATACCATTTTGGCAAGAAAAATCACTGGCAGAAATGTCCAGAGCTGAGTGGGAATCTCTGTGTGACGGCTGCGCTAAGTGTTGTTTGAATAAATTTATTGATGACGAAGACACTGATGATGAAACGGAGTTACAACCAACCGACCACCTAAAAGAAGGTGAACAAGTGGTGTATTCAAGTATTGCTTGTTATTTGCTTAATGAAAAATCTTGTCAATGTTCTCAATATGATAAAAGAACGACGCTGGTGCCAGATTGCGTGCAATTAACCCAAGACAATTTAGCTGATGTTTTTTTTATGCCACCAAGTTGTACTTACAGGCGCTTGCAAGAAGGTCGAGGTATGCCATCTTGGCACCCGTTACTACACAAAGGTAAAAAATCAGCAATGCATAAAGCGGGTATGTCGGTGCGTGGTAAAATAGTGAAAGACGATGATGTCGATGTTGAAGACTTTGAAGATTATATTGTTACTTGGCCATTACACGATCTTGATTAGTTATGATTGCGCTTTGTGTCTACTATGTGAAAAATCTAGCTGAAATATCGTTATAATTTCATCTGGTGAAATATCTATCGCTACTGGTTTTTTCTCATATTATTTATAATAACTAGGGCTTAGCATACCTTCTGATAAACACAGAAAATTAATCTCGAAGAAAATATTATGAATGATCAACAGCAAAGCCTTTTGTTTCTACACTTATCAGTACTTCTTTTTGGCGGCACAGCTTTATTTTCAAAACTTATTGGTTTACCGGCGTTAGATATAACGGTTTATCGCACCGGTGTTGCAGCCATTGTGCTCTTTGTTTTATTAACACTGCAAAAAAAACAAATCACGCTAGTAAGTGCAAAAGATTATGGTGTTGCTATTTTGCTTGGTGTTGTCGTTGGTATTCATTGGGTTACCTACTTTTCTGGAATGCAAATGGCTGGGATAACTATCGGTATTATCGCCTTTTTTACTTATCCTGTGATCACTGTATTTCTAGAGCCACTATTAAATCGTTCGAAAATAAATCGCAAGCCTAAAGTTAAAGATGTGGCAATTGCATTTATTGTTTTAATTGGCATTTTTTTATTAATACCTGAAATTAGTTTAGGTAACCAAGTAACCCTTGGCATTGTAACCGGCGTTGTTTCGGCATTTTTCTTTGCGCTAAGAAACATCCTTCATAAAAATTATTTTAGCCATTATTCAGGGCCGCATACCATGTTGTATCAAACCCTAGTGGCTTGCATTATGTTGGCAATATTTGTTGAGGTGCCGCCCATGGCAGTAACAAATTATGATTGGGCGCTAATATTACTAGTAGGCGTAGTCTTTACGGCGATGCCTCATGCTTTGTTTGCTTCATCTTTACGGCATTTGTCGGCTACAACCGCAGGTCTTATTTCTTGCTTGCAGCCATTATATGGCAGTGTGCTTGCTTTTTTATTATTAAATGAACGGGTAAATATGCTAACGATTATTGGTGGCTTGTTAGTTATCAGCGCGGCACTTTTTGAAACATGGTCGGTTAGTCGAGGCCGGTAAATTATTATTTTTCAATTAACACACACTTATTTTCAAATGGGTGTTTAAAAACGAACCGATAAGTGGTAAAACATTAACCAGTTAGTCTTTTTTATCAACTGTTTAAAGGTGTTTTATGATCATTGGCATTCCCAAAGAGTCGCTCAAAGGTGAAAACCGTGTTGCTGGCTCACCAAGCTCTATTAGTGCACTCATCAAGTTAGGCTTTACTGTTCAAGTACAAAAAGGTGCGGGTGTTAAAGCAAGCTTTACTGACCAAGAATATACTCATGGTAACGCCGAAATAGTTGCCAAGAAAAAATGCTGGCAAAGCGACATTATTTTAAAAGTAAATGCCCCAACATTAGATGAAGTTGCTGCCATGAATGAGGGGGCAACTTTAATTAGCTTTATTGCTCCAGCACAAAATCCAGAGCTATTAGCAGCGCTTCGCGATAAATCTATTACCACCTTAGCCATGGAAATGGTGCCGCGTATGACGCGTTCTCAATCTATGGATGCGCTTAGCTCTATGGCTAATATTGCCGGTTATCGCGCCGTTATTGAAGCTTCGCACCATTTTGGTCGCTTTTTCACTGGTCAAATAACTGCTGCAGGTAAAATGCCACCGGCAAAAATCATGATCATTGGCGCTGGAGTTGCTGGTCTTGCTGCAATAGGTACTGCAGGTAGCCTCGGCGCTATTGTGCGTGCGTTTGATACTCGCCCGGAAGTGAAAGAGCAAATAGAAAGCATGGGCGCTGAATTTCTTGAAATGGATTATGAAGAGCCTGAAGACACTGGCTCTGGCGATGGTTATGCTAAAGAAATGAGTAAAGCCTTTATTGATGCAGAAATGGCGTTGTTCGCTGAACAAGCAAGAGATGTTGATATTATTATTACAACGGCAATGATCCCAGGAAAACCAGCGCCTAAGCTCATCACTGAAGATATGGTTAAGTCAATGAAAGCAGGTAGCGTTATTGTTGATTTAGCAGCTGGCGGAGGTGGTAACTGTGAATGTACAGTTGCTGGCAAAGTCGTGAATGCCCATGATGTACAAGTGATTGGTTATACCGATTTAGTTTCGCGTTTGCCAAACCAATCATCACAACTTTATGCCAATAATTTAGTAAATTTAGCGAAGTTATTGTGCAAAGAAAAAGACGGCAATATAAATATTGATTTTGACGATGTCGTTATTCGTAATATGACAGTAGTTAATAAAGATGAAATAACTTTCCCACCACCACCAATACAAGTCAGTGCAGCACCTAAACCCGAGGCAAAGGTTAACGTTGAGCCTACAATTGCTGTTGAAGAAGAGCCGTTATCACCAACAAAAAAATATGCTTTTATGGCCGCAGGAATCGCCTTGTTTGGTTGGGTGGCTAGTGTTGCACCGTCTGATTTTTTAAATCACTTTACCGTATTCGTACTCGCGTGTGTTATTGGTTACTACGTGGTGTGGAATGTTAGCCATTCATTACATACGCCATTAATGAGTGTTACCAATGCTATATCAGGCATTATTGTTGTTGGCGCGTTACTGCAAATAGGCTCTGATAATCTACTGGTGCAAGTACTTGCAGCATTAGCAACTTTGGTAGCAACAATAAATATTGTTGGTGGCTTTAAAGTCACTAGTCGCATGTTAAAAATGTTTAGTAAGTAGGGAGAAAACGAATGTCTAACGGTTTTATCAGCGCCGCTTACGTGGTAGCAGCATTACTATTTATTTTTAGTTTAGCGGGATTAAGTAAGCAGGAAACAGCCAAACAGGGTAATTTGTTTGGCATGGTAGGGATGGCAATAGCCTTATTGACCACCATTATTGACCCAAGAGTATCGAATGTTTTGGTTATTATTATTGCGATGGTTATTGGCTCAGGCATAGGACTTAGGTTAGCTAATAAAGTTGAAATGACACAAATGCCAGAGCTTGTAGCTATATTGCACAGTTTTGTTGGTTTGGCTGCGGTGTTAGTCGGTTTTAATAGTTATTTTGATGCAGGACATAACGTTGTTATTACTTCAGCTCAACAGACGGCAATGAACATTCATTTAACTGAAATTTTCTTAGGTATATTTATTGGTGCGGTGACTTTTACTGGCTCTATTGTTGCTTTTGGCAAGTTGCGTGGCGTGATTAGTTCAAGCGCTTTAATGTTACCTCATCGCCATAAAATGAATTTAGCGGCAGGCGTTTTAAGCTTTTTAATGCTACTCACTTTTGTTAATAATGGCGGCTCAAACACAGCATTATTTTTAATGACTATTATCGCTCTTGTCTTTGGTTGGCATCTAGTTGCTTCTATTGGTGGCGCTGATATGCCAGTGGTAGTGTCAATGCTTAACTCATATTCTGGTTGGGCAGCGGCAGCGGCAGGTTTCATGCTTAGCAATGATTTGCTTATTATTACTGGCGCTTTGGTTGGCTCATCAGGGGCTATTTTATCTTACATTATGTGTAAAGCGATGAATCGCTCGTTTATTAGCGTTATTGCTGGGGGCTTTGGCACTGAAGTTGTTATTGATGAAGACAAAGATTATGGCGAGCATAGAGAAGTGCAAGCTGAGGCGGTGGCTGATTTATTGCGTAGCGCAAAATCGGTAATTATAGCGCCGGGTTATGGCATGGCAGTAGCGCAAGCGCAATATCCGGTATATGAGTTAACTCAACAGTTGATCAATAAAGGCATTGAGGTACGTTTTGCTATTCATCCTGTGGCTGGGCGTTTACCTGGGCATATGAACGTTTTACTGGCTGAAGCAAAAGTACCTTATGATATTGTTTTAGGTATGGACGAAATTAATGACGATTTTCCCGAAACCGATGTGGTCCTAGTTATTGGCGCAAATGATACAGTGAACCCTGCTGCCAGTGACGATCCAAATAGCCCTATTGCTGGCATGCCAGTGCTTGAAGTTTGGAATGCAAAAGAGGTTGTCGTATTTAAGCGCTCAATGAGTACTGGTTATGCTGGCGTGCAAAACCCGCTGTTCTTTAAAGATAATTCACAAATGTTATTTGGTGATGCCAAAGAAACTACCGAACAAATATTTAGGGCGTTGTAATAAATTTTGTTTGTTTTTAAGTCATTATAGGTTAGGCGCTGATTACTTGATGTCAGCCCTTAACCTTTTTCTAAAAGCACTATTCACAGCTTTGATAGCCAACATCATAGTTAAGTGATTAGTGTAATTGCTCTTTTTACTTTACTTTAAGCCAAATCAAGGCTTAAATCATAGCTTAGGGAATATTAAGTTAAGTTAATAAAATTAGTATTTATTATCAATAAAAATTGATTTATCGTTTTGTTTCTTTTATATATTTTATAGACATTGTTCGATGTCCATTCTTCCAATTAGGAGAGCGCTTTATGACAAGTAAAATCTCGATTCCAAGTTCAGGTGATAAAATTACCGTATCTAATGGCAAATTATTAGTACCTAACAACCCTATTATTCCTTTTATTGAAGGTGATGGTATTGGTATTGATGTGACACCACCAATGATCAAAGTGGTTGATGCAGCAGTCAATAAAGCCTACGGCAACGATAAAAAAATTGCCTGGATGGAAGTCTATGCCGGCGAGAAAGCAACGCAAGTTTATGACTCTGAAACCTGGTTGCCAGATGAAACGTTAGCAATGTTTAAAGAATATAAAGTGGGCATTAAAGGGCCATTAACTACCCCTGTAGGCGGTGGTATGCGTTCATTGAACGTTGCTTTGCGTCAAATTTTAGATTTATACGTTTGTCAGCGTCCAGTGCAATGGTTTACTGGTGTACCAAGCCCGGTTAAAAAACCATGTGAAGTTGATATGGTGATATTTCGTGAGAATACCGAAGATATTTATGCAGGTATTGAATATCAAGCAGGTAGCGATAGCGCTAAAAAAATTATTTCGTTTTTAGAAAATGAAATGGGCGTTACTAAAATTCGCTTTACAGAAAACTGTGGTATTGGCATTAAACCTGTGTCTAAAGAAGGTACACAACGCCTTGTTCGTCAAGCTATTCAATATGCCATTGATCATAACAGAGATTCAGTAACCTTAGTACATAAAGGCAATATTATGAAGTTTACTGAAGGTGCCTTTAAAGATTGGGGTTATGAGCTAGCTTGTGAAGAGTTTGGCGCTGAATTAATTGATGGTGGCCCTTGGTGTCGTATTAAACATCCCAAAACAGGTAAAGAAATCATTATTAAAGATGTTATTGCTGATGCAATGTTGCAGCAAGTATTACTTCGCCCTGCAGAATATAGTGTTATTGCCACGCTAAACTTAAATGGTGATTACCTGTCAGATGCTTTAGCAGCTCAAGTTGGCGGTATCGGCATTGCGCCGGGTGCTAATTTAAATGATGAAGTGGCTATTTTTGAAGCCACACACGGCACTGCGCCTAAGTATGCTGGTAAAAACAAGGTCAACCCTGGCTCAGTTATTTTGTCAGCAGAAATGATGCTTAGACATATGGGCTGGGTTGAAGCTGCCGATTTATTACTTAAAGGTATGTCGGGTGCTATTGGCGCTAAAACAGTGACCTACGATTTTGAACGTTTAATGGCTGATGCCACGTTAGTCACTTGCTCACAGTTTGGTGATTGCATTATTGAACATATGTAATTGTTTTTAACTAGGTTGATAAAAAGAGTGATTTAGTAGTCACTCTTTTTTATATAATACTGAAATCACGTCAATTTGTAGGCTCTAGCTAACATTAGAAACGTCTTTAATCAGGCAATGATTGAAAAACAATGATTTGTCTTTCCCACAATCGATAGGATTTGAAGTATTGAAAGTTTCAGATACACAACTAAGAGTTATAAATGATGAATAAAAGTATCGTGCCATTGGCAATAAGTTGCTTGCTACTATTTTTAACTGCTTGTGCTTCTAATAAAAGTACTTATACATACACCCCTGCAGAGATAAATTCAATTAAGGCGAAAAATTGGCTAGCGATGAACTTAAAACGCGAGGGCGTTCAACAGCTTGAGTCAGGTTTGCAATATAAAATTTTACAAGCGAGCGCTGGTTGTCAACCTGATCCTGATTACAAAGTAACAGTGCATTACAATATGATTTCACTGGCGTCAAAAAAAGTTATCGACAGTAGTTACAACAGGGGAAATCCTGATAAGTTTAAGTTAGCTAAAATGATCAAAGGTTGGCGTGAAGGTGTGCCTATGATGAAAATAGGTGAAACGTGGGAGTTTTACATTCCAGCTGAACTTGCTTATGGTAAGAAAGGATTGAGAGGCAGTGTTGCTCCTAACTCGTTACTCGTCAGTAAAGTTAACCTTATTGCTGCACGCTGTCAGAAGTAAAATTGATTAGTCATAGACTATTCTTGTAATGGTTATTTTATTGATATATTTGTTTGTTATTTGAGCATAAAACCATTAGTTAGTAGTGCAATGACAGAATGAATATAAATGTTGTAGCAATAAAAAATTTCCATCTAATTATAAAGCTTGAATATTCTATTTGTATTTGCCACACTGTTTCGGATTTTAATTATATTAATATAGGTTTTTTTATGGAATGGTTGTCGGTAATTCCACCAATAGTGGCTATTGTTGTTGTTTTGTGGCGCAAAGAAGTGATATTAGCTTTATTGACTGCTGTCTTTAGCTCAGAGTTAATACTTGCTATTAATGATCATTCTAATCCCATTTTTTATGCCTTTTTAGGTTTTATCGATCGTATTATTTCTGTGTTCAGTTCACCGAGTAATGCCCGTTTATTAATATTCAGTTTACTTATCGGTGCATTACTGGCTTATGTTCGTAACTCTGGTGGTGTAACTGCCATGGTAAATAAACTGGTCAGTAAAGGTATTGCAAAAAGTAAACGTCAAGTTGGCTCTGTTACTATGTTTACCGGCATGTTAATTTTTATTGAATCAAATTTAAGTGTGCTTACTGCGGGTATTTTATCTCGTGATTTATTTGATAAATTTAAAATGAGTCGAGCGCGTCTTGCTTTTATGATTGATAGTACCTCGGCACCTGTATGCATATTAGTATTGCTTAATGGCTGGGGCGCTTATGTTTTAGGTTTACTTAATAATTATGATTTAGAGCAGTCGTCAATGGCGATATTATGGGGCACTATTCCTTTTAACTTCTACGCCATTATCGCTTTGTTGATGGTAGCTTATACGGTTGTTACTGATAGGGTTCATGGACCAATGAAACAATCTGAACTTGAGCTACACAAATTAGAAGTAAAAGATGAAGACTGCTTGCAAGAAGAGTTAATTGAACCAACTAAAGCACGGTTCATGGTGGTGCCTTTACTGAGCATGGTATCAGCGATGTTTTTCTTTATGTATTGGACTGGTAATGGTGATATTACCCAAGGTAGTGGCGGTAAATCCGTACTTTATGCAACCTGTTTTGCCTTAGCTATGGCTTATTTTTTATTGCTTTTTTCTAAACGCTTTTCTCATAAAGAGTTGGTTGATGTTGGCTTTGAGGGGTTGTCTGAGCTGTTGCCTTTAGTGACTATTGTTTTATTTTCATTAACATTAGGTGCAAGTTTAAAAGAGCTGGGCACCGGTTTGTATATTGCCGGTTTTGTTGGTGATAATTTACCGCTTATTTTTGTTGTGCCTATGTTATTTATTGCTGGGGGCGTTATCTCTTTCAGCACTGGTACTTCTTGGGGCACTTTTGCTATTTTAATTCCTATTGGTGTACCGCTTATTCAATCGCTTGGTTTACCGCCTTCGTTGGTTATTGCGGCTATTTTAGGTGGCGGTGTGTTTGGTGATCATTGTTCGCCAATATCTGATACTACTTGCGTTTCAGCTATAGCCTCAGGTTGTGATTTGCTTGAACATGTTAAAACCCAATTACCTTATTCTATTTTTGGCGGTGTGTTAGCCTTGATAGCTTACTTTGTTGCCAGTTATATTATGGTGTTATAACACTTTTTGATTATTGTTTTCTTGCAATTTTATTATTTTTAACTCAAATTAGGTCACACCTAATAGTTATGTAGATACTACTTTGCTTATGAAAATATTACCCTTATATAACAGCGCAACTATTGCGCTGTTTTGCCTTTTAAGCTTTATCAATGTCAGCTTTGCTAAACCTGCTTTTTCAGCAGAAAAGTCTAATCCCATTGCTATTGCGATACATGGTGGCGCGGGCACTATTGAAAAAAGTCGTTTTCCTCCTGAAAAAGAAGCGGCATATCGCGCAAAACTCGCTGAAGCGGTTGAAACAGGTTATAAAGTTTTAGATACAGGCGGCTCTAGTATCGATGCGGTAATCGCGGCAATTAATGTGCTAGAAAACTCCCCTTTTTTTAATGCAGGCAAAGGAGCTGTCTATACTCATGATGAAACTCATGAAATGGATGCTTCTATTATGTTTGGCAAAAATCGCCAAGCAGGTGCTGTCGCCGGAGTTCAGCGTATTGAAAATCCTATCAACCTTGCACGTTTAGTTATGGATGAGTCTGTTCATGTCATGCTCAGCGGCAGTGGGGCAGAGCAGTTTGCACAATCTCAAGGTGTAACATTAGTAGACAATAAACTTTTTGATACCAAACACCGATATAAGTCACTGCAAAAAGCGAAAGCCAAAATGGAAAAGGCTAAACAAACCAATAAAGACTACCGAGCCGCGCATCATTCTCTTGACGTAGAGTACAAGGTTGGCACAGTTGGCGCTGTGGCGCTTGACTCACAAGGAAATATTTCAGCAGGCACATCAACAGGCGGTATGACAAATAAGCGCTTTGGCCGCATTGGTGATGCTCCTGTTATTGGCGCAGGTACTTTTGCTGACAATAGGTCTTGCGCGGTGTCAGCAACAGGGCACGGTGAGTACTTCATCCGTTATAACGTGGCTGCTGATATTTGTGCAAGAGTGCAATACCAAGGGAAAAGTATTGAACAAGCAGGCAAAGAAGTTATTGATGATGTTTTGATGCCTGTTGGCGGCACGGGTGGTGTGATTATTATTGATACCCAAGGCAATATCAGTATGCCATTTAACACCAAAGGCATGTATCGTGCGAAAAAATCCTCAAATACAACAACCTATGTTGGTATTTTTGCTGGTGAGTAGTTTTCCAATAAAGAATGTTTAGGTGAGAAAAAGCATCAATAACTAAAAAATAGCAGGGCTCTTATATGAAAGCAGTACTTTCAACACTTCTTTTTACTGGGTTTAGCGCTTTTATTGCGTTTAAGTTCTTTTTCGCCAGTGTACTTTCGTTATTTGGTTATGCTGCGTTGCCAATTGAACAGATAAGTAAATTGGCTCATTCCAAGAAAATAGTACAAAAGATGCAAACCCGTCACAAAAGCAAAAATGCTAATGTCTCAAAACGTTTTATTAAACGTTCTGGTAAAAAAGTAGCGATAACTGCTGTATCTGCTGCCACTATTGGCACTGTTGCTGTTATTGGCACTTTAACCTATTTGGAAATCAGCCAATATTGTGATGAAAAGCGTGTTCTTAATGATGATGCTAATATTTTGTTTGATACCAACACCAAGTTTGATATGCAAGCATGTCTTGAGCAAGGCAAGCAAGACTCTGCCCATTTTGCCAACGAGGCATGGCAAAGTGTCAAGTCTAGCAGCGATGAAATATGGGATGACATTGAAAAAACAAGTGATGAGTTGCTTGACCCTAGCCGTAAAGTAACAGCTGAGTTATTTGAATCAATTGATCTGTGGTATCAGCAAATAATTGAATAATTAATTGACAATACCGACCGGTTGGTCTATTCTGGTTTGGAAAGCTATCACGTTTACTAAAAAAGGAAGAGATCATGTCAATTTTATATGGTGTTGCACCATCACCTTATGTTCGAAAATCTATGTTGGCGCATGCCCATAAAAATATCCCCTATGAAATGAAAATTACTATGCCCAATAGTGATGACGAAGAGTTTCGCCAAGCCAGCCCTACTGGTAAAGTTCCTGGCTATAAAACCGATGATGGCATAGCTTTTGCGGATTCATCCGTTATCATTGCTTACCTTGAACGTATTAATAATACTAACTCTTTATATCCTGAAAAAGCCTCTGATTACGCTCAAGCCTTATGGTTTGAAGAGTGGGGTGATTCAGAGTTGATGCCAGCAACGGGAGCGCTTTATTTTCAGCGTGTCATAGGACCCATTTTTTTTAAACAAGCAACAGATCTAACAAGAGTAGATGAAATTTTAACTGAACTCTTACCTAAAGTTTTAACTTTATTAGAATCACGTTTATCTGATCAAAGTTGGCTTGTTGGTGAGCATTTATCTGTTGCCGATTTAACTATTGGCTCATGTTTAGTTAGTTTATACCACGCAGATTATCAAATTGATCAAGCACGATGGCCGAAACTAACTCGCTATAATGAGCGCTTTTTAGCGTTACCTATAACACAAGCACAAATTGCGACTGAACAAGGGATGATAAATCAAGCGACAGCTTAAGGTTTACGATATGAAAACATTGATGTGACATTAGTTTTTCGCATCAATGTTTATTTAATATATGTCATCAATATTAACCACACCAATAATTTAACGCATCAATACACTGTATTGATGTATTGCGTAAAACGCTGATAATCAATATTACCGCCGGTTAAAATCACCGCTACTTTTTTTCCAAACATTTTTTCTTTAATAAGCGCAGCAAGTGATATCGCACCTGCACCTTCTGCCAAGTTATGGGTTGCTTGGTAATATTGCAACATAGCTTGTGCTATTTCATTGTCGCTTACTTGCACAATGTGATCACAGCCTTGTTTGATAATATCAAAAGCCGCTTGCATGGGAGAGCGCGTTTTAACGCCATCAGCAATTGTTTGAGCGGTATCTGTGTTGATGATTTTTCCAGCAGCGAATGATAGAGCAAAAGTTGGTGCACCTGTCGCGACTACACCAACAATTTTTGTCTTTAAGCCCAGTAAATCCCTTGTTTTTATCAAACCTGCAATACCAGAGCCCATACCAATAGGTACGTAAACAGTATCTAAATCATTTACTTGAGTAAAAAGCTCTAACGCATAAGTAGCAACGCCTAAAACAAGCTCGCGCTCAAAAGGCGCTACCGCTCTATAACCTAATTCATGTTGAAGTTTTAGACTATGTTGACGTGCAGCTTCAAAATCATGGCCATAAATCACTAAATTAGCGCCGTGAGATTTTATCGCTCGGTTTTGATCTTCATTATTCCCTTCCGGTACCACAATGGTGACAGGTAACCCTGCGCGATTCCCTGCAAAGGCTAGGCTTTGGCCGTGATTACCGATAGTTGCTGAAATCAAACCTTTAGGTGGGTTATCTGATTTCATTAACGCATCAATTAATACTAAACCACCACGTACTTTAAAAGCAGTAGTTGGTGTATGATTTTCATGTTTAACCCAAACTTCACAGCCACAGGCCTCACTTAATTGCGGCCAATTATATTGTGGTGTTGCTGGAAAAACGCCATGAACTAAGTCGCTGGCTTGTTTTAATTGTGCTAAAGAAAACATACAGTAATACCATTAGTGAGTGAAAATTTTTTGATGAATTAAGTTAACTTAATTTCATCAACAAAGTACAATTTAATTATTAATAAATACGGTTTTCTTAATTACAGGAATAAATAGAAATGTCATCAGTAGGTAATGTCGTTGTTTCATTAATTGAAAAGCACTCTCAAGATGAAGTGATAGATATCATGTCAATGGCGGCAAGTATGGGGATCAGTGTTAATTATGTTGTAATGGAAACGTCAACGGATGTCGCCATTATGAAACAAGTTGAAGGTGACAGTCGCCCTAAAATTGAGTTAAATAAAACCAATAACATTGAGCAAAACTATACCTTAGTTGCCTTATTACTTGCAGACTGTTTAATTGCCCCGAAAAAATTACAACGTGGCGGTTTTAAATATGAAATATTTTATCTAAAAGATTTACGTCAATATCGCCTGAGCAGAACCTTTTTGTTAGCTACCCGTTTAGCCATTCCTGAGCAGATTATCAATCAAATAGATGAATTTGGCTTTAATCTCGACGCATATATTGGTAAAACGCATTATTTACCCAGTTTTATTAATAATACGGTTAAAAATAGTAATGCCAGTTTTGTTGTTATTAATAACTTGTTAGGCGGCATGTCTATTGAACACTTATTTAAAACGCCTAGTAAATGATTAAGATATAATCTTAGCTACTGTTTTATCATGGTTTTATGAGGTTTAATTATTGGATAAGCGTTAATAGAATTTAAAACTTTTTGATTCAATGTCATTCCACCTAATGTAACTAATTCATCTTCAATAAGAAGCAAACCTCTATGATCCATGGTGGCTGTTTGGCTACTTTTTACTTGCCATTTTTGTTTAATTAAATCATAAATCCAGACTTTATTACTCGGTTGAGATGGCTTGCCGTTATAGCCGATTCCGTTGTAATTGTAAGGGTTGTCACTACCACCAATAAATACAATTTGTTGTTTTTTTGCTAGACCTAAAGCCGCCATCCTATAGCGGGCATTATTGGTGGGATGTTTGATAGTTCGCCAATCAATTTTGTCAGGGTGCTCTTTGTTAATGACACCCAAATAACAAGCCGCTTCATCTTGATAACTGCGCTTAGTGTCTTTATGTACTTTAATAGTGACGCCATCACAAATTAACATTTTATTTTTAACAATACCGCCTGCGTGACCAAATACGGGGTTTCCGGGGTAGGGCGTTGCCTGTTGCCACTGATTTGTTTTTGTATTGTATAGCTGAACTAAATTTACATTGCCGCTGTTATGCCAACCACTTATAAGATAAATATATTTTTGTTGGTAAGGTAGGGCAACACTATCATCAACTGGAACAGGCATTGGCTTGAGCAGTTGATATTTATCTTTAACAACATCATAAGAGTAAACATCTGAAATGGAGATTTCAGTGTGATCTGCTGCTACGGTGTAACCGCCAAAAATATAAGCTATGTCTTTTATAGCCGTAGCGACACTAGCCAAACGGCCAACTAAATTATGGGTTAATTTACGGTTACTGATTGATAAAGGGATTGAGGATATTTCTTGCCATTGGTTATTTTTTACATGGTAAGTAAGAGCTTTGTTGTGTACTACTTGATAAGTTTTATCAGCAGATAATCCAGAAAAAGAGAGTAAATAATGCTCGTCACCAATAACTACTTGAGTGACGGCATTATTGGTGACTTTCTCTGGCATTAAGGCCAAAGGAATATTACTGCCAAAGGCATAAGAAAATAGTGACGTCATTATTAAGCTAAATAAAGCCGTGATACTGAACTTTTTATAGCTTAAGCATATTAGTGTCATGATATTTTCCTATTGTGCAATAGTATTTAAGCGGCCAATTTAGGATTGGTCTCTCGTGATAAACGAATCGCTAGTATTGCAATAATAAACCAACTTATTGAACCACCGCCACCTCCACTGCTAGTGGGTGGTGCAGGCTCTTTGGGTGGTAAAACATTAGTTAGGGTAAATGTGGTTGTTTTGCTAGTAGACAAAGTACTGTCAGCAACGGTAACTTCAAGCTCGATAATTTGATCACTTCCTATATTGGGAGTTGTAAACGTAACCTGTGCTGAGTTAGCATTAGTAAAACTGATTATTGGTCCAGATAATTGAGTCCACGTATAAGCTAAACTATCGTTTTCTGGATCACTCGCTTGTACAGAAAGTGTTATTGTTGAGCCTTCAGCATAACTATCACTATGGCTATTAATACTAATGCTAGGGGCTTGGTTAGGTTGTTCAACAGCAATTACACCGGGGTCGGCAATTGCACCATTGATCATAAAGTCACTATCGTTAGCGCCACCATCTTCAATGAGTAAACGCATACAATTATCTTGATAATTTAAACCGCTTTGGTATGAAGTAGAATTAATATTAGGGCAGTTGCCATTTCCATCAACAAGTGCAGAACTGATGGTATTTTTACTATCTTCAACAAACGTAAACCAACCTTGCTCACTATTGTATTTACGGAAAACAGCATTTTGTGGGATAGTTACGCCTTCAGCCAGAGGAATTACAACTGCAACGGAATTGCCTTGTTGGTCAAAACCTGTGATAGTAAAGTCATATAGTGGAGATATGGTAACAAAGTGGTTATCAGCAGTGTCTGCGGCATCTTCACCAATGCTGTTTGAAAGCTCTGTTGTACTCAAGCTGGCACTTGCACTTTTGGCGCCATGAACAGTTTTAGCATTATCACCTATTGCTAAATGATAACCAGCGATAGTTTGCATTGGCTGACTATTGTCCGTACTAGCTAGAATATGGCTACTATTTTCATTATCTAAATAATCTGCAATACCGTCATTGTCGCTATCTTGATAACCTTCAATAAGGTCGCTAATACCGTCATTATCTGAATCAAGGTTAGCAGTTAACGCGGTTAAATTTTCAACCACAAGTAACATTGAATTACTCACTTCTAATAACTCAGCGGTGTTAACCTCTTTGACGAGTACGTTCACTTTATAACTACCTTGGCTTAATCCAGCAGGGTTGAATTCAAAAGTGAACTCGTCACTATCATTATTTACATCTGAAAAGGAATTATTAGCAACTTGCCATGAAATATTATGGCTATCCGAATAATTAATATCACTTATTGTCGCATGCAAAGTTACTAAACCATTACTGGGGTCAATAACACTGACGATTTGGTTATTTTGAGTAATAGATAATGCTAATGCTGGCGCGATATTACTTTCTAAAAGTGCTAGTGAAGATTGCTGCAATGTACTTAAATGTGCATTGCTTGGATTAATAATTTTTAAGGCTAAGTTATCTGTGATAATTGCGTCATTTGGAATATCAAAAGAAATTTGACCTTGAGTACCACTGTCAATTGTTGCTGTGCCTTCATTAATGACAACACCATTTTGAGAAAGTAGATAGTTAACATTAACAGGGTATTCTACCGCTTTACCACTTAGGTTTATCATCGCTTGATATTGCCCACCAGCACTTACATTTATTGATGGTTCAATACTAATTTGTGGAATAATGCCTACTTCTACCGTGATTGTACTGACATTGTTTGATAGGTCACTAGCATTGAATTCAACTTGATGAAGACCTGATTGTAACTTACTAACTGAAGAGGGTAGAGCATTTACCTCACCATCAACGAGGTCATTTGCCGCTATATTAATCAAACTTTCAAGGTTTGTTAAACGCCCTTGAGCATTAACGCTGTAACTAGTTTCTGTTAAAGGATCAAACGCTGGCGCTGTAGTATCTTCAACCGTTAATGTTTGTATTGCGTTTGACTCGTTCCCGGCAAAATCAATAGCGGTCCAAGTTATTTGATTAACACCTAAAGTATAAGGCCCTAAATCAGTAGTACTGACAACAGGTAAGTTAACATTATTATCAGTCACCTCTGGCGTGGTTAATACAAAACTTGTTTCAACGCCTTCGGCCTCAAGAGTAATATTCTCTAATGATGCAAACACCGGTGCTTGGTTACTACCTACTGAGTTATTAGTTGGGTTTTCATCTTCACTATCAATAACACCATCACCATCGGTGTCTTTTGCTTGTGGGTTTGTACCTAGGGCATACTCTTGAAGGTTAGTTAAGCCATCCAAGTCACTATCTATTTCAGCATCGCTAGCATCGATAGCATTTAAGCCATTACTATATTCCCAACCATCAGGTAGACCGTCATTGTCAGAATCACTGTTTAAGTAATCACTGCCAAGTCTAAACTCTTGCACGTTAGTTAAACCATCATTGTCGCTATCAAGTGAAGCATCGTTGGCATTATTTTTATCTAAGCCAAAGTGCTCTTCCCACATATCAGGAATAGTGTCCTTATCGGTATCTAAAATGGCTGAATTTAATGATAAAGCAAGCAATGACTTCCATTCATCTGAGGTATTAAAATTTTGCCAATTATAGCCAATATAGAGCACTTTTCCGTTTTGCTCATTGATTGAAAAAGCAGAACTTAAATCACTGTTGTTTGTATAAATGTTAGTAGCGGACTCAGGTAAACTATTACTGTTAACCGCCCATAAACTAGAATTAGCATCGATAAGAGGAGGTGCTAATTCAAACCACGAACCAGCAACATTATCTGATTGTAATATTGATGCAAAATAGTAATAAGTTTGTTCGGAAGAAATTGCATAGTCGAATAAGCTATTTAACAAAGACAATTCATAGCCATAATAAGAGCCCATTGTTAACAATGTTCCGCCTTGGTTAACAAATGTTTGTATTGCAGTGATTGAACTTGATGAAAACTGTGAATATATATCATTCCACCGTAATGGGATGATTAAAGTATCTATTTGTTCTAAGTTTAACGATAATTCATTTAGTTCTGTTAGTAATTTAATACTGTTTAAACCTGCCTTTTTGATATGTCTCTGTAAATTTTTAACGCTATCAATATCAGTATTGTTATCTGCAATAATTAAGACATTACTATGTAATTCAAATTTATTTGGTAAGCCGCCTAACTGATACTCTTGTAAGTTAGTTAAGCCATCACCGTCTTCATCTAAGCTTGCTTCACCATTATCATTTAAAGGATCATAGTTATAAGAAACTTCCCAGCCATCAGCTAAGCCATCATTATCTGAATCAATATTAAGTGGATCAGTATTATAAGTATTTAGCTCTTCGCCATCGGTTAAACCATCATCATCTGTATCAGCGTTAATAGCATCCGTTAAATATTGGTTAATCTCTTCGCCATCAGAAAGGCCATCACCGTCGGTATCAAACTCCAAAGGATTAGTTTTCGCTTGATACTCAGCTAGGTTGCTTAAACCGTCATTATCACTGTCGAGGTCGGCATCGTTGGCATTGTTTTTATCAAAGCCGTATTTGTCTTCCCAATAATCAGATAAACCATCGTTATCACTATCATGAATAGCAACAACTGCGATAGTTTGGGCTCCTAAGTTATGATTAAAAACAACACTTTGTAATGATGATGCTTGATCGAGTGAGTATATCTTACTGTTTGATTGAGCCCACAGCTGGCTGTTCTTATCAGCAGATATACCAAAAGTCCAATCAATTCCCGCTTTGCTAAACTCACTAATAAAAGTACTTTCAGCACTAGTTTTATTAACAGTGTAAAGCTGCTTAATCCATTGGTTGTTAACGTAGTCATGTTTTAATGCAATGAGGTCACTATCATTATAAGCAAGTGCTTCTAAACCATACTGATAGTTGTTGGCAACGGCTGTTGCAGTACCTGTGGTAGTATCAATTTTATATAACAAACCATTGAGCGTCATAAATAAATCACCTTGCTCGTCAAATGTTAATCCGGCGTTATAGTTGCCAAATAAATTTACGCTTAATAAACCGACAAAGGACACTTTTCCTGAGGCCACATTGATGCGATACAAGCTATCAGAGGTGATGCTAATAGCATAAAGCACTTCATCAGGGCTCATTGCCATGCTGCTTAGATATTGAGGCATATCATTGGCAACAACTTCGCTAGTTTGAGTTAGCAGATTTAAACGATGTAATTTTTGATCATAAGAGGTTGAATAGGCGATAACGTCGCTAGGAATATCGTTGTTATCAACTGGGTGGCTACCAAACTGGAATTCAACTAAATTACTGTAGCCATCATTGTCTCTATCAAGATCGCTGTCAGCAGTATTGGCATCAAACTCATGGGTGATTTCCCAACCATCAGGTAAGTTATCATTATCAGTGTCTGCTTTTAATACATTGGTGTTAGTTTCATTAAGTTCTTGGTAATCATTTAAACCGTCAAAATCTGTATCAGCGCGATTTGGGTTAGTATTTGCTATAAATTCTTCTAAATTAGTTAAGCTATCAGAGTCGTTATCCAGAGATGCTTCACCTGAATCTACAAGTGGATTAAAGCCATATTTTTGCTCCCAACCATCACCTAAACCATCGCCATCGGTATCACTGTTTGCTGGATCTGTTTGATAATTAAAAATTTCTTGATAATCCGTTAAACCATCATTGTCGCTATCTTTTAAATTTGGATCTGTATTATAGGTGTTAATTTCATCACTATCACTAATACCATCCTTATCACTGTCAGCATTGAGGGCGTTGGTGTAATAAAGGTTAATTTCATCGCCGTCATTGATGCCATCACCGTCACTATCTGGAGAAAGAGGATCTGTACCTAAATCAAATTCTTGAAAATTTGTTAAGCCATCAGCGTCTGAGTCTACGGTGGCGTCGTTAATATCGTTGGCATTGAAACTATAATATTCTTCCCAGTAATCTGATATACCGTCGTTATCAGTATCGACTGATAAATCAGCTGTTAGCTTATCAAATGACATAGTTAATGATGTTGATAAAACTTGCTGGTTTGAGTCGACATCTATTGAAGTAATATCTGCACGGTTTAATTGCCCCCAGAGCATGCCTTCTTTATCAAAAGTGAACTCGTATAGGTAGTCACTTTCCTCAAGCGTTAGTTCTTTATATAAAGTTTCAGCGCCAGTATCTCGATTAACTTCAAATATTTGTTTAGCATAATAATTTTTGGCAAGTAAGTGTTCTCCATCCCAAGATAAATGGTTGAAATATTGGTTCATTTCAGCAATTAAGGTTGCACTGCCAGTTTCTATATTTAGTTGATATAAGTTTCTATTGTTGATGCCATATAAAACATTATTATTATCAAAACTAAGCCCTTGAATATAGTTGGTGCCAATACGGCCAATTTTATCTTTTTGTCCCGTTATTAAATCTATCTTGTATAGGTAACCATCATTATTACTGCCATAAAGTTGATTGTTTGAGCTAAAAGCGAAAGCAGAAAAGTTATAAAGTTGTTCAGCGCCAATACTGTGAAAAGTGCCTTTTATTAACTCTATTTTAGTTAATTTACCATCACTATAATTAACTCCGTAACCATACTTTGGTTTGGGCTTTGAAGTGTCATCATTGGGATCGAAAGCTAATTTGAATTCAATTTTATTGCTATAACCATCATTATCTAAATCTTGCTCTGCATCATCAAGTAGTGGATCTAAGCTGTTAGCAATTTCCCAACCATCATCAAGACCATCGTTATCGCTATCTACTAGAAGTGGGTTGGTGTTGTATATATTGATTTCTTCACTGTCAGTTAAGCCGTCACTATCGGTGTCGCTAAGTATGGGATTGGTATTGTGAATATCAATTTCATCACCGTCAGTTAAGCCATCTGCATCAGTATCATTATTAAAGGGGTCGGTTTCATTGAAAAACTCTCTTAAATTGTTTAATCCATCATTATCGTTATCTAAAATAGCATCACTGGCATCATGTTTATCTAAGCCATGCAAGTCTTCCCAGTTATCAGGTAGACCATCTTGATCGCTATCAAAATTGACATCAATTGCCAGTGATTCGAAACCGATAGCGACTTGATGTTTTACTGTTGCGGCACCGGTAATTTTGTCAATGGTGAAAATAAATCCATCTTCATCCATTCCCCAGAGGTTGCCAAAGTGGTCTGCTGCTAAACCTGATTGTTTAGCTAAATTTACAGCTCCTAACGAACCAATAGCTGTCATTACACCATTGTTATGATCAATGCGATATAAAGTGTTATTAAGATAAGAGCTTAACGCCCACATTTTTGAGCCATCCCAAGCGATAGAGTCGATATAGTCAGACTCAAATGCGCCTACTAAAGTAGCTAAGCCAGTAACTATATCAATGGTAAATAAAGTACCTTGAGTGTCACCTTGCACCATGTACAAAGTGCCATCATCGGTAAAACTTAAGCCTACTTGTGCAACATTGATACCTAACGAGCCAACCAAGGTCGTTTCAGCAGTTTCAGGGTTGATGCGATAAAGTGAACTGGTTGAGTCTTCAACGGCATATAAAATATGATCAGGTGAAAAAGCCATTCCTTCGAAATCTAAACCTTGGGTAAAACCAATTAATGTTTGTTCTCCACTGATTAAATCAAATTTATACAGTTGGTAATCAACATCAATTGAATAAGCCTCTATTAACTGTGGAATAGAGCTGGCATCGTTAGGGTTAGTGCTATATTGATATTCTTTTACATTGGTAAAATTGTCATTATCTTTGTCTTGTTGGGCGTCATCTACTAGTGGTAATAAATCATAAGTTATCTCCCAACCATCTGGCATAGCATCACTGTCAGTATCTGCCAATAACAGATTGGTTTTATAAATGTTAACTTCATCACCATCCGTTAATTCATCGCCATCGGTATCGGCAAGTGTTGGATTACTACCTAATTGATACTCTTCTAGATTGCTTAAATTATCATTGTCAGGATCTAAATTGCTTTCATTATTATCAGCTTTAGGATCAAAACCATAGAGAACTTCAAAGCCATCACCTAAACCATCATTATCGGAGTCTGAATTCAATGGGTTAGTAGTAAAGGTATTAACTTCTTCGCCATCAGTTAACCCATCATTGTCAGAATCTGCATTGATAGGGTTTGTTAGATAAGTATTAACTTCTTCGCCATCAGTTAAACCGTCATTGTCAGAATCTGCATTGATAGGGTCGGTATTATAGTTATTTACTTCATCGCCATCATTTAAGCCATCGCTATCTGTATCAATTAACTTAGGATTCGTGCCTAAGGTAAATTCTGCTAAGTTTGTTAAACCATCATTATCAGCATCTAAGCTTGCATCGCTTGCATCATTCTTATTGAAATTGTATTGGTCTTCCCAACCATTGGGCATACCATCACCATCACTGTCTACAAGTGGGTTTTCTAAAGAGACATGCAAAGAGTATGTTGCATTGGTAGGGATAGTACTGTCTGAAAAACGAGAAACTTTAAGATAGTAAACGCCGGTACTGGTAAAGCTATAAGTTAAAAATGAATCTAGATTGCTAGTACTACCGCTCTGACCTTTGCTTGTTGAAGCATCATCATTTTCAGCTATTAATTCACCACTATCGTTATATAGCCTTAAATAAGAATCAAAAGTGCCTCCATAATCAGCGCCATAGTCAATATCAAAAATTGCTAACGAAGGTGCTGTTGTGACGGTAAATTTGTAATAGTCGTAACTGTTATCACCACTACCGACAATAGTTACATGTGGAATTTGCTCTGAGGTATTGGTATTTTCATTACCAATATTTGGTGAATAACTCGTAGTAAAGTTATTATCAATGTTTTGCGCATCTGCAATGTTATTATTTGGCTCTATTTCTATTATTTCAGCAAGATTAGGGTTACTACCATTTTGGTACTCTGCTAAGTTGTTTAAACCATCATTATCTGAATCAAGTTGACTGTCATCAATTCTTGGGTTGAGCCTGTAGGTTACTTCCCAGCCATCAGGCATGTCATCATTATCTGTATCTGAGTCAAGTGGATCGGTATCATAGTTATTGATTTCTAGATTATCATTAAGATCATCTTCATCTGTATCTTTATTGATTGGGCTTGTGCCATAGGTTCTCACTTCAACATTATCGGTTAAGGTATCATCATCACTATCTATATCATTGGGATAACTACCTGCATTGAATTCTTCAATATTAGTTAAACCATCAAAATCTAAATCTGAATCTGCATCACTTGGATTGTTGTAATCTAAACCGTAGATGTATTCCCAGTAATCTGACATACCATCATTGTCGCTATCCACAAATGGTAAGTTAGTACAAGTAACGCCAACCTCTTGATATGCTTTAATTACGTCAAAGACGTTATAATCCAAATCATCAGCGGCATTAATAGCACCACAAGCACCACCTACATAATCCGTTGAGAGCGTCCAGTAATTACGGTTAGCGTCAAGCATTACATCAAAAGCTTTATGAGTATCCCAACCAATCGATGTAGCTAATAAATAAAAAGCTCGGTTAAAAACACCGCTACTGTAATGAACATCAAGACCTTCATAATAATCTTCGGCATTATTTATCGAACGGTCATCTTGTGATGGGTTTTCCATGTACCTTAACGCACCTTCAGCTTTGAATATATCGGCCCCTACTTGCCAATCATTTGTACCTCGAACATAATACTCAGCGGCTTCACCCATCATGTCTGAAAATGACTCGTTGATGCCTCCAGATTGACCACTATAGATTAAGTTTGAGTTTTGTTGAGTTACGCCGTGAGCTACTTCATGGGCTGAAACATCTAATGAAACTAGCGGAAAAAAGCGACTACCACCATCACCAAAGGTCATTGATGAACCATCCCAAAAAGCATTCTCATAACTTGACGAATAATGAACGCGCATCATTAATTGAAATGACAATGGGGCTGTGCTGTACCAGTCATTAAACATATTAAAAACGGCTGTACCAAAGAAGTGGGCGTCATTTAGTGGCGAGTAAGCGCCGTTTATTTCCTTATAAGTGTTCCTTGGGCAGGTAAAAGAAAATGCTGTGCTACCGCTAGTGCCGTGATTCAAATCTACAGTTTTAACGTTGGTGTTTTCTAATATACAAGTACCATTATCTTCAGTCACTTCTAAAGAATCAAAGTCGGTACCATATTCATAAAGACCAACTTTGGTGTTGCCACCGGTTCCTGTTGCTTGCGCATAATTTAAACTATCCCACTGCTTTAATATTTTTCTTGTTTTAGCATCTACAATAAATGCAGGTTTGGCTACTTTGCCTGAAGACTCTTGCAAAAAGTAGTTAATGTAATAGACCAAAACGGCTTGATTGTTATCATTTAAGTAAATATATTTTTGTACATGCTCTTGGCTATACGTTAAATCATCATCATTAATTGAAAGATTATTTAAATATTGTTGCTGAATGGTTGTTAGCGTATTCTTTTCGTCAAAATTCGCTTTTAAATCACTTTTTGTTGCTAAGTTTTTTTCAACGGCAGAAACGAGTGAGCCATTTAATTTGCTTATATTTGAGAATTCATCAGTGTGAATAACAACTTGTTTACCCCACACTGGAATGTTATTGAAGTATTGTTGGTAGCGTTGGTGTTTATTTGTAGATTGAGTACTAGTAACCGCTTTTAGTTGGTAGTTTTGATTTAAATTAGCTAGCGATAATACTTTAGTTGCTAAATCTATTTTGCTAATTTTTTTATTATTAGCCAAACTTGATTTATTTTCCATCATGATCTGATTACGAATCTTTAATGCATCGTTATTATTGATTCGATGAATTTGAGCAGAAAAAGAAACTGATGGTAGAAGAAGTGCTACGACTACGAAAAGTCGATGAAAATGAAACATTGAACTATCCCTGTGTTTGCTAGCCATTAGCAGAGTTAATGTAATTACATTAACTCTGCTAATTTCAAATAAGAATGGTATTTTAGCGGCTTACTATTTTTTTAAATATTGCAACAAAGTTGTTAACATAATTTTTACAATGATATTACTATTCAGTCGATTGAAAAGCAATACAATAACGTAAAGCTATTTATGATTTTTACTTTGATTGTTTATTCTGTTTGTTATTGAATTATTTATGTTTTATAGCTACAAATAAGTTCTCACCTCAAATAATTCGGGGAAAAAACTAACATCTAAGGCCTTTTTCAAAAAGCTAACGCCAGTTGAACCACCAGTGCCTTGTTTATGGCCAATAATTCGCTGTACTGTGTACATATGTTTAAAGCGCCATTGTTGAAAAGAGTCTTCAATATCAACCAGCTTTTCGGCTAACTCGTATAATTCAAAATATTTTTCTGGTTGTTGATACACTTTCAGCCATGCATCGACCACTGATTTATTACTTTGATAAGGTAAAGTGAAATCTCTATTAGTGACGCTTTCATCAATAGTAAAGCCACGGTTAACCATAACTTTTATTACTTCATCATAAAGGCTGGGTTTATTGAGTAATTGTTCAAGCTCTTGATGAACATTGGGCGCATTTTGATGAATCGTCAATAAGTCTTTGTTTTTATTGCCAAGCATAAATTCTAACTTACGATAACCATAAGATTGAAAGCCGGATGAACGGCCTAAGTCATCTCTAAATTTTAGATAGTCAGCAGGCGTTAAGGTTGACAAAATATTCCATGATTGTGTTAGTTGAATAAAAATCTGTTTAACTCTGGCTATTACTTTAAAAGCAGGGCCGAAGTTGCCGGCTTGAATACAGCTAATAGCGCTGTCTAATTCATGTCCGGCAAGCTTTAACCATAACTCACTGCTTTGATGAATAATAATGAACAGCATTTCGTCATGTTCAGTGGACATTGGCTGTTGGGCTGATAATATTTGCTCTAACTTTAAATAGTCACCGTAAGACATTTCACCGTTAAAGTCGGTATGAATGTTATCTTCTATTTTTCTACTGTTATCAAAGGGGCAGTTGCTCATAAGTTTCTCCTTTATTTTTTATTCTATTTTAAGCTGACGCTAAAGGTGATGTTATAACTAAGTCGTGCATTTTTTTATAAACAAAGTCTTCTTGCCAACAATTTTCAAGATCAGTTATTTGCTTTAAATCGGCCATCAAGGTTTGCATGATCTGTTTTTGTTGCTCGCCAATTGCTAATGCTTCAGCATAAGGTAGGTGCGGTGAAAAAGTTACCATAGAGTATAAAGGCGTCCATAATTTGGGGTATAACTCACTGAACTTGGCTTCAATTTTTTTCTGTAATAAAAACGTTGCTTCACCTGATAATTCACTCATCTCGACAAAGTTTCGCTTGGCAAGCTCGGTAATAGCATCGGCATTTTTTTTACGTGCTTGTTGATAGGCCGGAAATATTGCAGCCCAATTGCCTTGGTATTGCTCAATCAGTAAACTCAATTCTCGACAATCTTCAAAACCACAGTTCATGCCTTGGCCGTAAAAAGGCACCATAGCATGAGCCGCATCACCAATGAGGGCGACCTTATTATTAACCACCCAAGGATCAACATTGACTAAAAAAAGAGGATTGGCGGATTTTTGCATAAACTCATTAATTGGGTTCTCTAGTAACGGCATAGCATCAGCAAAATGCTGATGAAAAAACGCAGTAATGTCAGTTTCATTTTTTAGTGAATTAAAGGAAGGCTCAGTGCTGGTCGTTGATTCAAAATTAAGAAAAAGCGTGCAAGTAAAAGTGCCATCAGGGTTGGGCAAGGCAATAAGCATAAAATCTTTTCTAGGCCATATGTGCAGCGCTTCTTTTTCCATTTTAAAACGTTTATCACCTGTAGCGCCATCAACAGCAGCAATAGTTAACTCGATATAACATTGTGGCATGTAAGATTGGCTGTAGCTAAATCGTGGTGTTTCTTGGGCTAAGCGCCGTACTTTTGAGTAAGCGCCATCTGCGCCAAATAAGTAATCAGCGGCTACTTCATTATTCTGCTTGTCATGAGTAAAGGTTGCAGTTGCATTATTAAAGTTTACTTGGCTCAAACGCTGTTCAAAAAAAGTATTAACACTTGGCTCAGACTCAGCAAGGCTAAGCAGCGCTTCGTTGACACCTGAGCGTGACACCGACCAAATAGCTTGATTTTCTTTACCATAAGCTTGCTCTGTTATCGAACCATCAAGGGCATGAATTACCCGTTTTTTCATGGCAATAGCATCGGCTTTAATTTGTTCGCTAATACCGACAGCTTCTAACGCCAACCAGCCCCTGTCAGACAAAGCTATATTGATAGACTTTCCTTGGTAAATTGAGTGTAAGCGAGAATCTGGGCGAGATTCAAATAAATTAACCTGATATCCTGCTCTACCAAGTATTACTGCCAATAACGCACCGACAGGGCCGGCGCCAGCAATGGTGATTGTTTCTTTGCCTGCTGCTTTTGTTATATTAATATCGGTCATTACAAACACTCCTTTAAAATACGAACAAAATGAAAAGCATCTTCAAAGCTGTTGTATAAAGGCACAGGCGCAACTCTGATCACATTAGGCTCTCGCCAATCGGTAGTGACACCGTTTTTTTCTAATGTATTGAAAAGAGCCTTACCATCAAGGTTATCAACGGTTACCATTAATGATAATTGGCAACCACGCTCATGCTTAGCTTGCGGTGTTATAATGCGAATACTGCTAGCTAGTTCCTGTTCAATTAAGTCCATCATATACTGACTTAGCTTTAGTGATTTTTCTCTAAGAGCAGTAATACCACCAGCAAGTTTGATGGTATCGAGCGAGCCGCGAATGGCCGCTAACGATAAAACTGGTGGGTTAGATAGCTGCCAGCCTTCAGCGGTTGGAATAGCATGAAAATTATTTTCCATTTTAAAACGGCTTGATTTATCGTGTCCCCACCAACCAGAAAACCGATTAAGCTGAGTGCTTTTATCTGTGTTAGTACAATGTTTTTGATGTACAAAACAACCTGCAACAGAGCCAGCACCACTGTTTAAATATTTATAACTACACCAACAGGCAAAATCCACCTGCCAGTTATGTAGCTCCATTACTAAATTGCCTGCAGCGTGGGCTAAATCAAAACCGACCATAATACCTTTTGCATGTGCTTTTTCGGTAATGGTCTTCATATCTAATACTTGCCCAGTGTAATATTGTACGCCGGGCAGTAAAATAAGAGCAATATCATCACCTTGCTGCTCAATAAGCTGATATAAATCATCATGATTAAGTAAGTCTTCACCAGCGCGAGGTTGCCATAACAGCATGTTAGACTCAATATCTTGTTGGTGATGTTTTAGCTGTGATTCAACGGCGTAGTGATCTGATGGGAAAGCGTGATCTTCAATCAATATTTTAGATCTATTGCCTTTGGGCTGATAAAAACTAACCATCATTAAGTGCAAATTTGCCGTTAATGAATTCATCATCACCACTTCTTCAGGTAGTGCACCAACAAGCTTGGCCGTTTGTTCAGTTAAAAATTCATGATAAGGCAGCCAAGGATAATCACCCTCAAAATGCCCTTTAACGCCGCGCTCTTGCCACGCATCAAGTACTTCCATCACGCAGTCGCGGGCAAGTTTTGGCTGTAAGCCCAGTGAGTTACCGGTAAAATAATATTCATCATCGCCATTAGCTTGTTTGGGGATACTAAAATGATCACGCATGTGAGCAAGTGGATCTGCTTTATCAAGTTGTTGTGCGTAAGCTAAACTGTTATTGAAATTTTTATCTGTGGTCATGAGGTGTTCTCTTTTTATTTTTATTGAGTTGACGTTATTTTTTCGCAGCAATATAAAACTGGGCGACTAGGAGCAGCATCGTTAATAAACGCAGGCGTTTGTAAATTAACAAAATAAAAGCCGTCGTTTATTTTATTATCAATAAACGCCATTTCAGTGATGGTTTTATTCACTAAACTGTTTGAATCGGCCTGATGTTTACCTGCTTCTACTTGCCAGAAAAGGTGATGACAAGTGAGTAATCCTTCGTCATGTAACCGATCAATTGAGGGAATATCAACAATTAAATGCTCAACACCGCGCTCATTTAAATAATGAATAGCGTCACGCGTAAAAAAGGGCGGCTGATTGTTTTGGTTATAGGCTTGAACGCATTTATCTGCACTATTAGGCAAGGTGCGAATCACTACTGCTTGCAGTTGCTCGTTACTATATTTTTGCAATGAAGTTTCTAATGCAGCACGGGTAATGAGTTGATCGTCTGTCACTAACGCTGGGGTATAGCTTTCGTTAGTTTGATTTGCAGCCAAAGATTCGATGGAAATAAGTACGCAGGGCATTAACGGCGAAATATTAATATCTGCAATGGTGCTAGATAGCTCATGATTTAGGTCGCAAATATGGGCAATAGTTTCTGTATGGGTGCCATTGCAATGCGGGTTAATGGTTAACTCATTAACATTGCAACTACCGCCTTGCTCAGTATCACCAATAAAGCCGCCAGCTTGCATTGGTTTGCTCGCAGCTAAGTTAGCAGTAAAGTGATTGGGTTGCCTGACAGCACTGTTATTTATTTGAAATTCAAGAGCAATAGTCAAACTCAGGGGATTGTTAAGGTTTACTCGATATTCTTGTGTTCCTAAGCCAATAGTAAGGTCCATTGTTGTGGTCATAAGAATAACTCCTTAGATAACCCTAACCAGTTAAGGGCGCTGCCGTGCAGTAGTTTTTCTTTAATCTCGTGATTGAAATTACAACTTTGAATCAGTTTACCCGGCTCTAATTCACCTAAGGGGAAGGGGTAATCTGTGCCTAAAGCAATGTTGTCAGCGCCCACTAAATCGATCAAATAATTTAGTGCCAGTGGATCATGCACTAAAGAGTCAAAGGTAATTTGTTTGAGAAAATCTCTTGGGTTGATATCACAATCAACGGCGCATAAATCAGGACGAACATTAAAACCATGCTCAATGCGGCCAATGGTGGCAGGAAAAGAGCCACCGCCATGAGCAAAGGCTATTTTTAAATTGGGCAAGCGTTTTAACACACCGCCAAAAATCATTGAGCAAATAGCCAAGCTTGATTCAGCGGGCATGCCCACTAACCATGGCAGCCAGTATTTAGGCATTTTCTCTTTTGCCATCATATCCCACGGATGAACAAAAACTGCTGCGCCAAGATCTTGTGCGGCTTCAAAAATAGGAAATAACTGTTCGTGATCTAAGTTCCAATCATTAATATGTGAGCCAATTTGAATGCCAGCTAAACCAATATCTTTAACACAACGCTCTAGCTCTTTTATCGCTAAATCAGGCGCTTGCATGGGCACAGTACCTAAACCAATGAAACGTTTGGGATGATCGTTAACGATACCGGCAATGTGATCATTAAGGTATTTTGATAAATCTAAGGTATCTTTGGGTTTTGCCCAATAGTTAAACATTACGGGGACAGTCGACAGTACTTGCACATCAATATCATGCTTAGCACAGTCATTAAGACGAATTTTAGGATCCCAACAGTTATGCTCTATTTCGCGAAAAAACTTATCATCAACCATCATGCGCGCACAGCCACATTTATGGTGATCTAAACTAACAAAACCGCCGTAACCATATTTTTCGCGTAAGTTAGGCCATGTTTTTGGTAAAATATGCGTATGAATATCTATTTTTAACATTTTGTTAGAAGAGGTATCTTGAGTCATAATACTTAGCCTTTTTTGACTTTAATGCCGCAACTACTGCAAGTACAATTGCTGTCATTATTGTAAAAGTTAGCGAAAACCTTGGGTAAGTCGGTCTCGATATTCTCCAAACAAAAAGCCTCAGTATAAAGCTGCGTTTTACAATCAGGGCAAAACCAAAATAGTGCATCTTGTTGACCAACCGCACGTTTTTGTTCAACCACTAAACCAACACTGTTTTCAAAGCGTTGCGGAGAATGCAACATTTTAGGCGGCAATAAAAATATCTCTCCGGCTTTAATAGCGATATCTTTAAACTCACCCTCATCAACCACGGCTAAGTTCATCTCCCCTTCAAGTTGATAAAATAATTCAGGTGTTTCGTTGTAGTGATAGTCAGTGCGGTTATTCGGGCCACCCACCACCATAACGATAAAATCGTTTTGTTCGAAAATTTGTTTATTACATACGGGCGGTTTTAAATGCTCGCGGTGATCTGCTATCCAAGCTTGTAAATTAAAGGGCATTGCGTATGACATCATTAGGCTCCTTATGTTTAGATACTGCTCAACGCAGCGATACATTTAAGTTCAATGGCGATTGGCGTTGGTAATTTGTTAATTTCAACTGTGGTGCGACATGGCTGATTATCACTAAAGTATTGTGCATAAATACGGTTGTATGTAGCAAAGTCATCATCCATATTGGTTAAGAATACGGTGACATCAATTAAGTCCATCCAGCTAGCATTTGAGGCTTCAAGGATAGTACGAATATTTTGAAAAACGCTAT
>Ga0316205_10000894_pt1 | contig 43626 bp, 45 predicted proteins | sample 3monthpyrite_MG_FD_204941 | JGI IMG/M metagenome (GOLD analysis project Ga0316205, IMG submission 204941) | Microbial mat bacterial communities from mineral coupon in-situ incubated in ocean water Damariscotta River, Maine, United States -... | ecosystem: Environmental > Aquatic > Marine >...
AGGCGTTGGGCCCGGACAATCACGTCGTTTCGATCAGGGGAAATTACCTGCCAATCCTCGACGTCGGTGACATTCTTGGTTTTCGCGAACCATTGTCCGACATCAGTTCGGGCGTCGCGCTGCTGATCGAAACAGAAGAGGAAACGCGCGCGGCGCTGCTGGTCGACAACATTCATGACCAGCGGCAAGTCGTGATCAAAAGCTTGCAGGAAAACTATGGCGATGTGCCCGGGGTTGCCGCCGCCACGGTTTTTGGCGACGGGCGTGTCGCATTGATCGTTGATCCAAGCGATCTCATTGAGGAAGCCGCGAAAACCGTAGGTGCGCTCACAATGGCGGCGCAGGAGAATGAGGTTGGCCATGCACAACACAACTGAAAACACGACGACAATAGAACGTGAACTCGTTGCATTTCGGGTGGCGGGGCAAGATTATTGCGTCGACATCATGGCGGTGCGCGAAATTCGCGGCTGGACGCAAACAACCACCCTGCCCCATGCGCCGGAATATGTGCGTGGCGTGATCAACCTGCGCGGCTCGGTCGTACCCATCGTGGATCTAGCCGCCCGCCTGGGGTTGGACCCCATCAGCGCATCTGATCGCAACGTGATCATCATCACCGTGATCAATGAGCAGGTGGTCGGCCTTTTGGTCGAAGCGGTTTTTGACATTCTCAGCATTCCAGCCTCCGCGGTGCAGGAAACACCAGACGTTGCCTCGGAGGCGGTCAAGGCCTTCATCAATGGGGTGATCACCGTCGAAGAAAAAATGATCCGGTTGATTGACCTTGTGCGCATATTGCCGACCAGGAACCAGGAGGTCGCCTGACGTGAGCGAAACGCTGTCAGACATAGGTAGCGCTCGAGAGTTCGAATTTTCCGAACAGGATTTTCAGACCATCGCGAGCAAGGTCAAGAATGTGGCAGGCATAAACCTTTCCGCGAGCAAAAGGTCACTTGTATACTCACGGCTTGCCAAACGGATCCGCAAACTCGACCTGAAGACCTTCACACACTATATCGAGCGCCTGGAAAATGACGGGACAGGCAAGGAAATGGACTTTCTGATCACGGCGTTGACCACAAACGTGACCGCCTTTTTCAGAGAATCTCACCATTTTGAGCATCTCTACACGAAAGTCTTGCCCGGGTTGGCCGCGCGCGCGCGCGACGGTGCCCGGATCAGGCTCTGGTCGTGCGCATGTTCAAGTGGCGAAGAACCATATTCAATTGCTCTTTGCGTTCAGGCGGCCATCCCGGATGCCGCGCAGATGGATGTCAAAATCCTGGCTACGGACATCGACGAGTCCATCCTACGGCGCGCGCGAACCGGCATTTATCCAGAAGAATCACTGAAAACGATCCCGACGGATTTCCACAGGAATATCCAAAGAAATAAGGGCGACAATTCTATTCGGCCCAATGATCAGACCCGGGCGCTGGTCTCTTTCGGGCAACTCAATCTGTTCTCACCCTGGCCATTCCAAGGGGATTTTGACGTCATTTTTTGCCGAAATGTCGCGATCTATTTTGACAAACCCACCCAGGCGACACTTTGGCAAAAGCTGGCTCAAAGGCTGGCGGAGAATGGGCAATTGTATATTGGCCATTCGGAACGAATATCCGGACCTGCGGACGGGTTGCTTACAAGCAATGGCATCACACAATACGCGCGGGCGCGACAAGAAATTCAATAGCAACCAAGCCGGGGTTCACAAATGTCACTCAGAGAAATGCTGCGCGTTACCGTCGTTGACGATATGTCGACCAGCAGGGCCTTGATAACTCAGGCCCTGGATTGGATGGGGATCACCAATTACACCACGCAAAACGATGGCCAGGCGGCGCTGCACTTCCTCGTGCGGCAGCCCTCCCATCTGGTCATCTCGGATTTCAACATGCCGGAAATGGATGGGCTGGCGCTGCTGCATGGGCTGCGGTCCCACGCAGCGACACAGGGCATCGGATTCATTCTGGTTACCGGGCGCGCGGACCAGGCGATGATACAAAAGGGCCAACAATTGGGAATGAACAATTTCATTCAGAAACCGTTCGAAGCCCCTGCCATGAGAAATTGTATCGAACAAGTTGTCGGTAGGCTCTAGGTGCAGCACGACGACCCCACAAGAAACGCCACCTTGGTTGCACGGCTTCAAATCGAAATGCGGATTTTGTCGGACATAGCGCGGCGGGTCGAATATGCGGTCATCGATGAACTGATGCCGGAACTGGACGGTTCGAGCCAGGCAGATATTCAACTGCTGGATCTGCTGATCCAATCGGCGGATTCCCTGGAAACTGTGCTTGGCCGGCTCGCTGATGCAATGTCTTCAAATTCAACGGTCATGGCTGATGATCTGGTAGTTGGGCTGCCGTTGCGCGACATGGCAACCCGCCTTTCGGGTAGTAAATCGCAGAAACAGGTTGCCACAAGCACTTATTCCAAAAGCACGATAGATCTGTTCTGACGGCATTTCGGCGGTTTCACCGGTGCACCGCGCCTAAACCCCAGTGCCGCAGTTTTCCGGAAAATCCAGCATTCCACGCAAGTGTCAAAACAGTCGATTTTCCTTGGGACCTGTCATCTTGGTTAGGAAGGTGTTGTCCTGGCTCTTCAAGCTTCAAAACAATTCAATATCTGCCGCGCTAGAGCCAATGGTGTTTGGCGCCTTTTGGGGTTTGGGAACTTCTGTTCGGGCTACCAGCAATTGTTGGACGCGCCCAGTCGCGGGCCAGAATTTGATGCGGCGCGCCTGATTTCCCAAAGTGCTCTTGGAGACGCAGGGAATGTTTTCCGCATCCAGGAAACCAAAGGCGAATTCGGCGTTCCTTTCACCTATGTTCGAAAATTCATCCAACATTTGCGCACCGCCAAAAACCTTGGCGCGCAATTCCTTTTTGGCCACCCCGGCCTTGAGCAATCCATTGATCAACAATTCCATGGAATGAATGCCATATCGCAAATTCGACCCATCACTGGCCGAACCATTTGGCAAAAGAAAATGGTTTACCCCGCCTACTCTGGCGATCGGGTCGTAGAAACAAGTCGCAACACAGGACCCCAAAATCGTAACCAGACACTCATTCGGATCGGCGGAAATCCTAAACTCCCCCTGATAGACAGTGGTCACGACAGGAGGTGCGGGCAAATCTTGCAATTGACATCTTTCCGTATCTTGTAGGCGCATGAATGGGCCACGGGCGCCCGCAACCCTAGAAATCCTGCCAGGTGCTGGATGAGGTCCGGTCGCAAGCCGCCGCGGAATGCGCTGCCATTTGCCCGGTTTTTCCCAAACTGGCTGGATCAGGGACATTTTGGCCCCTGTCCTCGGGTGCGGGGCCCTTTGCGATGTCAAATGCACCGATCAACTCATCCAGTTTTTCGGCTTCTATGCGCATTGCATGGCTGGCAGCAGTGCTTTCTTCGACCATCGCCGCATTCTGCTGCGTTACATCGTCAAGTTGTGTGACACCCACATTTATTTCGCCCAACCCGGTTGATTGCTCCTGGCTTGAGGCCGCGATTGCCGCAACCAGTTCCGCGATATTTTCAACACTTTCCACGATGCGACCCAGCGCTTCTCCGGTTTTGCCAACCAGACCCACGCCCTTGTCCACATGTTGCGAACTTGTCGAGATCAGCCCTTTGATTTCCTTGGCGGCTTCCGATGACCTTTGCGCCAATGCGCGCACTTCCGAGGCCACGACGGCAAATCCGCGCCCCGCCTCTCCGGCCCGTGCAGCTTCAACCCCGGCGTTAAGCGCCAATAGGTTGGTCTGAAAAGCAATGTCGTCAATAACGCCAATAATCTGGGATATTTGGGAAGCGCTGCTTTCAATCTCATTCATGGCTGCCACGGCCTCCAGGACGATCTCTCCGCCCTCTTGTGCGTTTTCGCGTGCGCCCAGAACAGCGTGGTTCGCATGAGCGGCCCCCTCGGCAGAAGCTTTGACGCTGGACGTGATCTGTTCCAATGCTGCCGCGGTCTGTTCCAGTGTGGCGGCCTGATTTTCAGTGCGGTGCGACAATTCATCCGAACCCTGAGCAATTTCCCGCGCACCATCTGAAATGTTTTCGGCAACCGCAGATATCTCGGCGATGGCGGAGCACAACTGGTGTGTCGCGCGATTGAAATCCGCGCGCAACTGTTCGTATTCGTCACTGAAAGGCTCGTTGAGCGACTGCCCAAGATCTCCATTGGCCAGGGCGGCGAGCGCCTGACGCAGGTCGCCGACGACTTGTTGCTGGTTGGCCGCTTCGGCTTGCCGTGCCGCATGCAACCTCTGTGTTTCGCGCTCCAGCTCGGTCACATCTTTGCTGATCTCGATAACACGATAGATGTCGCCCTTATTGTCAATGACCGGATTGACAAAGATGTCCAACCAGATCTGTTGCCCGTCCGCAGTCGCACGCTGAACCTTGTGTTGCACGCTTTGTCCGGCGCATACCTGTTGCCAAATCTGTTCTTGTTGCGCGTCACCGGATTTGGCCAGTTCCAGATAATTGGCGGACACCAAAGTGTCCCTGGATATTCCATAGTGGTCCAACGCCCGGTCATTGGCATCGCGGATGCGCCCGTCGAGATCAATTTCAAGGATTCCATTGTCTTGTCTGATGGCATCCAGAAGCCCACTGTTGAGCCGGCGCTCGGTGACATCCTGCAACTCGACGATCGCACCTGAATAGCCCCCCGCTTCGTCCAGAATTCCCGAGGCCGCGACACTGATCTTCTTGTCGCCGATGGTAATGTCGGTCTTGAAAGGCATTTTTGCGGGATCGTTCAACGCATCCGCATAGGCACCCAAAAAATCCTTCAGTGGCTCCAGGGATTGCCCCTGAGCGGAATGCTCGATCAGATCCGGCCACAGACAGCGAAATGCCTCTGGGCACTGGGTCAGCAGGGTGCCCCAGGCCTTGTTTTCGCCGACAATCAGATTGTCATGCGAAACCATGATCATCGGCACCGATGATCCCCGAAAGGCAGAGCTTTGAAAAAGCGTTACCCGAGTGTTTCGCGCGGCCTCATGCAATTCGTCTCGAAAATGCCGGATGCGGCGCAAAATGGAACCTATCTCATCCTTCCGATTTGAAACTTCCAGTTCAATGTCAAAGTCTCGGGCCGCGATTTTCGTCATCGCTGCTTCGGCACTGCGCAAGGGCCGGGTGAATAGATGGAACAACAACAATGAACTGGCCAACAAGGCGCCAATCAGAACGGCTGCAGAAATCCAAAGCGACTGCGCAATACGTCTGTTGAATGCGGATAGTGCCGATGTGATGTCGCCCCCGACCACGATCGCGCCGACCAGATTGCCCTTTTTGTCCAGAATGGGTGCCGCAACCAATAGCCCGTCCGCCGAACTGGCGATTGTAGTGCTCGTCAGGGCCTCTTTGGCGAGGGCGTCAAAGGCGTCGGTGACAGGCCCCTGCACTTCCATCGAGGCCCCTTCGGCATTTACAATGGCTACGGCGTTGATCTTTTGACCGGAGGTTTCAATCGCTTCAAGTGCCGCCCGCGCCAGTTCGTCACCGTCATTGAAACGCACCGCACCCGCCAATCCCTGCGCCAGAAAAAGCGACAATTGCTTGGCGCTCGACGAGACCGAACTGACTGCCATCTCTTTAGCGGCGGTGCCGTTGAGAAACGCAACCACCAGCGCGACAACCAGGGCAGTCGCCCCGACCAGGGCTGTCACCTTGATGAACAGGCTTCGGTAAAACGGGATGGGTGCGGCAGTTGAAGCATCAACAGTCATTTCGGCAGTTGCCATGGCGTGTCCTTTGACCATGCTCCCCGGAGCCTGTCCCGGAGGCATGAAAAACTGAAGGGTCAGAACAATTCGTCTGCGTTCAATCCGACCGTCATCGCGCCAATGGCCGCGTTGGTGCCGGGATCGACCAGAGTGATGGAAACCTGCGCCTGGTAGGATTGCGAGCTTTCGTCGAATTCCACATCGCTGATGTGCACCGCACCGGCGCCAATCAGATAAGTCTGGCTGAACTTGTCCTCATCGCCCTGCCAATAGTCGGAAGTGGTGTCACTGGCGGCCACGTTCAGCCCGTTCAGATCCATCGTGAAAATCTCTGTGATGGCCCCACCGGCCGCAGCCACCTGTTCCCGTAAAAACGCGGAAGAAGGGTTGTTCAATACCGGGTCTATGGTGGGTGAACTGGATGCGCCGACCTCTGCCCGCCAACTGGCGTCCAGCATGTCGATCTCATCCTGGCTCATCCCGGAATTGCGCTGGTTCTGTTCCAGAACTGCTTGTACGACGGCGGGGTCATTGACCCAACTCATGATGTTGTTTTCAAGATAGTCGCGAATCTGCGGTTCATATTCATTTGCAGAGGCACTCAGACCTGCAACGCTCAACGCAAGTGCGAGGGGTAGAATTCTCATGGTTTTGGTCCCTTGGTGATGGCAGACCGGCGCATAGTGCGCCGCTATTCTGCCCCCAACCTAAGGCCCATTTCTTTTCGCTTGCTTAACGCTTGAAAAGTTCCGCCATGTGCCTAGTTTTCATGACGAAATCCAGTTGCCACAACAAATTTCTCAGAGCTGTCGGCCCGGCTGGCCCCCGGTTTCACATGGGCCACCTTCTTGAATTTCTGCTTGAGAAGCTTTTGCAATTCGCCCTCGGCCCCGCCGGCCAGAACCTTGGCGACAAACGTGCCGCCCGGCTCAAGCACGTCAAAGGCAAAATGCGCCGCCGCCTCGCACAAGGCCATGATCCGCAAATGGTCGGTTTGCTTGTGCCCGGTCGAGGCCGCCGCCATGTCCGACATCACGATATCTGCGGGTCCATCCAACCAGGCACGAACCTGGCTGTCAGCATCGTCCGCCATGAAATCCAACACATGCACCTTGGCGCCCGGTATCGGCTCGACCTCTTGCAGATCGACGCCCAGAACACGGCCAACCGCCTTGCCCGGCTTGTCGCCCAGAGCATTGACCCGGCTCACGGCAACCTGACACCAGCCACCCGGCGCGCACCCCAGGTCAACCACCCGCGCACCATTGGTAAAGAAATGAAACTTGTCATCCAATTCCATGATTTTGAACGCCGCGCGCCCGCGAAAGCCTTCGGCCTGCGCGCGGCGCACATAGGGGTCATTGAGCTGGCGTTCCAGCCAGAGCGTCGAACTGAGCTTGCGGCCGCGCGCGGTCTTGACCTTGACGCGCAGATCCCGCTGTCCTCTACCGCTTGTATTCTTAACCATCTGAACTCTCGCTGCACATCAGGCAATGCCCATAAAAGTTTGGCGCGCAGACATCAATAGGTACCGTCTTCCAGCACACCATCCGCGCTCATCTGCGCATAGAGCAGGCCTTCGCGCAATCCGCGGTCTGCGACCGACAATCGGGTTGTCGGCCAAACCCGCAACAAGGCCTGCAAGATGGCGGCGCCGGACATGATCAATGCATGACGGTCACGGCCAATACGCGGGTCCGCGCGTCGCCCTTCCGGGCCCATGTTCAGATACGACCGCACCACCTTGTCGATCTGATCGCCGGTCATGCGCAACCCGTCAACTTTCGACCGGTCATAGCGGCGCAACCCCAAATGGCTGGCGGCCACGGTCGTCACGGTGCCCGAGGTGCCAATGATCTGGAAACCTTCTGCATCCTGGATGCCGTGATAGGGCGCGAAACTGGACAGATTTTCCTCAAAGAACCACGACATCAGCGCAAAACGCCCGGCATCATCGGGCACATCATCGAAATTGTCGCGCAGCGTGGCCACACCCAGCGGCACAGAGATCCAATCCACCACCTTGGCATGCGGAAATGGGCTTTCGACCGGTTTGAAACCCTGATGCAACCGCATGATGGCACGCGGTCGGTCGCGTTTTGGCACATTGGACAGATCGATCCAGACCAACTCGGTCGAGCCGCCGCCAATATCTACCACCAGCAATTGCTGGGTCTTGGTCGAGACAAGCGGCGCGCAGGAGATCACAGCCAAACGAGCTTCCTCTTCGGGTTCGATCACTTCCAGTCGAAGCCCGGTTTCGTGACGCACCCGCCGCATGAACTCGGCGCCGTTCGAGGCCCGCCTGCAAGCCTCGGTCGCCACCAGACGCATACGGCCAACCCCATGGGAATCGAGCTTTTTGCGGCAAATGCGCAGCGCCTGCATCGTGCGGTCCATGGAACTGCGCGACAAGGCTCCGGTGGCCTCAAGCCCCTGGCCCAGTTGCACCGATTTTGAAAAGCTGTCGACCACATGAAACTGATTGCCCTTGGGTTGGGCAATCAACATGCGGCAACTGTTGGTCCCCAGATCGAGCGCGGCATAAAGCTCGGCTGAACTGGGTCCGGATGGCGCGGGTGGCTCGACCGGCTTCAGGAACGCGCCCGCACCTTTGGGACGCTTGGGCGCCATTACTTCGCCCTCCAATTTCTGACTTGCCCCAACACTAGGCGCGCCGCCCATTTCGCGCAAGCGGGCAAATCGGATTGCCAGCGTTATTCCAAGTTTCGGACATGCACATGGTGCAAAATGAATGTGAAGAAAGATCATATGCCAGGGCATGGACAAAGGCGCCCATACTGCCGAGTTTGGCCATTGGTCGTTATGGCCCTCTTTGATGTCGAAAATGCGCCGCGTTACAACCCGGACAGGTCTTAGAACGAGGCAAGGAACAAGAAGGATTCGCGACATGGCCGCGGTGACAATCGTATATTGGCGGGATATTCCGGCCCAGGTGATCGTCGGCAAGGGCCGCCGGGGCGCCAAGGTGCAATTGCCCGAACGGTTCGAGCAGGCGATTGACCGGGCAGCGATGAAAACCGGGGCGGCTGGCACGGATGATTATCTGGCAGAGTGGCGCAAGGAACCGGCAAAGACCGAGTTTTCCGGCACCGACCAGGAAATTGCCCAAGCCGAGGCGGAGCGCCTGCAACGCGACTATGACCAGAACCGGATCAAGGCTCTGATCGACAACAACGGATGGGCCTGAGCGCCTGACCAGCAAGGAGGCCGCCATGGCTTTGCTCTCATTCAAGAAAAAATCAGGCGACACGCAGGTGCAGGCTGCGCCTGAAGTTGAGGCATTCCTTAAGGGTTATTCGATAGAGGTCATGCCGCGCACGGCGGAAAAGGTCGAGGATTTCCGAGAGCTCCTGCCCGCAGGGACCCGCGTCTACATCGCTCACATCGACGGAACGCCGATCGAGGATATGGTTGCCACCGCCAAGCGGCTGGCCGCGGATGGCTATAACGTCATGCCGCATTTCCCCGCACGCATCATCAAGGACGCCGCCATGTTGGGGGACTGGATCGCCCGCTATCAGGGCGAGGCGAACGTCCGTCAGGGGTTGATCCTGGCGGGCAACCCGGCACAGCAACAAGGCGCGTTTCATTCTTCAATGCAATTGCTGGAGACGGGCCTTTTTGACAAGGCCGGATTTCAGCGCCTGCATGTGGCCGGTCATCCAGAGGGCAACAAGGATATCGATCCCGATGGGTCAGACAGAAATGTGATGGATGCCATGCGCTGGAAACAGGGGTTTTCAGAACGCACGGACGCACAGATGGCCCTGGCCACCCAATTTGCCTTTGAAGCAGGTCCGATCATCGAATGGGTAGATGCGATCAATGCCGCCGGCATCGCCCTGCCCGTGCACATCGGCATTGCCGGGCCCGCCAAATTGCAAACCCTGATCAAATTTGCCATTGCCTGCGGTGTCGGACCATCGCTCAAGGTGCTGCAAAAGCGCGCGATGGATGTCTCGAAACTGCTGCTGCCCTATGAACCTGTAGACGTCATCCAGGCGCTTGCACGTCACAAGGCCACACATCCGGATTTTGGTATCGAACAGGTGCATTTCTTCCCGCTTGGCGGCATCAAGACCAACGCCAATTGGGCCATCCAACACGGGGGCGCCCATGCGCGCCCCGCAAACGCTGCATAGATTTAGGATCAACAATGACGCGCACTGTACTGGAATCAAAAACAAAAACTGTGACAATTGGCTTTGATGAGCCGTTTTGCGTCATTGGTGAACGCATCAACCCCACCGGGCGCAAGAAACTGGCCGCCGAATTGGAAGCGGGCGATTTCTCAACCGTTGAAAGGGACGCGCTGGAACAGGTGGCCTGCGGCGCGATGGTGCTGGATATCAATGCCGGCGTCGTCTACAACTCAAACCCCAACCCCAATGAGACCGAACCGCCGCTGATGCGCAAGGTCGTCGAATTGGTGCAAGGGTTGGTCGATGTGCCGCTGTGCATTGACAGCTCGGTGCCCGGCGCTCTGGAGGTCGGTCTGGAAGTGGCCCAAGGCCGCCCGCTGCTGAATTCGGTGACCGGCGAAGAAGAACGCCTGGAGGCCATTTTGCCCCTGGTCAAGAAATACAATGTGCCTGTTGTGGCCATTTCCAATGATGACACCGGCATTTCCGAAGACCCCGAGGTGCGGTTTGCCGTGGCCAAGAAGATCGTTCAGCGCGCCGCGGATTTCGGCATTCCGGCCCATGATATTGTGGTAGACCCTCTGGTGATGCCCGTTGGCGCCATGGCCACTGCGGGCCGCCAGGTCTTTGAACTGGTGCGCAAATTGCGTGAAGAACTGGGCGTAAACACCACCTGCGGCGCTTCAAATATCAGTTTTGGCCTGCCCAACCGGCACGGCATCAACGCGGCCTTTCTGCCGATGGCCATCGGGGCGGGCATGACCAGCGCCATCATGAACCCTGTGCGTCAGGTCGAGATGGAGGCGATCCGCGCCGCCAATTTCCTGAACAACCAGGATGCCAATGGCGCCGACTGGATCCGTTTTGCCAAGGTGCAAGAGGCGGTGGCCGCGGGTGCAACATTCGCTGAAGCCTCCAAGGCTGCGGCGGCAAGCGGTGCAACACGTGGCGGACGCCGTGGCGGGCGACGTCGCTCTGCCTGACCGGCCACCAACACCGCAATGGGACAGCGCGCGCCTTGGGGCGCGCGTTTTCGTTGCAATACCTGTCATCTCAACTATGTCTGCACCCGATACCCCTGACGACAAGCTGACAAAGGCCCCAAACCAAGTGACGCGAATGACTTCGGAACCCCAGGACAATGCGACCCGGCTGATCATGCGTTGGCTGCTGCGATTGGGTGTGCTGGCAGTTTTGGTCGTTCTGGCTGTTTTCTTGTTCAAATGGATCAACGCTTCGGGCGCGGCGCTCGACAAGAACGCGCGTTTCGCCCTCGTGATCGCGATATTGCTGGGCTACGCATTGCTGATCGCCATCCCCTTCGTGCCCGCAATCGAACTGGCCGCCACCATCGTGGTGATGCGCGGCCCCGAAGCCGTCCCCTATATCTACGCGTCCACATTGGCGGGATTGATGTTGGCCTACATGATCGGGCGGTTCATTCCGGACCGATCGCTGCAGAAAATCGCAGGCGACCTGCGGCTGCGCAAACTTGAGGCGCTCTTGAACAATATCGCATCGAAAACCCGTGATGAGCGTCTGGACCTGATGCGCGACCGCCTGCCCAAACGCATAGCCTGGCTGGCCACAGACTATCGATATCTGATGATTGCGGTATTGATCAACCTGCCTGGCAGCAGTCTGATCGGGGGTGGGGGCGGCATCATGATGCTGGCCGCCATAACGCGGGTATTTGGCGCCTGGGCGATATTTCTGACACTGGCGCTGGCCATCGCGCCGCTGCCGGTGATCATCTATTTCTTCGACATAGACATTCTGTCCCGCTTTCGGTGATCCGCAGGATCAAAAGTGCCGCAATCAAGCATTTTTTGCCGCTGGCGGGCTGTTGATCCAGACGATCTGCGGTAACACTTCGGACAAGAACAAACTGCAGGATTTCATTCATGGCTGACCTCGATCCACTGGTCATTTTCACCCCCTCGGGCAAGCGTGGCCGCGTGGCGCGCGGCACCGCGGTGTTGACCGCGGCGCGCCAGTTGGGGGTCGATCTGGATTCAGTCTGCGGCGGGCGCGGCATCTGTTCGAAATGCCAGGTCTCGCCGGGGGTCGGAGAATTTCCCAAACACGGTGTGCATGTCTCGGCCACGGCGCTGTCGGATTTCAATGAGGTCGAGGCCCGCTATGATCGCATACGTGGTCTTGCCAAAGGCCGCAGGCTGGGGTGTCAGGCGCGGATCGAGGAAGATGTCGTCATTGACGTGCCACCCGAAAGCCAGGTGCACAAACAGGTGGTGCGCAAACGCGCCGAAGCCCGCGACATCACAATGGATCCGGCGGTGCGATTGTTCTACGTCGAGGTGGAAGAGCCGGATATGCACCAACCCACGGGCGATCTGGAACGCTTGCAACAGGCGCTGAGCGCACACTGGTCCCTGCCCGATTGTCAGATCGACCTGCCTTTGCTGACGCGATTGCAGCCGCTCTTGCGCAAAGGCGATTGGAAAGTAACCTGCGCGGTGCATCAAACAGCGGCCGACGCACCGGCACAGATCATCGCCATCTGGCCCGGTTTCATGGAAGCCCCGCTATACGGGCTGGCGGTCGATCTGGGCTCTACCACCATCGCGGCACATATGTGCGATCTGAAGACAGGCGAGGTCGTGGCCTCGTCTGGCGTGATGAACCCACAAATTCGCTTTGGCGAAGACCTGATGAGCCGCGTCAGCTATTCGATGATGAATGCAGGTGGCGCCGATGAAATGACCCAGGCCGTGCGCACCGGCATGGCCGCCCTGTTTGCCGAGATTGCCGCCGAGGCTGGAACCGATACGGATCACATCGTTGATGTCGTCATCGTCTGCAATCCGGTCATGCACCACCTGTTGCTGGGGATTGATCCGTTCGAACTGGGCCAGGCCCCGTTTGCGCTGGCCACATCTGACGCGATGGCGCTGCGCGCAGACGAGCTGCAACTGGGCCTGAACGCCGGCGCGCGCGTCTATCTGTTGCCATGCATCGCGGGCCATGTCGGCGCAGATGCCGCCGCCGTTACCCTGTCGGAAGCACCCGACAAATCCGAGGATCTGGTGCTGGTCGTCGATGTCGGCACCAATGCGGAAATCCAATTGGGCAACACCGAAAAGGTGCTGGCGTGCTCATCGCCCACCGGCCCGGCGTTCGAGGGGGCGCAGATCAGCTCTGGTCAGCGCGCAGCACCCGGCGCGATCGAGCGGGTCGAGATTGACCCGACGACCAAAATCGCACGCTTCCGCGTGATCGGCTCGGACCTTTGGTCCGATGAGCCAGGCTTTGAACAGGCCATCGCCACAACCGGCATCACCGGCATTTGCGGCTCGGGTATCATTGAGGCCGTCGCCGAAATGCGCATGGCCGGCCTGCTGGACCAATCCGGGCTGATCGGCAGCGCCGAACAAACAGGTTCCGATCATATTTTTGCCGATGGCCGCACCAATTCCTATCTTTTGTGGGATGCCAGCGCCCAGGGTGGCGCACGGATTGCCGTGACCAATGGCGATATTCGCGCGATCCAGATGGCCAAGGCGGCGCTTTATTCGGGCGCGCGTCTGCTGATGGACAAGTTTGGCGTCGACAAGGTGGATCGGGTCGTTTTGGCGGGCGCTTTCGGCGCCCATATCAGCCCCAAACACGCGATGGTGCTGGGCATGATCCCGGATGCGCCGCTGGACAAGGTGACAAGCGCGGGCAATGCCGCGGGCACAGGGGCACGCATCGCATTGCTGAACCGCGCCGCGCGCGCCGAGATCGAAGCAACGGTGCGTCGCATCGAAAAGATCGAAACGGCCGTCGAACCCCGTTTTCAGGAACACTTCGTCAACGCATCGGCGATACCCAATTCCGCAGAACCCTTTCCGATCCTGAAATCAGTGGTTAGCCTGCCCCAGGTGGATTTCAACACCGGCGGTTCTGGTGGGGCGGGCGGGGGCGGACGGCGCAGACGCCGACGCGGCTGACATTGTTTGGAGAGCAAGATGGCCAATGACATGCTGAACGAACACCATGCCCTGGTCACTGGCGGCGGCACCGGCATCGGCCTGGCCATTGCGCAGGCGCTGGGTGGCGCTGGCGCGCGCGTCACCATCACCGGCAGGCGGCTGGACGTGCTGCAACAGGCAGCCGCGACCATGACACATTGCCAGGCCATCCCAATGAATGTCGCCGATGAAGCCAGTGTGACCGAAGGGGTGGACGCCGCGCGCGACACGTTTGGCCCGATCTCGATCGTGGTCCTCAATGCCGGCATTGCCGAAGGCCGCAACCTGCACAAGTCCAGCCTGGGCCATTGGCGCAAAACCCTGTCGATCAATCTTGACGGCGCCTTTCTGACCCTGCGCGCCTGCCTGCCCGATATGATGGGCGCCCCGTTTGCACGTGCGATTGCCGTCTCGTCGATTGCGGGAATCAAGGGGCTGAAAGGCGCACCGGCCTATACCGCCAGCAAACATGGGCTCTTGGGCCTGATGCGGGGCCTGGCGGCGGACCACGCGGGCAGCAACATGACTTTCAACACCCTTTGCCCCGCCTATGTGGACACGCCCATTGTCACCCGCAACGTCGAGAACATCACCGCGCGCACTGAGTTGGACGACAAGGCCGCGCGCCAATTGATGGTCGATGTCAATCCCGCCGGGCGCTTGATTGCCCCGCAAGAAGTGGCAGATGCAGCCCTGTGGTTATGTCGAAAGGAGGCCGCCGCGATCAACGGACAAGCCATTGAAATCTCGGGCGGCGTGGTCTAGCCCAACACCGTCACATCTGGTCCCGCAACACCGCCTGTGCTTGGACCGGATCAACGTCTGAACTGACGAAAGCATCGCCGATCCCGCGCGCCAGTATGAACCGGATCGTGCCATCCAGAACCTTTTTATCCTGTCCCATCAGGCGCACCAATTCGCCCGCATCCGGCAAGGTGCCCTCAATGTCGGACAGCTGCGCCTTTAACCCCAGATCCTGCAAATGCGCATAGACCCGCGCGGGGTCTTCTTGTGACACCAGACCCAGACGGGCCGACAACCCAAAGGCCAAGCCGCAGCCGATTGCCACGCCTTCCCCGTGCAACAGCCGGTCGGAATAGCCCGTTGCGGCCTCCAGCGCGTGACAAAATGTGTGCCCAAGGTTCAAAAGCGCACGCCGCCCCTGCTCTGTTTCGTCCTCGATGACAATTTCAGCCTTCATTTGCACCGAGCGTGTGACCGCATACATCAACGCTTGGCGGTCGCCATCCAGCACTGCGCGTCCATTTTTTTCCAGCCATTCGAAAAACGCCGCATCGCCCAGAAGGCCGTATTTCATCACCTCTCCGTAACCCGACGCCATCTGCCGGGCATCCAGCGTATCCAGAGCGTCCAGGTCAGCCAGCACAGTGATGGGTTGATGGAATGCACCGATCAGGTTCTTGCCCAATGGCGAATTGATCCCCGTCTTGCCGCCCACCGAGCTGTCAACCTGTGCCAGCAGACTGGTAGGAATTTGCACAAACCGAATACCGCGGCGCAAAATTGCGGCGGCAAATCCGACCAGATCGCCGATGACGCCACCGCCAAGCGCCACGACAATATCGCGGCGTTCCAGGTTTTGAGCCAGGAGCCATTCGACCGTGTCGCCAAGATGGCTCCAGGATTTGGTGCTCTCGCCCGCGGGCAGGACCAGATGCATATGATCAATGCCGCCGTGATCCAGGGCGGCGACCAGGCGCGGCAATTGATGCGCTGCCACATGCGTGTCGCTGACAATGGCGACGCGCGGACGGTGCAAGAATGGCTCAAGCAATTCCGCCGCCCGGTCCATCAGTCCGGTGCCGATATGCACGTCATAGGCGCGCCCTGGCAGATTTACATGCACCTTGTCTTGCATCTTATTCTTCCTTCAGCGCATCTGTTTGGCGGGCCACGTGGGATATGACCTTGGCGGCCATTTCATCAATTGAATAACCTGCATCAGCATCAACATGAACAGGTGCAAGGGCATAAACCGGTTCGCGCGCGGCGCAAAGTGCCGCCAAAGTGGCCTTGGGGTCGTCGGTGCGCAACAAGGGCCGTGTGTCCTTGTGGGCGACGCGCGACCAAAGCAACTCCAGATCCGCCTTAAGCCAGACGGCCAAGCCTTTGGTTTTTATCAATTTACGGTTGCGTTCAGCCAAAAAGGCACCGCCGCCGGTGGACAGAATGGCAGGTGTATCCGCCATCAATCGCCCGATCACCTCGGCTTCGCGGTCGCGAAAAAAGGCCTCGCCGTCACGCGCAAATATCTCTGCAATGCTCATGCTCGCGGCTTTTTCGATTTCGCGGTCGCTGTCACGGAATTCAACGCCCAATTGGCGCGCCATGGCGGTGCCGACGGCAGTTTTTCCTGACCCCATCATGCCCACGAGGACGATTGTTTTGTGTAACACCAAAACCACCGGCGAAGCCCTGCCCAACTCTTGCAAAACCCTCAATGGCGTCTTTGTTCAAAAAATGCCATAAGAAACTTGTAAGCCCGTCACAAGAATGGGCATTATTGGAAAAAACGAAAGGTCTGAGGCATGGGCCGGATATTCAAGCTCTTGTTTGTGTTATTGGTGCTCGCCGGTATCGGTCTGGTTGGCTACGCGTATCTGGGCGACTTGTCGCCCGAACAGGAACAGGCAAATGTGCCCGTCACGATCGAGATCCAATGATCCGATCTGCGGTTCTCTTGCTTGTTGCGACACTGGCCGCCCCCGTGGCGGCAACCGCACAAGGCGAGGAACCGTTGTCGGCCATCGATTGGTTGTCCGATGTGATCCAACCCACGCAGGATGTTGGACTGCCCCCGCCCGAGGATGAGGTCGCCAAGACCGCGGGCGTCGGAAGTGTGTCGGTCGCGCCCATTGACGCGCCACGCCCCGATGCGATCGGGTTGTTGCCGGTCCAGGTGACCGGGTTTTCACCGGAAATGTGGCGCGGTTCGAGCGCAGGCGTTGTCGCGGCGCGGATCAATGCCACACGCACCGATCTGCTGCCCGCCATGCAGGAAATCCTGTATCGCCTGTTGCTGGCCGAACTGGACCCCCCGGCCGATGCGGGCCCGCAGGCGGTTGTGTTACTGGCCCGGATAGACAAGTTGCTGGAACTGGGCGCGGTGGAGCAGGCGCAGGCCCTGACCGACCGTCTGAGCAGCCCCAGCCCGGAAATATTCCGGCGCAAATTCGACATTGCGTTGCTGTTGCATGACGAGGAGACGGCCTGTGGCACCTTGCGCCAATCACCGGGCCTTTCGCCCACTTTCCAGGCGCGCATCTATTGCCTGGCGCGCGGTGGCGAGTGGAGTGCCGCGGCCCTGTCGCTTGAGACCGGGCGCGCGTTGGGATTCGTGAGCGACGCACAAGACCCGCTTTTGGCGCAGTTCCTGGAGCTGGGCCTGTCAGACGATGACATGCCGCTGGAAGTTGCCACCCGGCCGTCGCCGCTGGAGTTTCGCATGTATGAGTCCATTGGCCGCCCGCTGCCAACCGCGACCATGCCGCGCGCATTTGCCCATACGGATCTTCATTCCGCAACTGGCTGGAAAAACCAGATTGAGGCCGCAGAACGTCTGGCACAGACCGGGGCCATCGACATGAACCGGTTGCTGGGCCTGTATCAACAAAGAAAACCTGCGGCCTCTGGCGGCGTATGGGATAGGGCGCAGGCCATTCAAACGCTGGACGGTGCCTTGCTCTCACAATCGCCAGCAATATTGGGCACAGCGCTGAACATCGCCTTTGAGGCCATGCGCATCGTCGAATTGGAAGTGCCCTTTGCCCGCGCCTATTGCCCCAAGCTCAGGTTTCGTGCGCTGGACGGATCTTCGGCCGTATTGCGTGACATCATTTGTGTTCTGGCAGGCGAATGGGACGCGCCGCCGATCGACCAGAATGCGATCGCACCGATTGTCCTGGATGCCGCCGCCTTGCCCAATTTCCAGGGCACCCCGCCCAAAGCCTTGCAAGAGGCATTGATCGCGGGATTTGCCAGCCTGGGCGTGCCCACCCGGCTGCAATCCTTGATGTCCGAAAGCCGCCAGGGCGAGGCATTGTTGCGTGCCATCGAGATGTTTTCCAACGGGGCCAATGGCGATCTGGATGAGTTGAGCGACGCGCTGATCTTTTTGCGCGCCGTGGGTTTGGAACAGCTTGCACAACGCGCGGCGGTCGAACTTATCTTGCTGGACCGGCGCGGCTGAGCGATGGTTTCCACCCCACCAGATGCGCGGTTGATTTCACATTTCCTTGACGCATTGGCGGCGGAACTCGGGGCATCGGAAAACACGCTTATGGGTTACGGCCGCGATTTGCTTGCATTCTCGGGGTTCCTTGCGGATCAGCGCCAAAGCCTGATCACCTGCCAGCGCGCCGAAATCGAGGCCTATCTCGTTGCATGCAATCGCCAGGGCTTGGCGCAAAGCACCATCGCGCGACGGCTGTCCTCGGCCAAGCAGATGTTTCGCTTTTTATATGATGAAGGCCTGCGCACCGACAACCCGGCCATTCAGATCAAAGGTCCGGGCCGGCGCAAGGCCTTGCCCAAGACCCTGTCTCAGGATGAGGTGAAACGACTGATCGACGCCGCCCGCCAGACCGGGCGAAACAGCGGCGAAAAGGCCCGCAACGCGTGTTTGATGGAATTGCTCTATGCCACGGGCATGCGGGCCAGCGAATTGGTTGGCATGCCTGTCGCCTCGGTGCGCGGAGACCCGAAATTCGTCCTGGTCCTGGGCAAGGGCGGCAAGGAGCGTATGGTCCCGATCACGCAAGGCGCGCGAACCGCCATAGCTCTTTGGCTGGAACATCGAGACCGGACCGAAGCGCTGCGCACGGCCGAAGGTGACAAGCCCTCGCCGTTCTTGTTTCCATCGCGTGCGAAAGCCGGGCACCTGACCCGTCACCAGTTCTATAATGCGATCAAGGACTTCGCCGTTCGCGCGGGTCTTTCGCCTGCGCGCGTCACCCCCCATGTGCTGCGCCACGCCTTTGCCACGCATTTGCTGGAAAACGGTGCCGATTTGCGGGCCATTCAGACGCTTCTGGGCCATGCCGACATCAGCACGACCGAAATCTACACCCATGTTCTCGAAGAGCGCCTGGCAGAATTGGTGTTGACCCACCATCCATTGGCCAAAAAGACCGGCTAGCGGCGCAATGCGCGCGGCAATACGTCTTCTGACGGCCAGATGCCGCTGAGCAAGGCCTGTGCATAGGGGGCCGGAAATCCGCCTGCCCGCAGGGCATCGGCCGCGCCCTGTGCGTCATAGCTCAATCGTTTGATATAGGCCGCGCCCTCGCGAAAATGCACATAGCGCGTCTGCACCCGCCCATCATGCGGCGGCAGGCCGATCACGCCGACATTGATCCAGCGCCTGCCCCGTGTCACCCGTTCAAAGGCCAGGCCGCAATGGCCCGCGAACACAACATCAAGGCGACCGACCAGCCGCTCGAGCGCGTCCATCTCTTGCGCGAATATCCGGTCAGGATCACTGGGCCAGAGGTAGGCCGCAATATCCGTCGCACCGCCATGCAATGCGGCGCAACGCAGGGTGCCGGATTGAAATGTCACGATGTCCGGGCATTGCGCCATGCGCGCCAGATGGGGCGCCTTCAAGGCGCGTTGCGCCTGCCGATACCATTGCGCCGACCAGATATCGCACGCCGAGCCCGTCTCAAATCCGCAGCCGCAATCGGACGCGCCCCCGGCCAATTGACGTTCACAATTGCCGGCAACCCAGTGACAGGCACCGGCAAGCCGCTCGAGCACAGCCACGGGATCCCCACAATAGGCCACGGCATCGCCCGTGCAAATAAGCTGGTCGGCGCTCAGCCCGCGATCCGCGCAGGCCGAAAAAAGCGCCTCAGTGGCCTGTAAATTGGAATATGGCCCGCCAAACACCACAAATTCCGTGCCGATCTGGCCGATGTCCTTGATATCCAACCCGTTCACCCTCTGCGCCTCTTGAATGAGACCGCCCGGAACATCATAACAAAACCTGACAGTATCAACAGAGCAGACAATGGAAGACACACAGACAATATTTGACACGGCTTTCTGGATCACCTCGGGGTCGATCGTCGGGCTGATCGTTTTGTCGGCGCTGTTCTCTGGCTCGGAAACCGCGCTGACGGCCGCCTCGCGCGGTAAATTGCGTGCCCAGGCCGACCGCGGCAGTAGCGGAGCGTTGCGCGCGCTCAGGATCACCGAAGACAATGAGCGGCTTATCGGCTCGGTCCTGCTGGGCAACAACCTAGTCAATATTCTGGCGGCCTCTTTGGCCACGGCCCTGTTCACACGTGTCTTTGGCGATAGCGGTGTCGCCCTTGCAACCATGGTCATGACCATTCTTGTGCTGGTCTTTGCCGAGGTTCTGCCCAAAACCTATGCGATCACCAACCCCGAGGCCGCGGCCGCGCGCGCGGCGCCGATCGTGCATGTGATCATCTTGGTGTTTTCGCCGATCGTGGCTTTCGTGCGGGCCTTGGTGCGCGCGATTCTCAGTGTCTTTGGCGTCAAGACCGATCCCGACAGCGCCATTCTGGCCGTGCGCGAGGAAATCGCCGGCGCCATTTCCCTGGGCCATACCGAAGGCGTGGTCCACAAAGAGGATCGTGACCGTATTCTGGGGGCCCTTGACCTGGGCGAGCGCACCGTCGAAGAGATCATGCAACATCGCAGCCAGATAGAAATGATCAACGCCGACCTGCCACCAAATGTCATCCTGGATACGGTGCTGGCGTCACCACATACGCGATTGCCGCTTTTTCGTGGCGAACAGGAAAACATCGTCGGCGTGCTGCATGCCAAGGATTTGCTGCGCGCCATCCATCCGCCCGGATCGGATGTCGACATCGCCTCTATTTCCGGGATCGATGTCAGCCAGGTCGCCATGGCCCCCTATTTCATTCCCGAAACAACCACGCTGGGCGACCAGATGCGCGAATTCCTGCGCCGACACACCCATTTCGCGCTGGTCGTTGACGAATACGGATCACTTGAAGGGCTGATCACGCTGGAGGACATACTGGAAGAAATCGTCGGCGAAATCACCGACGAGTTCGACAGCGATGATCAGGCACATCTGGCACCCAATGCCTCGGGCGAATGGATTGTCGATGGGGCCATGACGATCCGCGACATCAACCGCGCCGCCGATTGGTCGTTGCCCGATGTAGAAGCCAACACCGTCGCTGGTCTGGTCATCCACGAGGCCCAGACCATTCCGTCAAAAGGCCAGGTGTTTTCCTTCCACGGTTTCCGCTTCGAGGTGGAGGAACGCAAGGCAAACCGCATCACGCGATTGCGCATCCGCAAATTGTGACCCGGCTCACCGGGCCTTGAACAACCCGCCCAACAGACCGCGCACGATCCGGCGCCCGGTGGTGCCCTTGAGTTCCTTAATCACTACATTGGCGACGGCAGCACCAAAACTGTCATCCTTGCGACTGCGCATGCTGCGGCGGCGCGAGGTGGTCTTGCGCCCCTTGCTGCCCCAGGGATCGTCAGGATCATAGCGACGGGCCTGCGCAAACTCGCGCGCTTCGGCCTCTGCCGCCTCTTGCTGGGCCTCGGCCTGTTCCGCCGCAAGCGCGGCTTTCTCGGCGCGTTCTTGCAGGCGCTCAAAGGCGGATTGGCGATCGATCACATCATCATATTTCGCCCCCAGGCCCGAGGCTGCCATCACCGCTGCCCGCGTGGTCTTGTCCAATGGCCCCAACTGGCTGCTGGGCGGGCGGATCAGCGTCCGCTCGACAATTCCCGGCACGCCCTTTTTTTGCAGCATGGATGTCACTGCTTCGCCCACACCCACCTCCAGGATCGCATCTTCGGTGGAAAAGCGCGGGTTGGGCCGGTAGGTCTCGGCGGCCAACCGCAGCGCCTTTTGATCCCGCGCGGTAAAGGCGCGCAGCGCATGTTGAATGCGATTGCCCAACTGGCCCAGAATATCCTCGGGCACATCCGCGGGGTTCTGGGTCACGAAATATACCCCCACCCCCTTGGAGCGGATCAAACGCGCGACCTGTTCCACCTTGTTGATCAGCGCCTTGGGCGCATCGTCGAACAACAGGTGGGCCTCATCAAAAAAGAACACCAGCTTGGGTTTGTCCGGGTCGCCCACCTCTGGCAATTCCTCGAACAATTCCGACAGCAGCCACAACAAGAAGGTGGCATATAGCCGGGGCGAGCCCATCAGCTTGTCTGCCGCCAGAATGTTGATCTGCCCGCGCCCATCCGCCCCGACCCGCATCAGATCGTCCAGGTCCAGAGCGGGTTCGCCAAAAAACATCGTGCCGCCCTGGTTTTCCAACACCAACAGCGCGCGTTGAATGGCGCCCACTGATGCCGTTGACACATTGCCATAGCGCATCGAAAGATCCTTGCCATTCTCCCCGACCCAGACCAGCAAGGCCTGCAGGTCCTTGAGGTCAAGCAGCGGCAAACCCTCTTCGTCAGAGACCCGAAACGCGATGTTCAAGACCCCTTCCTGAGCATCTGTCAGGTTCATCAGACGTGACAGCATCAGCGGGCCCATCTCGGAGACAGTGGTGCGCACCGGGTGCCCTTGCTCGCCAAACAGATCCCAGAAAGTAACCGGAAAGGCATCATAGCTGTATTCGTCAAACCCGATCTTGGACGCCCGATTGGTAAAGGCGTCATGCAGTTTGAATGTCTCGCTGCCGCTGGCGGCAATGCCTGACAGATCACCTTTGACATCTGACATGAAAACCGGCACGCCCGCGGCTGAAAATCCTTCGGCCAGGATCTGCAATGTCACCGTCTTGCCGGTCCCTGTGGCGCCCGCAACCAACCCATGCCGGTTTGCATATTTCAAGGCCAGGCCCTGTTTGACGGCGTAATCCTCGCCACCACCACCCACAAATACATGCTCGTCCAAAGCCATTCTCCCGACCAAAAATTGTCCCGTTCGCGCGGACAATACTAAATTAACACTTCTGTGCCAGCCTCTAAGCGGTTCATGAAGGCCCAATCGGGCCGTTTATGGGCTGACTTCCTCCCTGTCAGACTGGCCGCGCCAAGGCGCGGTCTTTTTTTTGTGAATCCGCCAAAATGTGATCAATGTCCTGTTGACGCCTGTGACAGTTTGCCCTAGCGTCCGTTTCACAATAAGTCGGCCAGTCCGACCGGGAGGAAAAATTGGAAGGGACCCTTAGCTGGGTCCTTTTCTTTTTGCGCCACGGGATATGCCCCTGACAGGCCATGAGCGGAAAAATTCACATTGTGGACAGCCGCGCATTTTGCCCACGACACCGCCCCGGCGCCATGATAAATGCGCCTCAATCCAATCCGAAGATTGATCATTCAACCGGGCGATTGAACCGCAATACCAATGCCTTATCCCCTTGGCCCCGGCCACATGGGCGGGCCCAACAAACAAGAGATCGCACATGCGCATTTTGACAAAGATCGCCACATTCCTGATTGCCACCACGGTTCTGGCCAGCCCGGTGGCGGGACAGGACGCACCTGCAAACCAGGCCGATGACACAATCTCCCTGGGTCAGGAAGTGCAACCGGCCGATGGCGTCGGCACCGTTTACATCGGCGCAGAGTTCGATGATTGGGCATTGCGCTGCGTGCGCGCGGCCGACGGCCCCGATCCGTGCCGGTTGTATCAGCTCTTGTTTGATGATCAGGGCAATACAGTGTCTGAGATCACCATGTTCAATGTCACTGATTCCGACACCATCGCCGCCGCCGCCTCGGTGGCGGTGCCTCTGGACACATTGCTGAGCCGCAACTTGCTGCTCAGCGTCGATGGCACAATCCCCAAAAGCTATCCCTACACGTATTGCAACGCCGGCGGCTGTTATGCCCGTGTGGGTTTTACCGCCGATGACCTGGAACGCTTCAAACGCGGCAATGAAGGCAAGATCACCATCGTGCCGCTGGCCGCAACCGACCAGACCGTGGATGCACGCCTGTCATTGAAAGGGTTTACCGCCGCCTATGATGCGCTTGTCGCTCAGAATGCGCCCGAATAGGCGTGCTTCACACCGATTTGAGCGCGATAACCGCATTCAGGCCGCCAAAGGCAAAGGCGTTTGACAGGGCTGCGGAAACCTTGGCCTCGCGCGCCACATTGGGCACGATGTCCAGGGCGCATTCAGGATCGGGTTCGCGATAGCCGATTGTCGGCGCAATGATGCCATCGCGCACGGCCATGATCGCTGCCAACAATTCCACTGCACCTGTGCCACCAATCAGGTGGCCGTGCATGCTCTTGGTTGAAGAGATCATCAAACGATCCGCATGTGCCCCGAAAACCGAGGCGACGGCCGCGCATTCGGTCTTGTCATTGGCGGTTGTCCCGGTGCCATGGGCATTGATGTAGCCGATCTCATCCGCGGCCAGCCCGGCATCCGCCAGAGCGCCCGCAATGGCACGTTCGCCACCTTGCTGAGACGGCATGACGATGTCCGAGGCGTCAGAACTCATGGCGAAGCCGGCGATCTCGGCCAGGATTTCGGCCCCCCGCGCGCGCGCATGCGCATAGTCCTCGATCACGAATACGGCCGCGCCCTCGCCTTGCACCATACCCGAGCGCGTGGCGCAAAACGGGCGGCAGGCCTCATGGCTCATGACGCGCAATCCTTCCCAGGCCTTGACCCCGCCAAAACACAACATGCTTTCCGAACCGCCGGTGATCATCGCATCGGTCATGCCCGAACGCACCATGTGGAAAGCCTGGCCAATCGCGTGATTGGAGGAGGCGCAGGCCGTGGCCACGGTAAAGGACGGGCCGCGCAAGCCATGGCGCATCGAGACATGGCTGGCCGAGGCATTGTTCATCAACTTGGGCACGACAAAAGGGTGAACCCGGTTCTTGCCCTCTTCATAGACGCTGCGATAATTTTCGTCCCAGGTCTGCACGCCGCCGCCGGCGGTGCCCAGCACGACACCCGACCGCAGCGACAGCGCCCCGTCAAAGATCAGACCTGACTGGTCAATCGCCTCTTGCGCGGCCAGCAGGGTAAACTGGGTGAACCTGTCATACAATGCGATCTGCTGGCGATTGAAATGCGCTTCAGGCTGGTAATCCTTGATCTGGGCGCCAATCTGGATGGACAGCCGCTCGACATCCCTGAACGCCAACGCACCGATGCCGCAGTTGCCCTCTGCCATGGCGCGCATCGTCGCCGGTGCCGAGCGTGCCAGCGCATTGATGCTGCCCGCCCCGGTTATGACCACGCGGCGCGTCACCCTTTTTGCGCCACCAACGTCTGAACACCCTGGGCGATGGCGCGCACGGTCGAGATGTCAAATTCGTTGGCCGCAGGCTCATTGGCATTGAAGGGAACCTCAATATCGAATGTCTCTTCTATGGCAAAGATCACCTCGACCAGCGCCATCGAATCAACGCCCAATTCATCCAGCCGATTGTCCAGCGACACATCGCCCACATCCAGCATCGCCAAGTCGGCAATGATTTCGCGAATTTTGGTGTCTACGTCGATTGTCATGGTCAAACCCTTGGGTCCTTGCGCCGTTCATTTAGTCATTCGACGGGTCTTTTGAAATAGCTTTCTCAAGTCCGGCCACCCGAGAAATCAGCCGCGGCAGGCGGCGCAGGGCTTTGTAGATTTCGACATGCTGTTCCATCTTGATCGCCGGATAGCCCAGTATGGCACGGCCCTGCGGCACGTTGGACAATATCTTGGTGGCACCGCCCGCGATGACGCCCTCGCCCAATGTCACGTTGTCGGCCACCCCAACCTGCCCGCCCAACACAGAGCCCGCACCGATCACGGCCGAGCCGCCCACTGCCACATGGGCGCACAGCAGGCAGTTTTCACCGACCCGGGCATTGTGTCCGACCTGCACAAGCGCGTCGATCTTGGTGCCATTGCCCACTTGGGTTGGCCGGATTGTTCCCGCATCAACCGAGGAATTGGCCCCGATCTCGACATCATCGCCGATCACCACGCCGCCGATTGATGCAATCTTGGCCCAGGCTTGTGACGCGGTTTTGACCGGATCTGCTAAGCTGCCCTTGACCTCGTCCACACCCGAGGGTTCCGGCGTCACAAAGGAAAATCCGTCGCCGCCGATGACCACGCCGGAATGGCCCACGAAATTTGCACCGATCCGGGTTCCGGCGGCGATGATCACATGCGGGGCCAGGCGTGCGCCCGCGCCCAGATGCGCCCCCGCGCCGACAAAGACCCCCGCGCCCAGGACACTGCCAGCGCCGATCCGGGCGCCGGCCTCGACCACCGCATGCGGACCAATGGATACCTGCTTGTCGATCAGCGCGGCGCTGTCGATGATCGCGCTGGGGTGGATGGTGGGTTCGGCGGTCGCTGAGGGCGCAAATCGTGTCGTCAGCCCGGCCATGGCCAGGCGCGGGCGCTGGGTCACGATCACGCCTTTCAATCCCAGATCCTGCCAAGGCGCGCCTTCGGCCACGATGGCCGCCTGCGCCCGTCCCCGAACAATCTGGGCCAGAAATCTGGCCGACATCGCCACCGCCAGATCATCCGGCCCGGCCTCGCCCGGCTCAGCCAACCCGCGCACTGGCAACCCGCCATCGCCATGCACTTGCCCGTCAATCAGGGCCGCGAGTTCCGCAAGAGTAAATTCCGGCATGAGCCTCTCCGCACTTTCACCGCCCCATAACCAAGGCGGCCAGGTGCAGAATTAGCTGCCAAGACCCGGTATGGCCACCCCGGCGCGCAGTAATGCGTCAATTAACCTGCCATCCCGCCCATAGACGTCGCGGCGAAACTGCAAGTTGCCGCGCGCATCGGTAAAGGCGGTTCGATACACAAGATGCACCGGCACATGAATGTCCAGATCCACGGTGGTTTCGGCCCCAGTGTTCAGCGTCGCCTGGAAAAAGCCCTTGGGGTCCGCCGTCTGGCGCGCCAACAAGGCGTAGGCAAAATCAAACGGTTCTGACAGGCGCACACAGCCATGGCTGAACGCACGGGCTTCGCGGCCAAACAGGTTCTTGGCGGGCGTATCATGCAGATAGATATTATGCCGATTTGGGAACATGAACTTGACCAGCCCCAGGGCATTGTTGCGCGAAGGCGGTTCTTTCAAGCTGAACGGAAAAGAGCGCGCGTCAAACTGGGTGAAATCTATCCCCTGACGGCTGACCACATTGCCCGAGCGTCCAAGCAATTGCAGATTTGAGACCGCGCGCGGGTTTCTTTGCAATTGCGGCAAATATTCCTTCACGGTGATCGAGCGCGGCACATACCACGATGGGTTGATGACCATATGCTCCATCTCATCGGAAAACTCGGGCGTGCGACGGTCAACATTGCTGGCGCCGACCACGGCGCGGGTGCGGAAACTTTCCTTGCCCCCATCCATGATAACTGCCGAATAATCGGGTATATTTACCCAGATATGGCGTTCACCGCGCGCAAAATTCATCCAGCGCTCACGCTCCATGGCCACCAGAACCGCGCCCAATCGGCGCTCGGCCGAGACATTGATTTCCTCGATTGTGCCCGCACCGGCCACGCCGTCGGCGGTCAATCCGTGAACGGTTTGAAATTGCTCTATTGCGCGCGCCATCTCGGGGCCGAAATCTGCCTTGGCAGTGCGCCCAAGAAAGCCCATCGCGATCAACCGGTTTCGCAAGGCGATCACACCGCTGCCGGTATCGCCAATTTCATACTTGCCGCGGGGCACTACTGCGCCCCATCCGCCGCCCGCGACCACGCGCTCCAGCAAGATCTTGTGTTTCATCAAGCGCGCATATTCGGGGCTGGACGGCGGCAAGCCACGGATGAAACGGCCCGGCCGAGACTTGGAAAACGACGCCAGCAATTGTGCCTGATCCAGTTCCGGGGCCGTGCGAAAAACATCCCCGTTGGCCTGACCCGGCACCAGAATGCCGGTTCGAACATCCTGGGCATAGGCCAGGAACAATTTTGTCACCTCAACCTCGATCTGGCCCAGCTCGCGTTCGGAACCGGCGGCGCGCAATCTGGAAGTCAGCAACCGCGCATCATAGCTGCGCGGCAACCCATGATCAGCCGCACCCGCCAGCGCCTGCAGCAACGCCACGCGCCTGTCCTGCGACGCCTTGTCGGGTCCGGTCCACAAGGGTTGCAGCCCGTTGCCCACATAGAATTCCAGGATCGCCTGATTGTCACTTGCCGCCTCGGTCACGCCCTGGCGGTATCCGGTGCTTTGAGCCTGAACGCCCGCGGCCAGCATGGCCAATGCCAGCGACAGGACAGCAGCAAGCATCTGGCTTTTACGACATAAAATCATCTTGGTCACTCGCAATTGGCAACGGAAATCCCGGCCAGCATATCCGCAAAACATGAAAACCAAGAGACCCCGATCGATCACAATTTTCAAGCCACACCGACTGTCACCAAACTGCCACGCGCCACAACAGAAAGCCAAACCGCTCTTGAAGCGCGATTTTTGGCAAAAATCCGCCCAAAACAGCCTCTGGGGCGAGGGTGACACAATACACTCTTGGTTCGGAAAAACGTTTATGCCACAAAGCGCCCACATCTGGGGACAACACGCGCGGAACATTTGGGAGTTCGGCGCATAATGGACGGGGACGAACCAGTCAAATGACGACGGGCGATTCTACACAAGTGACGCGACGCGGTGTTTTGGGCATGTTTGCTGCATCTGCTGTCGTGGCCGCGCCAACCTATTCCAATGCCGCGGGTTTTCTGCGTGGCGCGGGCGACATTCGGCAGATCAAGATCTATTCCAGCAGAACCGGTGAAAGCCTCAATACAGTCTATTGGATTGAGGGAAATTACATCAAGGAAGCGCTGAACGAGATCAACAAGATCATGCGTGACTGGCGTCTTAACAAGGTCACCCAGATCGACACCCGAACAGTGGATATCATGGCAGCGGCGTTGCGCGTGATGGACACCACCGAACCGTACACATTGTTGTCTGGCTACCGCAGTCCGCAAACCAATGCGATGTTGCGCTCCAGATCGCGGGGCGTCGCACGCAATTCGCTTCACATGAAAGGCCAGGCCGCCGATCTGCGGCTCAAGTCGCGGTCCGTCGGTCAGATGTCCAAAGCGGCAATCGCGATGTCGGCAGGCGGCGTGGGCCGCTACAACGGGTCCAACTTCGTGCATATGGATTGTGGTCCGATCCGCACCTGGCGCGGCTGACACGCTGCATGAGCCACCTACATAAAACCCTGCCAATCGGTGGGGTTTTTTCGTCTCTATGCCCCGTTCTCAAAATGATGCCCGTAAATCACGGACCAGCAGATTGGCAGCCCGGCAACCGCGTCAATCACCGGCGGTGCCGCGATCAAGCGGTCATACAAATGAGATGAATTGCCGTGCGTCCTGGAATGTATGGCGCACCTGAGAGGATTCGAACCTCTGGCCTCTGCCTTCGGAGGGCAGCGCTCTATCCAGCTGAGCTACAGGTGCCTGTGTGTGCTATAACGCCCGTTGCTGGGCCTTGCAATGATCAAACCGCCCCGGCCTGGCTTCAGGAAAACAACTCGTGGCACAGCTCAAGCGCGTCAACCAGAATGTCGATTTCCTGGGTTGTATTATACAGCCCCATCGAAGCGCGGCAGGTCGCGCTGACGCCCAGATGTTGCATCAGCGGTTGCGCGCAATGATGTCCGGCGCGCACTGCCACACCTTTTTTGTCCAACACTGTTGAAATGTCATGTGCATGGGCCGCGCCATTGAGCGTGAAAGAAAAAATGGCGCCTTTTCCGGGTGCCTGTCCCTGCACAGTGAGCCAGTTCAGGCCCGCCAGTCTTTGGCTTGCATAGCGCGCCAGACCGGCCTCATGGGTGGCAATGTTTTCCATACCGATAGACATCAGATAGTCCAGCGCCACTCCAAAACCGATGGTCTGAACGATCCCGGGCGTGCCGGCCTCGAATTTCATCGGCGGATCGTTATAGCTGACATCCTCACGGGTGACTTCGCGGATCATGTCGCCGCCGCCCATGAACGGGCGCATCTGGGCCTGCCGTTCGGCCCGGATGTAAATCGCCCCAGAGCCGGACGGGCCATATAGTTTGTGTCCGGTAATCGGATAGAAATCGCAGCCAATGGCCTGAACATCCACCGGGCCATGCACCGCCGCCTGGCTGCCGTCGACCATGGTCGCGACGCCGCGCGCGCGCGCCGCCTTACAGATCGCGGCCACATCGACACGGGTTCCCAGCACGTTGGACATATGGGTCACTGCCACCAGCTTGGTGCGCGGGCCCATTGCGTCAATCACCTTGTCGGCTGGCAGGCTGCCGTCTGGCTCAATATCAACCCATTTCAGCGTGACGCCCATGCGTTCTCGCAAGAAGTGCCAGGGCACGATATTGGCGTGGTGCTCCATCACACTGAGCAAGATTTCATCCCCGGCGCGCAGATGTTCCATGGCCCAGGAATAGGCGACCAGATTTATGCCCTCGGTCGTGCCGGAATTCAGCACGATCTCGCCCTCGTCGGCGGCATTCAGAAACCGGGCGATCTTGCCGCGCACGGCCTCATATTTTTCGGTCGCCAGATTGGACAGATAATGTAACCCGCGATGCACGTTGGCATATTCGTGGGCATAAGCTTGGGTCACGGCGTCAATCACCACCTGAGGCTTTTGCGCCGAAGCGCCATTGTCCAGATAGACCAGAGGTTTGTTATTCACCTCACGCGACAAAATCGGAAAGTCGCGGCGGATGGTTTGAACATCAAAGCCCATCGGCACCCCCGACACTGATGCCCACATTCAAAAGCGCCAGCAAGATCGACAGCGATAGCGCCAATGCCAACATGCCGAGCAGCATCCCGATCAGGACGGCCGGAAAGGACTGAAAACCATGCAAGGCCATGATAAAATGCGCCATCAGCCAGAAAATCAGGAAGAATGTCACAATGCTGAGCAGCCCCGCCAGCAAGGGAAAGGTAAAAGACAAGACAATCTGAACAAGATTGATCGCCAGCAAGATCACCTGCAACCAGGTGACGATCGCCAGCGCCCCGCTCAAATCCCCGGTGCCGCCGAACATACGCCCCAGCCGGTCGACCAGAAGCGCACTGGCAACCAGCAACGTCAGTTGGGAAATGCCCATCGCGACAATGGGGCTAAGCTGCATGGCGCCCACAGTGACCACCAGGGTCACGGGCTCGAACAATGAGGTCAGTTGCACCAGAATAACGGCCAGAACCGTCACCAGGATCAGCGCATCCCAACGCGCCGACAACGGCCAGTTCAATCCGATCGCCCATTTCGCCCCCGCCTTCGGGTCGCGAAGCGTCTCGATCATCTGTTCAAGTAAAAACCGCCAAGTCATGGTGTCACCTCCGGGCTGCCCCATTCCGTCTCGATCAGCCCGCCAATCCAGATATGGGCAAACAGCGCCATGGCCACAAAGTCAACCACCTGAACGATCAGGGCCTCCTGCCCCAGATAGCCGCGCAGCAAACCGGCAAACAGCCACAGCGGGCTGGCCGCGAACAATGCCCAGAACAGTGCCAGGCGCGCCGAAAAGAACGCGCCGCGCCCGCGCAACACCTTGGCCAACAGGTGACTGAGCGCGGCGATGGCATAAAGGACCAGCGGCGCCACAAACAACCAGGCCATGATCACGCCACCCAATAGGGCCTGAAACGGCTCGGGGCTGCCCATTTCAACAGACCGCACGATGACCGGTATCTGGCTGAGAAATATCAACGCGCATCCCAGCATCAGGAACACCAGATTGCGGTCCTCGCGTTGACCATGGCCCAGCAACTTGCGCATCACGCGGCGCGGGCGCCTCCATGAGGCTGCTATGTCTTGGGTGACTGCCATAGGTTATCGGTGCCGTTCCAGCCATCCGCGCAGACGCTCAAGGATGATGTCACGGATCTGCTCGTCCTCGATCTCGTCAATCGCTTCGGCCACAAAGGCCAGCACCAGCAAATCTTGCGCATCCGCCAGCGGCATTCCGCGTGACCGCAGATAAAACAGCGCCTCGTCGTCAATCGCGCCGGAGGTCGAACCATGCGAGCAAGCCACGTCATCGGCATAGATTTCCAGCTCGGGCTTGGCCAGAAACTGGCTGTCGCCATCCAGAAGCAGCGACTGGCTGATCTGATAGCCATCGGTTTTCTGCGCGCCCGGTTGCACCAGAATCTTGCCCTGAAACGCCCCTACCGCGCCATTGCGCAAGACCTTCTTGAACACCTGACGGCTTTCGCAATTCACCGCGTCGTGGGTGACGAAAACCGTGTCGTCGTGATGAAATTGACCGTCGCCCAGGGCCGCACCCGCAACATGCGCTGTCGCCTCATCACCCGTGATGTCAAGGATCACCTCATTGCGGGTCAAGATCCCGTTCACGGTCAAGGTAAAGCTTTTGAAAGTGCTCTTTTCGGCCACGCGGGCAAACAGATGGGTGACGGCGCGGCGCTCATGATCGCGGCCCTGAGTGCGGATGTGGTTCACCTGCGCACCGTGGGCGACATCGATCTCCATCACCTTGTTAAGGCGCGCGGCCGCCGGGCCGTTTTCGAGCAGGGTGATCTCGGCCCCCTCTTCCACCCGCACCACGTGATGCACGATCGCATCCGAGGTTTCGTCACGGTGCAGATAGACAAACTGAACCGGTTTGTCGGCCTGCCCGGTCACGCGGATCAGCGCGCCTTGAGTGGCATAGGCGGTATTGAGCGCCGCAAACGGCCGTGCCACCGGCGATTGCCCGTCTGCCTCCAACTGGCCATACAGATCGCTGGCCCAGTGAATATCCATCGGGACGCTGGTATCGAGCATGGAAATCTCGACATTGGCGATTGCACCGGCATCCGACGCCTCGGCGTCGAAAACGCCATCGACAAACACCAGCCTGTGCGCGTCGACCTGATGGAACATTGGCGCCTCACCAGCCTCGAACACGCTCGCGCGGATCGCATCGGGCTGGTTCAAACTGGCGGGATTGGTGAACCGCCAGTATTCATCGCGCGGTCCGGGCAGGCCCTGCGCCTGAAAACGTGCCAGGGCCGCCGCCCGCGCAGGCGCGCTCCAGCCTGCAGCGGGCACCGGGCCGTGCCCGTCAAGCCTGGCATCCGTCGCCGATTGTTTTGCTTTCGCCAATCCCATCAGGCCACCTCGGCCAGAATGTCGGCATAGCCGTTGTTTTCGACTTCCAGCGCCAATTCCGGCCCGCCCGAACGTATGATCCGACCATCGGCCATGATGTGCACAACATCCGGTTTGATATGATCAAGCAGGCGTTGATAATGGGTGATCACCAGAAAAGACCGCCCTTCTGAACGCAACGCATTCACCCCTTTGGACACCAGTTTCATGGCATCCACGTCCAGACCGCTGTCGGTCTCGTCCAGAATACACATACGCGGCTCCAGCATCGCCATCTGCAATATCTCATTGCGCTTCTTCTCTCCGCCGGAAAAGCCCACATTGACCGGGCGTTTCAACATATCGGCGTCAATCTCCAGCGATTTGGCCCGCTCACGCACGATTTTCAGGAAATCACCCGCTGACAATTCCTCCTGGCCGCGTGCCACGCGCTGCGCGTTCACCGCTGTGCGCAGAAACGTCATATTGCCGACACCCGGAATTTCGACCGGATATTGAAACGCCAGAAACAGGCCCGCGGCGGCACGTTCTTCTGGCTCAAGGTCCAGCAGATCCTGGCCAGCCAGTTGCGCCGAACCTTGCGTCACCTCATAGCCATCGCGGCCTGCCAGAACGTAAGACAAGGTAGACTTGCCCGACCCGTTTGGCCCCATGATCGCATGCACCTCGCCGGCGGGCACCTCTAGCGAGACACCTTTCAGGATTTGCTTGTCTTCTTCTTCAAGTTTGACGTGTAGGTCATTGATGTTAAGCATTTTCTCTCTCGGACATGAGTGTTTCAAGTTTCGCGGAATAGCCATGTGCGCGCGTCATATGCGCGGCAATGTGATAGACCGATGAACGATAGCGGTTGATACGATGGATGCTGACATAGCCCTGCGCATCGCGCCATTCTTCAAAGGCATCGGCATTGGCATTATCGACTTCGATATACATCAGCGGTTTGTCCCGCGACGGGATCTCGCCCAAACCGCGCAGGACCTGCATTTCCATACCCTCGACATCCAGCTTGATGAAATCCGGCACAATGCCATCAAGCGCCGCATCGGCGCGGATCACATCAATGTTTCCGCCACCTTCGACCATCGAGGCAGCCCCCAGATTGCGGTGGCGTTCTTCCATGCCAAAGCCCACGGCCTCTTTATCGGACAAACCCAGCCCGATATGGCGCAAATCCACGACCTGACCCAATCCGTTCACCGCCATATGGGCCAGCAGCACTTCATAGGCCAGCGGGTTCGGCTCAAACGGGATCACCCGGGCGGCCTTCATCACCTTGGCGAAATACAAGCTGTGATTGCCGATATTGGCGCCGATATCGACGATCGTGGCGCCCGGTGGCACCAATTGCGCCAGAAGCGACAGTTCTTCTTGCTCATAGAATGTGCCGTTGCGGTGCGCCCGCTGGATGGGGTCACGCCACATATTGCCGCAAAATGTGATGGGCTGCCCATCAATCCATGTGTGATACAGGGTGAATTCCGAACTTTTGAAAACACCTTCGCCGCGAGCGGCCTTGATCAACGATTGCGCACGTTCGTTCATGGCGCCCCCTCTGGTTTGATTGAGCGGCACATGGCCAGACAAGATGTGGGTTGTGGGCGCGCGGGCTCGGCGCCTGACGTCAGAAACCGGCCTGGGTGTGATGGATCACATAGGCTTCTGAATACAAGGTTGCGTAAAAATCCGGTGCCGTGCGCACTGCCGACGGCGTCACGCCCATCATGGCGAACAGACCAAATGCCGCGATCAACCCCGCACCCAGGGAATTGAAACGGCACAGCTTGAGCAAAAGCACCAACACCACACCGGACACCAGAATGTCGCCAAAAGCCGCCGCCAGCATGGCGCCGGGCAGTGACCGATCCGGCTCGGGCGTCAGGCCGCTTTGCATCAGGAAGTGATATTGAAGCAGATTGGCCAGGAAATAGGCACTGGCGCCCAGCCCCAAAGCCATGGCGACCTTGAACAAATTGCGCACGACCTGCAGCCCCACGTCCCGTGAAGCCTTGTCCGCCGTCAATGAATTTGCCTCTGATCTGACCATTATGCGCCGCTATGACACCCCCGCGTGACAGACATGCCGCGCGAATGCGGCAAGAATTTGTCAAATCAGACGAAACAACAGACGGCTGTGCAGCCGCGCCACATATCAGCGAATGCGTCGTGGCATCTTGGGCTTGTCCTCTTTGGCAAAGACAAAATAGTCGCCCCGAAACATGAACGAATTGGGCACGGCCTGCGCGGTGGTGCGTTCGACCCATTCCGGCGTGTACAGCTTGCCAATGACGCCGGGCATCCAGAAGGCAAAATTGTGCACCATGCCCACCATGAAGATCACGCCCACCAATTGCGCTTTGCGCAAATGCTCGCCGTTGATGCGAAATATCTCTTTGACCATCAAGGCCGCGGCAAAGGCCACGCCCAGCTCCATGTAATAGCCCATCATCGAAAACTCGGCGTCGTCCGACCCTGAAAGCATTGTTATCACGACGTATTTGCCAAAAAACGCGCCCAACATCCCCAACAGGGCTGCCTTCACAAAAGTCAGCGGATATTTGATATTCTCGCGCCAGGGCGGGATGGCCGTGGCCTGGCCTTGCGCACGCAGTCGCTGTTGCTCTTGCTTTGCGGCCTCCGCGGCCTGCATCGAGGCCATGGACGCGCGTGTCATCAGCGTCTCGGGCCCTTGTGCGACGACCTGTTTCTGCTTGTGCTCGGAAAGACGTGCCAGCCGATCCTGAAAGCTTGAGTTGGGGGCGCTGCTTTGCTGCATGACATGCCTCTTGCGTAGCGGGTTTGGCCGATACCACCGCAAATTCTTGGCAAGACTTGGGCAAGACCGGTGCCATCCCATGACACAGCCGCATTGCCCGCCCGTCGCTGTCACGCGCCATATGCATCAGCCTACGGAACCCTCTAGCGAGATGGCCACCAATTGCTGAGCTTCCATCGCAAATTCCATCGGCAGGGCCTGCAAGACCTCTTTGCAGAACCCGTTGACCACCAAAGCCACTGCTTCTTCCTCGTCCATGCCGCGCTGGCGGCAATAGAACAGCTGGTCATCATCCACTTTTGAAGTCGTGGCCTCATGCTCGACGCGGGATGAATTATTCTTGACCTCGATATAGGGCACCGTATGGGCGCCGCATTTGTCGCCAATCAGCAAACTGTCGCATTGGGTATAATTGCGGCTTTCCTTGGCGCGTGGATGCATCGACACCAACCCGCGATAGGTGTTTTGCGCGTGCCCTGCGCTGATCCCCTTGGACACGATCCGGCTTTTGGTGTTTTTGCCCAGATGCACCATCTTGGTGCCCGTATCCGCTTGTTGGTAATTGTTGGTGATGGCGATCGAATAAAACTCACCCTGGCTGTCATCACCGCGCAAGATGCATGATGGATATTTCCACGTCACCGCAGAGCCGGTTTCCACCTGCGTCCACATCACCTTGGAACGATCCCCCCGGCAATCCGCGCGCTTGGTCACAAAGTTGTAAATCCCGCCCTTGCCGTTTTCATCACCAGGATACCAGTTCTGAACGGTCGAATATTTGACCTCGGCGTCATCCATAACCACGATTTCCACGACCGCTGCGTGCAATTGTGTGGTGTCGCGCTGAGGTGCCGTGCAACCCTCAAGATAGCTCACATACGAGCCCTTGTCGGCGATGATCAGCGTGCGTTCAAACTGGCCGGTATTTTCGGCGTTGATGCGAAAATAGGTCGACAATTCCATCGGGCAGCGCACTCCCGGCGGCACATAGACGAACGAGCCATCCGAAAACACTGCCGAATTGAGCGTGGCAAAGAAATTGTCCGATGGCGGCACAACCGATCCCAGGTATTTGCGCACCAGGTCGGGATGTTCGCGAATGGCCTCGGAGATAGAGCAAAAGATCACACCTGCCTTTTTCAGTTCCGCCTGAAAGGTCGTGCCAACGCTGACAGAATCGAATACCGCATCCACAGCGACCCGGCGCTCCCCTTCGGGCATCTCCACGCCGGCCAAAAGCGCTTGCTCTTTCAGCGGTATGCCCAACTTCTTGTAGGTTTCCAACAACTTGGGATCGACATCCGCCAATGATTTGGGCTTGTCTTCCATGCTCTTGGGGCGCGCGTAATAATACTGATCCTGATAGTCGATGACCGGATAATTGACCATGGCCCAGGTCGGTTCCTCGATATTCTGCCACCGCTCAAAGGCTTGCAGCCGCCAGTCGGTCATCCAGTCCGGCTCCTGGTTCTTGCCAGAAATCAGCCGCACGATGTCGCTGTCCAGACCCTTGGGCGCGTATTCCATTTCGATCTCGGTATCCCACCCGTATTTATAGGTGCCGGATAGGGATTTGACCGCGTCAATCGTGTCCTGATCGACACCGTCTTTCACTTGTACGTCTTCCGCCATAGCCATGCCTGTTCTCCGATTATCCCGCGGCCCGTTCCCGGAATTTCCGGTGAGCCAATCCCCAAGCGTCCACGAAACGCTCAATATCTTCATGTGTTGTCGTAGGCCCAAGCGAAACGCGCACCGCCGAACGTGCCTCTTCGCCCGAAAAGCCCATTGCACGCAAGACCCGACTTTCCTTGACCTTGCCACTGGAACACGCGCTGCCCGCACTGATCGCAAACCCCGCCAGATCCATAGACATCACCTGCGTCTCGCCTTTCCAGCCCGGCGCAATGAAACACGAGGTATTGGGCAAACGTGCCTCATCCTTGCCGACAAAAATAGGCTGATCGCCTGCCGCTTCAATGCCGGTTTCCAGTTTGTCGCGCAGATCTGCCACCTGCGCCCACACGCCGGCGTCCAGATCGGCCTGTGCGGCCAGCGCCGCCGCCCCGAAACCCGCGATGCCAACCACATTCTCTGTGCCCGAACGGCGGCCCATTTCCTGGCCCCCGCCCTGCATCATGGCCGCCAACTCGGTCCCGCGTCTGACAACCAACGCCCCGACGCCCTTGGGCCCGCCGATCTTGTGGCCTGAGACAAGCGCCATCTGCGCGCCCGACCAGTTGAAGGCGAATGGCGCTTTGCCAAAAACCTGTGCCGCATCCACAATCTGGACCATACCATCACCCGCTGGCGCCAGCTCGCCGGCCCTCAGCATGATGCCGGTTTCCGAGCCGGCCGCCGGATAGGCGAAATGAGTGGCACCCGGCTCTGCCGCCGCATCATGCACCCACAAGGCATCATGACAGGCCGCGTGGCAGCGCACGACGCGCCCCAGACAGGCCAGACCTGCCGCCTCGGTCGCACCCGAGGTGAAAATCACATCCGCCCCATCCGCGCCCAGGGCCGCCGCGACCTGTTCGCGCGCACGCTCAACCAGCGCCTTGGCCGCCCGACCTTCGGCATGCACTGAGGACGGATTGCCTACCACATCCATCGCCGCAATCATCGCCATGCGCGCCTCTGGCCGCAATGGGGCCGTGGCGTTCCAGTCCAGATAGACCCGAGGCCCCATCACCTGGCCCCTTTCATCTTGCCAGAAATATCCCCGCCGGAGGCAAAGCCACACACCCTCATGGCTCATCCACCACAGTGAACAGCGTGGGCACCGCCGGGCAGGGTGTCAGCTGGTTTTCCACCACGTCCGACAGCCGGGTCTGATGCAAGAATACATACACATGGGCCGACAATCCCTCCCACAGACGATTGGACATGGATTGTGCCCGGCTGCCCGAAACCGCGCCCGAGGCGCCCGCCCCGGATTCCAGCGCCGAGATGCTCTCATCCACCGCGCCAAGAATATCAGAGACCCGAATTTCCGAGGTTGCGCGCGCCAGGCGATACCCGCCCCCCGGTCCGCGCACGGAACAGACCAATCCCGCCCGGCGCAGCTTCACGAATAATTGCTCAAGATAGGCCAGGGAAATGTCCTGACGCTCCGAAATTTCCGTCAATGAGGACAGATTCTCTTGGGGCTGGCAGGCCAGATCGACCAGCGCGACCATCGCGTATCTGCCCTTCGTGCTGAGTTTCATCCTCAAACGCCCCTAATTCATTGACCTTTGAGATCAACGCATTTACCTCAAGCCAAGTTGAGGGCATAACACGCCCTCTTTAGAACAATTCTAAAGTGCCTGAGCAAATTCGTCAAGAAATGCGCGGCGCGTTATTCGGATCAAGGGATCGTTTATGCCTGAAGTCATTTTTCCCGGCCCAGAAGGCCGCCTTGAGGGCCGCTACCACCCGCAAAAAGCCAAAGACGCCCCGATCGCCATAGTCCTGCATCCGCATCCGCAATTCGGCGGCACGATGAACAATCGCGTGGTCTACAACCTGCATTACGCATTTTTCAACATGGGCTTCACCGTGTTGCGCTTCAACTTTCGCGGCGTTGGCCGCAGCCAGGGTGAATATGACCAGGGCGTGGGCGAACTCAGCGATGCGGCCAGCGCCCTGGATTACCTGCAAAGCATGAACCAGAATTCCAAGCATTGCTGGGTAGCCGGTTTCAGTTTCGGTGCCTGGATCGGCATGCAATTGCTGATGCGCCGCCCCGAGATCACCGGCTTCATTTCGGTCAGCCCACCGGCCAATATGTATGATTTCTCTTTCCTGGCCCCCTGCCCTTCATCGGGTCTGATCATCAACGGAACCTCCGACCGCGTGGCCCCGCCGCGCGATACGGTCAGCCTGGTCGACAAGTTGCACGAACAAAAGGGCATCACCATCACCCATGAAGAGGTCGAGGGTGCGGGTCATTTCTTCGAAGACCCCCATATGGAGCATATGATCGGCTCGGTTGACACCTATGTCCGCCGCCGCCTGACCGAGAACACCCGTTAAGCCAACAAGACATGAGGTGAGCCATGGCGCTTTTGGAAGATCTGGCGGATGAGCTGTCCGCCGCCGTTGCCGAAGCACAAAAAACCGTCAACGATGACACATTGGTCGATCAGGTGGCCAAGGTTGTGGGCGACACCTCTTCAACTTTGCAAGAAGCCTTTCTGACCTCCATGCGTATCCGCACCGCCGCCCGGCGTGGCCATGAGACGATCGAGGCAATCAAGGCAGGCCAGAAAATCGACGTCCTGGATCACCCGGACATCCATTGACGGGCGGTCACGGCCGGGAACTGGCTGGCGCAATTTTGGCATACGTTTGTATACCGTCTTTCCACGACAGAAGCGTTGCGTTAAGAGCTGGTCAGAATTGACCCTTCTTTCACAGGATTGCAGCGCATGACCAAGATCAAGGTAGACAACCCCATTGTCGAAATGGACGGCGATGAAATGACCCGGATCATCTGGGAATTCATAAAGAAGAAACTGATCCAGCCCTATCTCGATATTGATCTGCTGTATTATGATCTGGGGATCGAAACCCGCGACGAGACCAACGACCAGATCACCATTGATGCCGCAGAAAAAACCAAAGAGGTGGGTGTGGCAGTCAAATGCGCGACCATCACCCCAGATGAGGCGCGGGTAGAAGAATTCGGCCTGAAACAGATGTTGCGCTCGCCCAATGGCACGATCCGCAACATCCTGGGCGGCGTTGTCTTTCGCCAGCCAATCATCTGTGCAAACGTGCCGCGGCTGGTGCCCGGGTGGACCCAACCCATCGTCATTGGCCGCCACGCCTTTGGCGATCAATACCGCGCCACCGATTTCAAATTTCCCGGCGCCGGCACCTTGTCGATGAAATTCGTCGGCGACGATGGCGAAGTGATCGAGCGCGAAGTGTTCAAGGCCCCGGATGCGGGCGTTTTCATGTCGATGTACAACCTTGACCGCTCGATCATCGATTTCGCCCGTGCCTCCCTGAACTATGGGCTGAACATGGGTTGGCCGGTCTATTTGTCGACCAAGAACACCATCCTCAAGCAATATGACGGCCGCTTTCTGGAGCTGTTCCAGCAGATATATGAGGCCGAGTTCAAGGATCAATTCGACGCCAAGGGCATCACCTATGAGCACCGTTTGATCGACGACATGGTGGCCTGCGCGATGAAATGGAACGGCGGCTTTGTCTGGGCGTGCAAGAATTATGACGGTGACGTGCAATCCGACACCGTGGCGCAGGGGTTTGGCTCATTGGGGCTCATGACATCGCAACTGATGACACCCGATGGCAAGATCGTCGAGGCAGAAGCCGCACATGGCACGGTGACGCGCCACTACCGCCAGCACCAGAAAGGCGAAGAAACCTCGACCAATTCGATCGCATCGATCTATGCCTGGACCGGCGGCTTGAAACACCGCGCGAAACTCGATGGCAACGACCCGTTAATGACATTCGCGACAACCCTGGAAAAAGTGATCGTGGACACGGTGGAAAGCGGCTTCATGACCAAGGATCTGGCCCTGCTGGTCGGCCCAAACCAGACATGGTTGACCACTATGGGCTTTCTGGAAAAGGTTGACGAAAACCTGAACGCCGCCCTGCAAGGCTAAGAAAAACATAATGATTTCGGGGCTGTCTGGCCAGGCGGCCCCGTCTATGTTTTACAATGGCAACGCGGTCGTATGCTTGATCTCTTCCATGCTCAGCAAAGCCGTCACGTTGAAAACCCGCACCTCTGAAATCAGCGCCTGATAAAACACATCATAGGCCCGTGCATTGGCCACGCGAACCTTCAGGATATAGTCGATGTCTCCCGCCAGGCGGTGGGCTTCCATCACCTCTGGGCGTTCTTGCAGCGCGCGCAGAAAGGCGGCCTGCCAGTCGGCCTCATGCTCGGAGGTGCGTATCAACACAAAGAAGCAGGCATCAAAGCCCAGTTTTTCGGGGTCCAGAATGACGGTCTCCTTGCCCAGGATGCCAGCCTCGCGCATCTTCTTGATCCGATTCCACACAGGCGTCTTGGAGGACCGCACTTTGCGGGCGATTTCTTCCAGGGATTGGCCCGCATCCCGTTGCAACTCTGCAAGGATTTTTCGGTCGGTTTCATCAATTCGGACATTCATTCGGGTTTCTCCGCAAAAAATGGACATATGTCCTACAGGGAAGTTCATTTAGGATATTGTTCCTTATATGGCCATAGGCCCTGCCCATTAGCGGAACATTTTTCTATATTGTGGCCATAAAGCTGAAAGGTCACAGGAATGGCACGTCCCTTTTCTCCCAAAGTCGTTACGGCCAATGCCCTGATTGAGGGCGATGTCATCTATCTGTCTGCAACTGATGAATGGGTCCGCGACCACCGGCAGGCCGAATACATCGAAGATGAAGCGCATGCGCAGTTGCGCTTGCTGCTGGCCCAAAGCCAGGGCGATGTGGTCGGCGCTTACCTGGCGGATGCAGAGCTTGCCGCCGATGGTCCGCGCCCGGTTCATTTCCGCGAAGCCTTCCGCACCCGTGGGCCGTCAAACTATGCCCACGGCAAGCAAGAGAATTCTCATGTATAAATACACGGATTTTGACGCAGGTTTCGTGGCCGAGCGCAATCGCCAGTTTCGCGCTCAGGTTGAACGCCGGATCGACGGCCGGTTGAGCGAGGACGAATTTCGACCGCTGCGCCTGATGAACGGTCTGTATCTGCAATTGCACGCCTATATGCTGCGCGTGGCCATCCCATATGGCACGCTGAACAGCGCCCAGATGGAACAGCTTGCGCTGATCGCCGACCGCTGGGACAAGGGCTATGGCCATTTCACCACCCGCCAGAACATCCAGTTCAACTGGCCCGCCCTGCCCGATGTGCCCGATATCCTGGACGCATTGGCCGATGTGGAAATGCACGCGATCCAGACGTCGGGCAATACCATCCGCAATGTCACGGCCGACCATTTTGCCGGTGCCGCCGCCGATGAAATCGAGGATCCGCGCCCCATCGCCGAGCTGCTGCGCCAATGGTCAACCGATCATCCGGAGTTTCAGTTCCTGCCGCGCAAATTCAAGATCGCCGTGACCGGCAGCCCAAATGACCGCGCCGTCACCCGCGCCCATGACATCGGCTTGCGCATGGTGCGCAATGCGGCAGGCGAACCCGGTTTCGAGGTCATCGTCGGCGGCGGGCTGGGGCGCACGCCAATGGTAGGCAAAGTGATCCGTGACTTCCTGCCCAAGGCGGATCTGCTGCCCTATTGCGAGGCCATCGTGAGCACTTACAACCTGCTTGGCCGTCGCGACAACAAATACAAGGCGCGGATCAAGATTACCGTGCATGAGAATGGTCTTGAGAAAGTTCGTGACCTGGTTGAGGCACGATTCACTCAATTGCGCGCGGAATTTACCGGGGCAGACGCCCAATTGCTTGCACAAATCGAACATCACTTCGCGCCGCCACAATATCAGACAAAATCCCAGACGGATTTCGATGCCCACTATCAAGCCAGCCCGGCTTTCCGATCCTGGGTGGATACCAACATTTCCGCACACAAGCGCGGCGATCACGCCATTGTCACCGTGTCGATGAAGCGGCCGGGGCAAACCCCGGGCGATGCGACCTCAGAACAGATGCGGGTGCTGGCCCGCCTGGCACGTGAGCTGGGTTATGACGAATTGCGCATCAGCCATGAGCAAAATGTCATTTTGCCACATATCCACAAAGCGGATCTGCCCGGCGTCTATGCGGCGTTGAAACAGGTCGATCTGGCCACTGCGAATGTCGGGCTGATCAGTGACATCATCGCCTGCCCCGGCATGGATTACTGCGCCCTCGCCACGGCCCGTTCGATCCCGGTCGCGCA
>Ga0316205_10000895_pt1 | contig 43625 bp, 44 predicted proteins | sample 3monthpyrite_MG_FD_204941 | JGI IMG/M metagenome (GOLD analysis project Ga0316205, IMG submission 204941) | Microbial mat bacterial communities from mineral coupon in-situ incubated in ocean water Damariscotta River, Maine, United States -... | ecosystem: Environmental > Aquatic > Marine >...
TCTCGCCGTGGCTTTTGCGTGTTCCGGGTTTCTGTCTCATCTCCACTCCTTGGTGGTTACGATGTGCCAGAAACCCTCTCTTATCAAATCACCCTAAACTGTCCCATCGGCGCTGACGTCAGACAGGTCTGCTTTGGTCCACTTCCGGATGATCGGAAAGAGCGTTGGCGAAAGCAACGTTTCGGCTAAGGCGAGATCGACGTCCATGAACGATCGGTTCGGCGACGTGCGCCGCATAACAACAGTTGCCGAGCCGCGGTTGCGAAATGATGCTGCGTCAGCGAAGGCCAAAAATCCAACGTCGGTTTTGTCCCGCGAAGCGTGAATTCGACGGCTGATCCATGCTGCGACTTTCACAGATGGCCGCTTTCCCCGCTGCGCGACGGCATCAATTCTCTCGCTAACGCGGCATTTTTTGTGCTGCGAGCGCATGCAGCGCGAAGATCCAATTCACAGGTTGGGCTCAAAGCGGTCAATCCAAAAGCATGGCAACCCACAGTCATCAGCCCGCTATCGCCCCTTAAACAGGCTTCCCAGTATTCCACGCACCAGCCTGCGTCCGGTGGTTCCTTTCAACTCTTTCACCACGACAGAAGCCAACGCCCCGCCAAAACCTTCCCCCGAGGACTGACGCGCTCGGGTGGACCGACCGGAACTGCGCCCGCCATCATAGCGGCGTGCCGCTTTGAATTCGCGCTCTTTCTCTTCCAGTCGGGCCTCTTGGGCCTCGGCCTCTTCGGCGGCTCTGGCCGCAGCATCGGCGCGTTTGCTCAGCATCTCGAACGCGCTGTCGCGGTCGAGCGTCTTGTCATATTTGCCGGCCATGCCAGAGGCCTGCATGATCGCGGCCCGTGTCGGCCCGTCAATCGGCCCCAGTTGCGATGATGGTGGGCGGATCAGGGTTCGTTCGACAATTTGGGGAATCCCCTTGCGGTCCAGAAACGATGTTACGGCCTCACCTGTGCCGACCTGCTGGATTGCGTGGGATGTATCAAAGGCCGGATTGTCACGATAGGTCTCAGCGGCGGCTTTCAGCTCCTTGCGGTCCTTGGCGGTAAAGGCGCGCAACGCATGCTGCACACGGTTGCCCAGCTGCCCCAGTACATCGTCAGGAATGTCGCCGGGGTTTTGAGTGACAAAATACACGCCCACCCCTTTGGACCGGATCAGGCGGGCCACCTGTTCAACCTTGTCGACCAGCGCCTTGGGGGCATCGTCGAACAGAAGATGCGCCTCATCAAAGAAGAACACCAGCTTGGGTTTGTCAGGGTTGCCGACCTCGGGCAGTTCTTCAAACAGCTCTGACAGCAACCACAACAGGAACGTGGCATAAAGCCGCGGGCTGCCCATCAGTTGATCGGCGGCCAGAATGTTGATCTCGCCCCGCCCGTCGCGGGTCCGCATCATATCTGCCAGGTCAAGCGCGGGCTCCCCAAAAAGCGCGGTACCGCCCTGATTTTCCAGAACCAGCAATTGCCGCTGGATGGCCCCGACCGAGGAGGACGCGACATTCCCATAACGCAAGGACAGGTCTTTCGCATTCTGTCCGACCCAGACCAGCAAGGCTTGCAGGTCCTTGAGGTCCAGGAGCGGCAGGCCCTCTTCATCGGCAACCCGGAACGCCACGTTCAGCACGCCTTCCTGTACATCGGTCAGGTCCATCAGCCGCGAGAGCAGCAAAGGACCCATCTCGGCCACCGTCGCGCGGATCGGATGGCCCTTTTCACCGAATAGATCCCAGAAAGTGACGGGAAAACTGTCATATTGCAGGTCAAGGCCGATGGTCCCGGCCCGCTTCATGAAAGGTTCGTGCAGTTTGAAATCGGGCGATCCGCTGACCGCCAGCCCAGACAGATCACCCTTTACGTCAGACAGGAATACCGGGACACCAGCCGCAGAAAACCCTTCGGCCATGATCTGCAAGGTGACTGTCTTGCCGGTCCCCGTGGCCCCCGCAATCAGCCCGTGGCGGTTCGCCTTGCCAAGCAACAGGTTTTGCGGCGTACCGTAGCCTTCACCACCGCCGCCAATAAAGATCGTCTCTGACATGAAAGCTGCCCCCACATGGATTTTCCAGGCAAAATACATTGTTAACAATTTCATGCCACCATAAAGCGCGCTGTTCCGCAGCCCGGCTGCGGATTGGCATACGTCCTCCCTGTTGGACTTGCCGTGCCTTCGGGCACGGTTTTTTTCTGCCCGCGCGACGCGACATTATTCACTGCATTGTCAAGTTTTTCCTGTTGACGCTTCGTTTTCCTTTGCGTAGCTTCCAGCCAAATAGTCGGCCAAGTCCGACAGGGAGAACTTGAAGCAGGGTCCTTTTGGGGGCCCTTCTTCTTTTTCCACACCCCCCGAAAACGTGAGCGAAAGACGGCGCAGCCCTCTGTTTTTGCCGCTGACAGTTTGCCAACGACATGCTAAGCCGCCGCAAAAGCCAAAAGGACAGACCTATGCGCAGTATTTTGAAGATCGCCATTCTTGCCGTTCTGCTCGGCCAGGCTGGCGTTGCCATCGCTCAGGAAACCACCGACGCGCCTGATGCGGCAACCGAAGGGGCGCTTGCCCTGGGTGAACTGGTCGGCCCACAGGTTGGTGAGCCCTACGTCCGCGACGTTTTTGAAGATTGGTCGCTGCGTTGCATCAAAGCCGAGCCGGGCGCGCCTGACCCCTGCAATCTTTATCAGTTGCTCAGCAATGACGAAGGTGTCGCCGTAGCCGAGATCAATGTCTTTCCCCTTCCCGAGGGCCAGCGTGCAGCGGCTGGTGCCACGATCGTGGTGCCGCTTGAAACGCTTTTGACCCAGCAGTTGACCATCGCTGTTGATGGCGAGAATGCCCGCCGTTACCCCTTCACGTTCTGCAATCGTGCAGGCTGTGTGGCGCGCGTCGGGTTCACGCAGGACGAGGTGGATGAATTCAAAAGCGGGTCAGCCGCGACCCTGCGCCTGGTTCCCGCCGCCGCCCCGACCGACGAAGTGGTCCTTGACATGTCGTTGCTTGGATTTACCGCAGGCTTCGGCGCCGCTGATGCAACCGAAGGTGAATGAGCCGGGCAAACCGAAGCCGGCGCAGATTTGCCATGAATTTTCCGTAATTTTTGGATAAGTTGTCTCTGAAACAAGGATAAGAGGCCGATATATTTGATTTCTTTGACAATCTTGGGATTGCGATGCTGGGCCATCTGCTCAGTTGGCAGTCGCGCATGGCCTACGTCTATCTGGCGGCAACTTTGCTGCTGGTATACGCAATCTGGATTTATCGAGGCCGGCCAAAGACGTTTCTGAGCTGGGTCTTTCCGCTCGGTGTCTATCTGCACAAATCCAATCTGGTCGACATCAAGATCTTCTTCTTCAATACCGTGATCGGCGTATTGGGGGTCTTCGCGGCAATCGGCTTTACCACGGCAATGTCGGTCTGGACCATGAGCGGCCTGGGCAACTGGTTTGCAAGCCCCGACCTGCCCGCTGCGGTCACGTTCTGGCGCAGCGCCCTGGCCACGATCATTATGGTTCTGACGCTCGATTTCTGCAAATACTGGGCCCATTACATTCATCACGAAAGCCGCGTCCTGTGGCCCTTTCATGCCGTGCATCATTCCGCCGAGGTTCTGACGCCGCTGACGGCCTATCGCAACCACCCGGTGTTTCTCATTGTCCGCAACCTGATCTACAGCGTCGTTGTCGGGATCGTGCAGGGCGTCATGCTTTTCGTGTTGCTGGGCGAAATTGACCTGATCACAATTGGCTCTGCAAATGCCGGCTATGTGGTCTTTCACATGCTGGGCTCGAACCTGCGGCACAGTCATATCTGGCTCAGCTACGGGCCGGTGATCGAACACATCCTGATCTCTCCTGCGCAACACCAGATCCATCATTCGAGCGACCCTCGCCATCACAACAAGAACTATGGTGAGGTGTTTGCCTTTTGGGACTGGATGTTTGGCACGCTCTACATTCCCAAAGAACACGAGAGTCTGGAGTTCGGGATTGCCGATGCGCAGGGCAATCTGCTCGAACAGCCGCACCCCACGCTGACCGCCGCGCTGTTGCGGCCCTTTGCCGAGAGCTGGAAAACACAGTCCCCCCCGATGGCCTCCAGCCAGAAAGAGCCGGAATGACAAAGGGGTTTTCCCTTTGGCTCGATGTTCTGCGTGTCCTGGCCACGGTGGTGGTTGTCCTGTCTCACTGGGCCTATCCGCGTTTCACCCAGGGTGATTTCATCGTGATCCGCGAATGGAACCTTGGCAGCGATGCCGTCATCATCTTTTTCGTCATTTCGGGGCTGGTGATTGCCTATGCGGCCGGGCGCGACAATGACGGCGGGACCTTCACGTTCAACCGCCTGACCCGGCTTTGGTCGGTATTGATCCCTGCCCTTGTCCTGACGTTTGCGTTTGACCGGTTTGGCGTCGGCATTTCGACCCAAGCTTATCCGGCCCAGTTCTATCACCCGAAGGAATTCTGGGATTTCATGGTCAGGGGCGTCTCCTTCAGCAATGAATTCCGTCTGTTCGACAGGATGCGGCTGGGCACCAATGGCCCGCTTTGGTCGATCAGTTATGAGGCCGCTTACTATGCGCTGTTCGCGGCGGCGTTTTTCCTGCGTGGGTACAGGATGGTTGTGGTGGTCGCCGCTTTGGTGGCCCTTATCGGCGTGCCAATCCTGCTCTTGATGCCGTCGTGGCTGCTGGGTGTCTTTATCTGGCACGCTGTCCGCCGGGGGCGCTTTGTCCCCCGGACGACGGCGGTTGCACTGGCCATGGCGATTGGCGCCCCGGCCCTCTATGCCGCAAGCATTGCGGTCGGTTTACCCCCTGCGCTGGAGGCGTTTACCGCGGATCTGTTCGGCGTCGAGCGCGCCAGCCGTGCGCTGGGGTTTTCGGACGAATTCATCTGGAACGCGATCATCGGCATTCTGACCACGATCCACCTGCTTGGGATGGCGCGATTGATGCGGTTGCGCACTGCCGACATCGGCTGGATCAGATGGGCCGCCGGTGCCAGCTTTTCAGTCTATGTGACCCACTACCCCACGCTCCACCTGCTTGATGCGATACTGCCAGAGCCGATGGTCGGTCGCTATGCGGTATTGCTGATCGGGGCATTTGCGGTGGGTCTGATGTTCGCCGCCGTCTTTGAACGCAATCTCAAGCCGTTGCGGGCCGCCCTGCGGCGGCTGCGCCCTCAGCCAGCCTAGTGCCGACGCAGTGCCAGCACGGCGTTCAACCCGCCGAAAGCAAAAGCGTTTGAAAGGGCAACATCCACCTGCGCCTCGCGTGCGACATTCGGAACGACATCCAGCGCGCATTCCGGATCAGGTTCCTCATAACCGATCGTCGGCGCGATGATCCCGTCTTTCAGCGCCATGATGCAGGCCAGAAGCTCGACCGCGCCGGTGCCGCCGATCAGATGGCCATGCATGGATTTTGTCGAGGATATCATCAACTTGTCAGCATGCGCCCCGAACACATCGGCAACAGCGGCACATTCCGTCTTGTCGTTTGCAGCGGTTCCCGTGCCATGCGCGTTGATATACCCCACAGCGTCCCTGGAAAGATTTGCGTCCTTGATCGCCCCTGCGATGGCCCGGGCAGCGCCCTGTTTTGAAGGCATCACGATATCAGAGGCATCCGAAGTCATCGCAAATCCGGCAACCTCGCACAAGATTTCGGCGCCGCGGGCGACGGCGTGGTCGTAGTCCTCAAACACAAAGACCCCGGCCCCCTCGCCCTGCACCATGCCATTGCGCGTGGCGGAAAACGGGCGGCAGGCATCACGCGACATGACACGCAGGCCCTCCCAGGCCTTGATTCCACCAAAGCACAACATCGCCTCTGATCCGCCGGTGATCATCACTTTTGCCATGCCGCAACGCACCATGTTGAAGGCCTGCCCCATCGCATGATTGGACGACGCACAGGCCGTCGCGACCGTGAACGACGGGCCTCGCAGGTTCCATTCCATCGACACATGGCTGGCCGCGGCATTGTTCATCAGCTTGGGGACGATAAACGGGTGGACCCGGTTCTTGCCCGCCTCATAGACAGCCCTGTAATTTTCATCCTGCGTATTCAGCCCGCCCCCAGAGGTTCCCAGAACAACCCCCGTCTGATCTGCCAGGCCGCCGGAAAATGTCAGCCCGGACTGCCCGATCGCCTCGCGCGCGGCGAGCAGGGTAAATTGCGTGAACCTGTCGTAGAGGGCGATTTGCTGGCGGTTGAAATGGGCGGTTTCATCATAGCCCCTGATCTGCCCGCCGATCTGGATCGACAGGCGATCCACATCGTCAATCGCGAGCGGGCCAATCCCGCAGCGCCCTTCTTGCATCGCAGAAAAGGTCGCGGCGACATCCGCGCCCAAAGGGTTGATCGTCCCTGCCCCGGTGATCACCACGCGGTTCATCTAACCGGCCTGCGCCGCCCTGAGCGCTTCGACCGCGGCAACGATGGCCGCGATGGAGGAAATATCGAAATCACTCGCCTTGGGATCATTGGCGTTGAACGGCACATCGATGTCAAATGCCTCTTCGATGGCGAAAATGCATTCAACCAGCCCGAGGCTGTCGATACCGATATCGTCCAGGGTGTTGTCCATGGCGATATCGCCGGGTTCCAGCATGGCTTGCTCCGCGATGATCGTGATGACCTGATCCTTGATACTCATCTTTTGCCATCCATGGTGTTTGGCCGGGATGTAGACCCCCTGCCCGTCTTTTGAAACAACCGATTAACGCTTGGCCAGGTCACGCAATATGCGTGGTAGGCGGCGAAGCGCCTTGTAACCTTCGATATGGGTCTGCATCCGGGTCGCCGGATAACCCATCATCACCCGGCCTTTGGGTACATTTGACAAGACCACACTGCCGCCCCCCAGCACGACATCATCGCCCACGATCAGATTGTCGGCGACGCCGGCCTTGCCCCCCACGACAACCCGGTCGCCGATGACGGTCGAACCGGCAATCCCCGCCTGCGCGCAAAGCAGGCAATGCTCGCCGACGATCACGTTATGGCCCACCTGTACCAGACTGTCGATTTTCGTGCCCGCACCAATGCGCGTTGCCCGGATCGTGCCTGCATCAATGCTGGAATTTGCGCCAACTTCTACGTCGTCGCCAATCGTCACACCGCCAAGCGAATGAATACGGTGCCATGTCGGATCATCAGGGATTTCCAACTCGGCTTCGCCCAGCGTTTCGCGGGCCTTTTCGACATGCGACGGCTCTGCTGTGACAAAGGAAAACCCATCGCCTCCAATGGCGGCGTTTGGCTGAAGGATGACCCGCGCGCCAAGGGTGACACCCCGACGCAACCGCACGCCCGCATGGATCTGACAATTGGCGCCGATCTGCACCCCTTCTGCAATGCTGACCTGATCGGCGATCCAGGTACCGTCGCCGATCACAACATCAGGTCCGACAACAGCAAAGGCGCCAATCGTGACATCGGCCCCGATCTGCGCCGAAGGATCAACCGCTGCATGGGGGCTGACGCCTGACGCGAGCAAAGGCGCATCAAGCATCTGCGTCAGACCCGCCAGGGCCAGCCGGGCGCGCGGCGCGATGATCGCCGCCTCCAGCCCCAGGTCCTGCCAGTCAGCACCGGGCCAGACGACGGCCGCCCGCGCCTGCCCCCCGCGCAATGCGTCGCCATAGGCTGGCGTCATGGCAAGCGCCAGATCGGCAGGTCCCGCTGCCGCAGGTTCTGCCGCTTTGCTGACCACAAGCTCGACGGCGCCGAAAGCCTCCGCACCAAGCGCAGAGGCGATATCTTTCACCGAATATGACATGTCGTCCCCCAGGATCACCGATATAGTGCCAGATTTAAACCTGAACCGCGCCAAGAGCCACCCCTTCCCTGCGGGCCCGTACCAGTCAGACCGCAGCGGACAGGCCCGAACTGCGCAAAGGGAAAGCCGCACCCGGCGCCGGCGAAAGGACAGCATTGGCCGCGCAGGCCCGTCGGACGCATACAAACCGATACATCTGGCACCCCGCGTCAGCCGATAGGCTGGTTCCGGCGCAATCACGTGTCTTTTCATAGGTTTGCAGGGGTTTCCGCCCGGGGCAAAGATCGGTTTTGAACCCGCCCGGTGATGTGACATTGAATCCTCAATGACACATCTGCGCAAAATCTCGCCAATTTCCCACTTGTTAAGAGGAAAATCCTAAACAGGTCTTGGTCAACGATTCGAAATATGCAATATAACCTTCACATCTGGGGAGATGTGGGCAACGAGCCATTGCAGAATGGCAAAGTAAGTCGGGCGACGGGACAGGCACGAAACACATGAAAAATAAGAACTCCTCTGGGTTAACCAGGCGTGGACTATTGGGAGCATTTGCAGCAACAGCAGTCGCTGCCGCCCCGACCTACTCAAATGCAGCAGGCCTGTTGCGCGGCGCAGGCGATATCCGCCGCATCGGGATGTATTCCGGTCGTACAGGTGAACGGTTGGAAACAATCTATTGGATCGAAGGTGAATATATCGCCGAAGCGATCCGCGAAATTAACATGCATATGCGCGACTGGCGCACGGGCGAAGCGATCCAGATCGACATGCGCACGATCGACATCATGTCCGCCTCGCTGAAACTGCTGGACACCTCAGAGCCATATCTGTTGTTGTCTGGCTATCGGTCCCCGCAAACCAACCGAATGTTGCGGTCGCGAAACCGGGGCGTTGCACGCAATTCATTGCACATGAGCGGCCAGGCCGCTGACCTGCGCCTGTCCGGCCGTTCCACCGCCCAAATTGCGAGCGCTGCGATTGCCTGCCGTGCCGGTGGCGTCGGGCGCTACAACAGATCCAACTTTGTCCATATGGACTCCGGCCCGATCCGCACCTGGCGCGGCTGAACAACACCGGGTGATCAGTCCAGAATGACGGGTGATGCCCCGGTCTGCAAATTCGCGCGGGCAGCATCCTTGATGATATCCGACAGACGCTCGAACATGCCCGTCGTCGCCGCCCGCCGCCACACCAGACCAACAGACCGCATCACCGCACTGCGCCGGAACGGACGGACCGTCACATTGCTGCTGCGGCTGTCAATTTCGGACAATGCGTAAAGCCGGGGCAGGAACGCAACACCCATGCCCATCCCGACCATCTGCCTAATCGCATCAAGACTTGTGCCTTCATAGTCGCGCGCAATCATGCCGCCGTGCTGCTGACACAGGGCTGCAATCTGTGCATGCATTGCATAGTCCGGCCCAAGCGACAGCACGGTCAGATCAAGAATATCCGCCTCTGTCACCTCGGCCCTGGCCGTCAGCGGATGGTCATCCGGCATCGCCAGCAACAGCGGTTCACGAAACAGGCGCCGGGTCGTCAGATCGGCACCGCCTTCGGGCAGCTGGGTCAGGATGACATCAAGGCTACCTGCCAGCAACTCGCCCCGCAGGTCGCGCGGAACGACCTCGCGAATATAGAGCCGCAGATCGGGGTATTCCGCATGCAGGTGTTCGACGACATATGGCATCAGATAAGGCCCGATTGTGGGTGTGGTTCCCAGACGAATGGTGCCTGCCAGGCCGGTCTGTAGCGATGCGGTCAGGTCGATGATCCCGCGCGCCTCATCCACAATCCGGGCAGCCCGCGCGACCACCTCGCGCCCCTCGGGGGTCAGCGTGACCGGCCCCCGCCCCCGCTCAACAAGCCGCACGCCAAGCATGTCCTCAAGGTTGCTGATTTGCAGGCTGAGAGAGGGCTGAGAGATCCCCATTGCTTCAGCCGCCTTGCGGAAGTGCCGGACCTCGGAGAGGGCCACAAGGTAGCGCATCTGGCGCATACTGGGGAGCTTGTTCACACGATCACCATGAGATAGGAATTTCCTATTGAATCTTTCTGTTTCATTGCCTTCCTTACATTATCTGAAGGGTTACATCCAGTTTCAGCTTGGCGATAGAGAAACCTGTACTGGGGGTAGACATCGTGCGAGTGGGCATTGTTTTCTGGGGACCGCATGCAAAGATTCAAGAATATCCTCGTCGCTTGCGACGCCCAAAGTGACAGCAAGCCTGCGCTTGAGCGCGCAATCAGCCTGGCCAGGGCCAACGCCGCTGGGGTAACCCTGCTTGATGTGATTGATGCGGCCCCAGGTGAGCTGAACCGATTGTTTGCAGGCTTGCCGGGCACCCGACCGGCTGAAATCGCCGATCAGGTCCGCCACTATCACAAAAGCAAACTTGATGAGTTGGCCGCGCGGTTCAAGGCAGAAGGTATCCCCGTCACTGTGACCGTGCTGGAGGGGACGGCCTTTCTTGAAATCATCCGCCACGTCATCCGCGCGGGCAACGATCTTGTCATCAAGGCGGTCAGCGCCAAGGGCACATCCACCGGATTGTTCTCTCGGGGGTACGATCTGCATCTGCTGCGCAAATGCCCCTGCCCGGTCTGGATGGTCAAAGACACAGACGGCGCTGCCGCAGGGCGCATTCTGGCGGCCGTTGACCCTGATCCTGACGACCCGATACGGCAGGGGTTGAACACGCAGGTGATGGAAATGGCGTCCAGCCTGTCCGAGGCTGATGGCGCGCATTTGCATATTGTGAATGTCTGGCGGCTTCAGGAAGAACAGGCCCTGCGCAGCGGGCGGCTTCACCTCGAACCAGCCGAGATTGACCGGATCATTGACCAAGAGCGCGTCAAAAGCAAATCGCGACTGGACAAATTGCTGGCGAATTTCCCGGCAGGCCGCGTTCAGCGATCCTTGCATCATATCAAAGGTTTGGCCGGTGATATTATTCCTGCCTACGCCGCTGAGCACGGCATTGACACGATCGTGATGGGGACAGTTGGGCGCACCGGTATTTCGGGTCTGTTCATCGGCAACACCGCCGAAGAGATCCTCAACGCGGTCAACTGCTCGGTGATTGCTGTGAAACCACCGGGGTTTGTCTCACCTGTTGCGACCGACCTTACGGGCGCGAGCTCTTAACCAAGCACCTCACTTTACAGACCCGGATTACCACATTGGACACTTCAACGCCGCCTCGCTGGATGACGCCCGCTGGCTTGCTTCCTGTCATCGTCGCCGGCGGTTTGTTTGCGTGGTTTGCGCAAATGGTCCCGGTCATCGCCGCTGGTGAAACACTGCGGTTTGTCTGGGAATGGGTGCCCAGCCTTGGCGTTAACGTCAGCTTTTCTATCGACGGGCTAAGCCTGACCTTCGCGCTCTTGATCACCGGGATCGGAGCGCTGGTGATGCTTTATTCCGCAAGCTATCTGGCCGGACATCTGCATCAGGCCCGTTTTTCGCTGTTTCTGACCAGTTTCATGCTGGCAATGCTTGGATTGGTTTTGGCGGATAACCTTTTGGTATTGTTTGTGTTCTGGGAACTGACGACGATCACATCCTATCTGTTGATCGGCTTCAACCATGACAAGGCCAAGGCCCGCCGTTCGGCCTTGCAGGCATTGCTGGTGACGGCGATTGGGGGGTTGGCCTTGCTGGCGGGCATGATCCTGATCGGCACGACTGCCGGCACCTTTGAAATGTCACAGATCAATGCCATGCCCGGCGTTCTGCAAGACGATGTGATGTACCTGCCGATTGCCGTGCTTGTGCTGGCGGGTGCGTTCACGAAATCCGCGCAAATGCCCTTTCATTTCTGGCTGCCCAACGCGATGGCGGCCCCCACGCCTGTCAGCGCCTATCTGCATTCTGCTACGATGGTGAATGCAGGCGTCTATCTGATGGCCCGGCTGCATCCATCGCTTGCCGGAACGGAGTTCTGGCTGTGGACCCTGACGATTGCGGGTGCCGTCACGATGGTCTTTGCCTCGGTGATGGCGCTGCGCCAGACCGACCTGAAGCTGGCGCTGGCTTATACGACGCTGATGGCGTTGGGCGCGCTGACATTGCTGCTGGGCAATGAGGGGGGCTATGCGATCACCGCCGCCGCCACCTTTCTGATCGTGCATTCGCTTTACAAGGCGGCGCTGTTTCTGGTCGTCGGCATCCTGGATGTGCAGACCGGCACGCGCGAAGCCAACAAGCTGTTCGGAATGGCGCGGGCCATGCCGGTGACGGCTGCGGCGGCTGCAATTGCCGCATTTTCCATGGCAGGTTTTCCCCCATTCCTTGGCTTTATCAGCAAGGAGCTAAAATACACCGGCGCGATTGCGGTCGCGTCAGAGCCTATCTTTGTGGCGGGGGCTCTTTTGATTGCCAGTGCCTTGATGGTCGCGGTCGCCGGGATCGTGTCGTTTCGCCCTTTCTGGAGCAGATCGGGCAAACCGATTGCCAACGTCACGGAAGCGCCCTGGCCGATGTTGGTCGGTCCTGTGGTTCTGGCCTCACTCGGCGCTCTCTTTGGCATTTTCCCTGGCATTCTGGCGACATTGCTTGTGAACCCCACGGTTGCCTCGATCCTTGGCGATGCTGAACCGGCAAAAGACCTGAAGCTTTGGGCGGGCGTGAACCTGCCGCTGTTTTTGAGCATCGCGACCTTCGTTCTGGGCTTTGCGATCTATGCGTTCAAGCTGCCGCTTCGGGCAGCGCTGATCAGGATGACGGACCGCAGCCCCAGTTTCGATCACGGTTGGGACAGGCTGTTGGCTGGCATTGCCGCCGGGTCGCGGGCGCTAACGGGGGTGATCCAGACAGGTGTTTTGCATCACTACATGATCGTCACTTTCGCAACCGCGCTGACCGCGCTGGCCCTCACCTTGTGGTTTCGCAGCACAGGGATTCCTGTCATCGGCATGCCGCAAGTGGCAATCTGGGATTGGCTGGTTTTTGTGCTGGTCCTCTCTGGGTCTGTTCTGGTGCTGGTCACGCAATCGCGCATAGCCGCGATTGCCGGGCTGGGTGTTGTCGGTATCGGCATGGCGATGGTTTTCATCCTTTACAGCGCGCCGGATGTGGCAATCACCCAGCTTCTGGTCGAAACGCTTGTCGTTGTGCTGTTTGCCGCCGCGGCCCTGAAATTGCCCCACCTCACGCCAGAGCCCTTTGCCAAACGCTGGCTGGATGCCCTGATTGCGCTGGGATTGGGAGGCGTGACGACGCTGATTCTGCTCAAGGTCACAAGCGGGCCGATTGATCGTGAACTCACCAGTTTCTTTGAAACCGCCAGTTGGCCCGAGGCCTATGGTCAGAACATCGTCAACGTGATCCTCGTGGATTTCCGCGCGCTGGATACCTTTGGAGAGATCGCGGTCGTGCTGATCGCGTCGATCAGCATCTTTGCCCTTCTGAAAGCCAGACCAGAGGGGGAGGAATAATGGATTCAGTCATTCTGCGGGCAGGCGCGCGCCTGCAAGCGGTGCTGCTCATGGTGTTTTCCGCCTATATGCTGCTGCGCGGACATAACGCCCCCGGCGGCGGGTTTATCGGCGGGCTGATCGCCGCGACCGGTTTCGTGGTTTATGCCATCGCCTGCGGCACCGCCGACGCGCGCAGGGCGCTGCGGTTTGATCCGGGCAGTATTGCCGGGGCTGGCCTCGGCATCGCATTGTTCGCGGGTGTCGTGGCGATGTTTCTGGGTGATGCGCTCTTTACCGGGCAATGGGTGTTCGTTGGGGCGACCGAGAGTTCAAAGGGCTGGCCGGTCTCGACGGTGCTTGTCTTTGATATCGGCGTTTATCTGGTGGTTCTCGGTGCCGTCCTATCGATGACTTTTGCACTGGAAGAGGCTGTCTGATGGAACAGCTTCTTACTGTTCTGATCGGCATCCTTGTCGCTGCATCCGTTTACCTGATGCTGGCGCGCAACCTGCTGCGCTTTCTTTTCGGGCTGATCCTGCTGTCGAATGCCGCCAACCTGACGATCTTTGTCGCCGGTCGCCTGACGCCCGGCGCACCACCACTGGTGCCCGATGGCATGGATGCACCTGTCGGCGATGTGGCCAATGCCTTGCCCCAAGCGCTGGTGCTGACCGCGATCGTCATCGGCTTTGGCCTTTTTGCCTTTGCCCTCATCCTTGCCTTCCGCGCCTATCAAAGCCTTGGCACCCTGAACACCGACGAGATGCGCGTCGCCGAACCTGAAGACCCTCATCCATGAGCTGGTATCTTACCTTTCCGCTGGTCATTCCCTTTGCGACTGCGATCATCGCGTATCTGCTGCGGTCGTCAACGCTGGGACCCTGGGTGTCGATCGTCGGATCGGGGCTTGGGCTGGTGGCCTCTGTCGCGCTGATGGGGGTGGTTTTTGACGCAGGCGTGGTGGCGGGGCAGATGGGCAACTGGCCCGCGCCCTTTGGGATCACGCTGGTGGCGGACCTTTTGTCGGCAGTGATGGTTCTGATTACGGCGATCACTGGATTTGCCGTGGCGATCTATGCTTTGGGAGACATCACGGAACGGCAGGCCAAACTGGGCTATCACGCGCTGTTCCAGATGCTGCTGGCGGGGGTGACGGGGGCCTTTCTGACAGGGGATTTGTTCAATCTCTATGTCTGGTTCGAGGTCATGTTGATCGCGTCCTTCGGTTTGCTGATCCTGCAGGGCGGCAAAGAGCAGATCGATGGCGGTGTGAAATACGTGGCGCTCAACCTGATCTCGACGATCCTGTTTCTGACCGGGATCGGCCTGCTTTACGGCATGACCGGGACGCTGAATTTTGCCGACCTTGCTGTGAAGGTCGAAACGGTTGAAAATCAGGGCCTGCTGACCGTGATCGCGATGATGTTCATGCTGGCCTTCGGGGTCAAGGCGGCGGTCTTTCCGCTTTTTTTCTGGCTGCCCGCGGCCTATCACACGCCCAGCTTTTCGGTCTCTGCCGTTTTTGCCGGGTTGCTGACCAAAGTCGGCGTCTATGCCTTGATCCGCACCTTCACACTGGTCTTTGACCAGGACGTCGGGCTGACCCATACGGTGCTGCTTTGGGTGGCCAGCCTGACCATGGTGATCGGGGTTCTGGGGGCTGCGGCGCAATCGGATTTCCGCAAGATCCTGTCGTTTCATATCATCAGTCAGATCGGTTACATGATCCTTGGATTGGCCCTGATGACCCCCCTCGCGCTGGCTGGCGCCGTGTTTTATCTGGTGCACCACATCATCGTGAAGGCCAACCTGTTCCTGATCGCGGGCATCACCAGCCGGCTGACCGGCGGGACCGAGGTCTACAAGATCGGCGGCCTTTACAAATCCGCCCCCTTTCTTGCGATCCTGTTCCTGATCCCGGCGTTTTCGCTGGCCGGGTTCCCGCCGCTGTCGGGCTTTTGGGCAAAATACATCGTCGTCAAGGCTTCGCTGGATGCGCAGATGTGGGTTGTTGCCTTCATCGCGCTGGCTGTGGGCCTGATGACGATCTATTCCATGACCAAGATCTGGGCCGAAGCATTCTGGAAACCTCACCCCGCAGGGATCGAACCGGACCTCAGAGCGTTGCCGAACAAGACCGCGCAGATCATCCCGGTTGCGGGCCTTGCCGTGCTGACCATCATCATAGGTCTGAACCCAGACCCTTTCGTGGTTTTCGCGGAACGCGCTGCAGGCCAGTTGCTGGACCCGAGCGCTTATATCTCTGCTGTCCTGGGGACTGCACCATGAACCTGTTTCTTCTCAATCTGTTGCTGGCGGTGACCTGGGCCGGGCTTTGGGGCAGTTTCACGCTGACCCAGCTGGTCATCGGCTTTCACGTCGGCTTCGTCACGCTTTGGGTCGCGCAGCCGCTTTTTGGGGGGACAAACGGGTATTTTCTGCGCGCCTACCGCGTGGTGAAACTGGTGTTGTTTTTTCTCTACGACCTTTGCGTTTCAAGCATTCATGTGGCCTTCGACGTGCTGACCCCAACGGATTACAGCAATCCGGCCATTCTTGAGATGCCGCTGGATGTGACATCCGACATTGAGATTTTGCTGGTTACGAACCTGATCTCGCTGACGCCTGGCACGCTCAGCCTTGATGTCACACCCGATCGCAAGACGCTGATCGTGCATGCGATGTTTGCCGATGACCCCCAGGAGGTGATCGCCGGGCTGAAGTCAGGCATGGAACGACTGGTCAAAGAGGTATTCGAGACATGACATCGGCAGGTTTCCTTGAACTGTCCATCTATGCAAGTTTCGTGATGGTCATGCTGTCGCTGGCCATTGCCTTTATCCGGCTGGCCAGGGGACCCACTCTCGCCGATCGCGTTGTGGCGCTCGATATGATGACGGTGACGATCATCGCGGTCTGCGGTGTCGCGGCTGTCGCCACCGGCGTTTACGCGCTGATTGATGTCGCACTGGTGCTGGCGCTGGTGGGGTTTCTGGCCACCGTGGCACTGGCGCGGTTTGCCGAACGACGCGATGCGCGGGCCGAGGAGGCCAGGGATGACTGATATCCTGACTGGCTTCTTTCTGCTTTCAGGTGGGTTCTTTGCCCTGATCGCCGCAATCGGTGTGCTGCGCCTGCCCGATGTGCTGACACGCATGCATGCCTCGACCAAGGCCGGTGTGCTGGGCAGTAGCCTGATCCTTGTGGGCAGCGCGATTTTTCTGGCCGAGGCCGAGGTGACCGCCCGCGTTGTTCTCACGATCCTGTTTTTGATGCTGACCACGCCGATTGGCGCCCATATGATCGGGCGTGCCTCTGTTCGTCACCTCAAAAAGAGGCACGATGAAGTCGAAAACGACCGTTAAGGGGGCTTGCGAACCTCGGCTTGTGAGGGGCAACATGGCGCCAATAACCGCAAGGAGCCTGCCCCCATGCCCGCCCCATTTGATCTGCTGATCGCCGGTGGCCAGATCGTCACGCCCCAGGGCGTCGTGACCGGTGATCTGGCCGTGCGCGGGCAAGAGATCGCAGCGATTGGCACGGGGCTGGGGGCTGCGGTCACCACCTTTGATGCGACAGGCAAATATGTGATGCCGGGCGGCGTGGACCCCCATGCGCATATCGAACAGATGTCAGGCATGGGTGTGATGAACGCCGACACCTTCGAGACCGCCACGCGGTCTGCGGCGATGGGCGGAACCACCAGCGTGATCTCATTTGCCGCACAAGCCAAGGGCGAACGCCTGGCCGATACCGTCGCCGACTACAGCGCGCGGGCGCGACGCGGCGCGATGATTGATTATGCCTTCCACATGACCGTGACGGATACGGAGGTGCCGGACTTCGACGCCGATCTGGCGGCGCTGATTGCCGAAGGGCACCGCTCGATCAAGGTTTTCACGACCTACAACATCCAGCTGTCCGATGCGCAAATCCTTGGGGTCATGGCGGCGGCGCGCGCGCATGGCGCGCTGGTCTGTGTGCATGCCGAAACCGATGCGATCATCGCTCAGGCGAAATCTGCCCTGATTGCCGCCGGCAAAACCGCACCGCATTTTCACGCCGCCTCGCACCCCCGGATGGCCGAGATCGAGGCAGTCGCGCGTATCTGCCGCTTTGCAGAGTACCTGGGCCAGCCCGTCATGCTGTTTCATATCTCCACCCGTGAAGGGGCCGCAGAGGTGCGAAGGGCACGCGCACGCGGCGCACCCGTCTGGGCCGAAACCTGCCCGCACTATTTGTTCATGACCGAAGATATCCTGCACCAACCGGGGCTGGAGGGCGGCAAATGGATGTGTTCCCCCCCGCAACGGCAGGTGGCAGATCAAGAGGCGCTCTGGGCTGGCTTGCTGGACGGCGATTTGCAACTGGTGTCCTCTGACCACGCGCCTTACCGCTTTGATGAAAGCGGCAAGCTGTCGGCAGGCCCCAGCGCGGGCTTTCACGAGATTGCCAATGGTTTGCCAGGGCTGGAAACCCGGCTGCCGCTGATGTTTGACGCGATGGTCAGTCAGGGGCGCGGCGGGCCGGAGGGTTTTGCGCGGCTGACCGCCAGCGCCCCGGCGCAGATTTATGGCCTGCCACAGAAAGGGGCGCTCGCCCCCGGCATGCATGCGGATATCACCTTGTGGGACCCTGAAAGAACGGTGACTTATGGCGCGGATGATCTGCATGACAACGTGGGCTACAACCCCTGGGTCGGGCGCAAGATCAAAGGCTGGCCAAGCGATGTCTGGCGGCGCGGCACCCATATCGTACAAGGCGGCACCTTCGCCGCAGACCCCGGCAGCGGGCGCAAAATCGACCGCCCTGCATTGGCCGTTTCCCCCACGGCCCCGCTTACCTGAAAGACCACCATGCCCTGCCCCCACACTTTGAGTAATCCCCAAATGCACCTGTTCAATATCCAGCCCGCCGTGCGAGCCTGCGCATGAGCGGCAATACCCTGATCGTGATCAATCCCAATGCGTCGCAGATTGTGACGGATGGAATTAAACTTGCGCTGGATCCGCTGCGTAAATTCGGAACGCCGATCCGGTGCCTCACCCTGGCCGAAGGGCCGCCGGGGATTGAAACTCAACGACAGGCCGACCTGACCATTGCCCCGATGCTGCGCCTTGCGGCCGCGCAGAAGGACGCCGCCGGATATGTCATCGCCTGCTTTGGCGATCCCGGACTTCACGCCCTGCGTGACCAAACCACTCTGCCCGCCTGCGGCATTCAGCAGGCAGCTGTGATGACCGCCCTGACCCTTGGTCAGCGGTTTGGCGTGATTGCCATACAGCCCGCATCGATTCCGCGCCATCTGCGCAGCTTTGGGGCGATGGGGGTTCTGGACCGCCTGGCAGGGGATCGCGCGCTGGGGCTTGGTGTGGCCGAACTTGCCGAGCCTGACAAAAGCCTGCGCGCCATGATCGCCACCGGCAAACGCCTGCGCGACACCGATGGCGCTAATGTCCTGATCATGGGCTGCGCTGGCATGGCCCATTTTCGCGCCACGCTAGAGGCCGAAACCGGATTGCCCGTGGTCGAACCTTGCCAGGCCGCAGCCGCAATGGCCCTGTCCCAGATCGCCCTGAACCTCAGCCATAAAGGAAACACTGATGCTTGATGAAACCGCCCAAGGGGTCTTTACCATCGCTGTTACGCCGTTCCAGCCCGACGGGTCGCTGGATTGGGACAGCATCGACCGGATGGTCGATTTCTACATCGCTCAGGGTGCCACGGGCCTGACCATCCTTGGGATCATGGGTGAGGCCGGCAAGCTCACGGCCGAGGAATCTGTTGCCGTGGTCAAGCGGGTCACCGCGCGGAGCTCTGTTCCCATTATCGTGGGTGTGTCCGCCCCCGGCTTTGCGGCGATGAAGACACTCAGCGACGCCGCGATGGACCTGGGGGCGGCGGGCGTCATGGTCGCACCTCCCGGCAGCCTGAAAACCGACGACCAGATCGTGCAATACTATCACAACACCGCAGAGGTCCTGGGCGATGCGCCTTTCGTGTTGCAGGATTTCCCGCTGGTGACGAATGTGGTGGTCCCCACAAAGGTGATCCTTCAGATCGTGGAAGATTGCCCCACTTGCGTGATGCTCAAGCACGAAGACTGGCCGGGGCTGGAAAAGATCAGCGCATTGCGGGCGGCCTCTGACGCGGGTGCCAGGCGCATTTCCATTCTTTGCGGAAACGGTGGGCTTTATCTGCTGGAAGAAATGCTGCGTGGCGCGGATGGCGCGATGACCGGGTTTGCCTACCCTGAAATGATGGCCCAGGTCGTTGGGGCCTGCCGGGCCGGGCGGCTGGACCACGCCCGCGACATATTCGACGCCTATATGCCCATGGTCCGCTATGAGGCACAGCCGGGATTGGGGCTTGCGATCCGCAAATACACCCTCGCACAGCGCGGGGTGATCGCGCATGACACGGTGCGCAAACCCGGTGGCACGCTCAGCGCGGCAACAAAAGCAGAAACGGATGCATTGGCCGCACGACAGGCCAAAAGGCTCCTGGCCCTTGGTCTCTAGGACCCCGGCGCGGCATCCCGGGGCGGTTTTCCCTTGCGTGCTGCATCAGGCCGGGTTCGCCCCTCCTGCCGGACAGCAGCATGACCTTGCCACAGCAAAAACGCCCGCAGGAGACTGCGGGCGCTTGAAATTGTAATACTGGAGAGCTTTGCAGTTAGCGCTTGGAGAACTGGAAGCTCCGACGCGCTTTGCGCTTACCGTATTTCTTACGCTCAACCACGCGGCTGTCGCGGGTCAGGAAACCGGCGGCTTTCAGGGCAGCGCGCAGGGTTGGGTCATAAAGCTGCAAGGCCTTCGACACCCCATGCTTGACCGCCCCGGCCTGACCGGAAAGGCCACCACCGGCGACTGTCGCCATGACGTCAAACTGGTCAACGACACCAGCGACCTGAAACGGCTGGCGCAGGATCATTTGCAGCACGGGACGTGCGAAATATGTGTCCATATCCTTGCCATTCACGACGACCTTGCCGGAACCCGGCTTGATCCAGACGCGGGCAACCGCGTCCTTGCGCTTACCGGTCGCATAGGACCGGCCAAGCTCATCACGGACAGGTTCGCGTGTGACAGCGGTTTCAACCACAGCTTCGGGTGCAGCTTCCACACCTTCAGCGACTTGGCCCAGCTCTTCGAGCGAGTTTACTTGATCGGCCATTATGCAGTCCTCGTGTTCTTTTTGTTCATGGATGCAACATCCAGAACTTCAGGCTTCTGGGCTTCCATGCCGTGCTCTGCACCTGCGAAAACGCGCAGGTGAGTCATTTGCTGGCGCGACAGCTTGCCACCGGGCAACATCCGCTGGACAGCCTTCATGACGACGCGCTCAGGATGTGCACCTTCAAGGATCTCTGCCTTGGTCTTGGACTTGATGCCGCCAGGGTGGCCGGTATGCCAGTAGTATTTCTCATCACGCTTCTTGCCAGTCATCTGGATTTTCTCAGCGTTGATGACAATCACGTTGTCGCCCATGTCCATGTGCGGCGTGAAGGATGGTTTGTGCTTGCCGCGCAAGCGCATTGCGATGATCGAGGCAAGACGGCCCAGAACAACGCCTTCAGCGTCGATCAGGATCCATTTCTTGTCGATATCCGCAGGTGTCGCGGTAAAGGTTTTCATATCTCACCAAAAGTTTCGGGTGGCGTCGCTGCCACGTGTCATTCGATTGGGGCTGTATAAACGCAGAACTTGCGCAGTCAAGCGCGTTTAACGCCAGAATTCCACGCAAAACCATACACTTACAAAATAGGTATTATTTTACCCCATTGATTTGGGTGGTATTGAATAAGTCAGGCTTGCCCGGGCAACCACTGCGTCATGCCCGGCGCTTCTGATCAGGGCATCACCAACAGCCAGAGTGCGGCCCAGCTTCAGCAGGCGGATCTCGCAAATCAGGTCCAGCCCGGCCTTCGGCTTGCGCATGAAATCGATCGAACACTGCGTCGTCACGGCCAGGGGGACGGGTCCGATGCGTGCGAGAACCGCCAGATACATGCCGACGTCAGCCAAGGAAAACATCGATGGGCCTGAGACAGTGCCGCCGGGGCGCAGATGGCGGTCTGCCACATTCAGACGTACCGTGACACCCTCCGCGTGGATGCTCTCAATCAGAAAGTCATCACCAAGCTGGGGAAACTCGCGGGCGATGAATTCCTGAAGTTCGGCTACACTCATCTTTGGTTTCATAATCTGACTTCCCCGTCTACGCTGCTCTCCAGATCAACATGAGAGCATGCACATGACAATCCTTCACCGAGACGACGCAGCGTCGATTGCAACCCTGACAATGAATGCGCCTGACCGTCTGAACGCGCTATCTGACGAAATGCTGGCGGCACTACATGGCGCGTTTGACGCCATCGCTGACGACAGCTCTGTCCATGCCGTGATCCTGCGCGGTGCGGGCAAGGCGTTTTGTGCAGGCCATGATCTGAAGGAAATGCAGGCCGGGCGGCAATCCGAGGATGGCGGCGCGGCCTATTTCAAAGACCTCTTTGATCGCTGTGCGGCAATGATGCAGCGGATCCAGTCGATCCCGCAGCCTGTGATCGCGCAGGTGCATGGCATCGCCACTGCCGCGGGCTGTCAGTTGGTTGCGACCTGTGACATGGCGATTGCTGACGATCAAACCCGCTTTGGCGTCAATGGCGTCAACATCGGCCTTTTCTGTTCGACCCCCATGGTCGCCCTGACCCGCAACATCCCCCGCAAGGCTGCCTTTGAGATGCTGACGACAGGCCGCTTTATCAACGCCCGCGAAGCGCAGGACCTGGGGCTGATCAACCGCACGGTCCATTCAGATGCGCTGGCCCGTGACACCACTGACATCGCCCAAAGTATTGCAGCCAAGCTTCCTTCTGCGGTGAAGGTCGGAAAACAGGCGTTTTATCAGCAAATGACGATGACAACCGCCGAGGCCTATGCCTATGCAGGCGACGTGATGGTCCACAACATGCTGGTTTCAGACACCAATGAAGGCATCAACGCCTTTCTCGAAAAACGCAAGCCGGACTGGGCCTAGTCCGCTTATTATTGGCCCATAAATATCCCCGCCGGAGGCTCCGTCGCCTACAACCCGTAAATCGCGGTGAACTTTTCGTCCAGATAAGCCAAAAGCGGCGCCACATCTGGCGCCCGCCCCGTGGCGTGGGTGATCGTTTCGACCGGTGTGCGCAATCCACCAAACTGTTGCAGGTTCTCGCGCAACCACCCTGTCGCCCTTGCGGTATCGCCCCGCGCAAGATCATCATCCAGCCCCGGCACTGCGGCGCGCAACGCCTCGTGCAGGCAGCCCGCATAGACGTTGCCCAGCGTATAGGTCGGGAAATAGCCAAACAGCCCCTCGGACCAATGCACATCCTGCAAGATACCGTCCGAAGGCTTGACCACGGCAAAGCCGAAGTCAGCAGCAAACCTGTCATTCCATGCCGCTTCCAGGTCATTAACCACCAGATCGCCAGATATCAGCGCCCGCTCCAGATCAAACCGCAAAAGCACGTGCAGATTATACTGCACCTCATCGGCCTCGGTGCGGATGAACCCGTCATGCACCCGGTTCACGGTGGCATAAAACGCCTCTTCATCGGCAATGCCGAAATCACCGAACTGATCGCGCATCTGACCGTAAAGCCAGCCAGTGAATGCACGGCTTCGCCCCAGTTGGTTCTCGTAAATCCGGCTCTGGCTTTCATGCACGCCCATCGACACGCCACGGCCCAGGGGCGTCAGCAGATGCGCTGCATCGATCCCCTGTTCATAGGCTGCATGGCCGACCTCGTGAATTGTTGAATAAAAGCAGTTGAACGGGTCCGTCGTGCTGGTTCGCGTGGTGATCCGCACATCAAGGCCGGAGCCTGACGAGAAAGGATGCACAGCCTTGTCGATCCGGCCATTTTCAACCCGGTAGCCGAACGCCTGCGCCAGTTTCCCTGAGATTGCCAGCTGTCCCTGTTCGTCGAAGTGCCGCGAGAGCGCCGCAGGCGCGGGCTGATCCAGAACCGCTGCGCGCAGCTCTACCAGGCGCGGACGCAGCGCTGCAAACATCTCGCTCAGGCTGGCGCCCGTCGCCCCCGGTTCATATTCATCCAGCAGCGCATCATAGGGGTCAGCCTCGCCCGCGACTGCTGCCGCCTCTTGCCGGCGCAAATCGACAACCCTTTGCAACATGGGCAGGAACGCCGCCACGTCTTCCTCTGCGCGGGCCTGCGCCCAGACCCGGTGCGCCAGAGACGTGGTCTTGGCCAGTTCGGCGGCCAATGCAGCAGGCACTTTAACGGTGCGGTCATAGTCGCGCCGGATGTGGCGCAGATTGGCGGCCCCGACCTTATCTGCGGCCTCAGCCGTTTCCAGCCACTCCCCCACTCGCGGGTCAATCCGGCGGGCATGCAGGATATTGGCCATCGCCCCGTGTTCTTCGGCCCGCTGGGGGGTGGCCCCTTCCGGCATCATGGTTTCCTGATCCCATCCAAGGCGGCCAGCGACCTGACCCAGCGCTTCCGTCTCGCGCTGGAACGTCATCAGATCGTCAAAAGCGGACAAAGGCTCAGGCCCCCTTGATGGCTTGCGCGACGGGATATCGCGCAGCAAAGCGTCCGCGCAGGATCAGCGCCCAAAGGATGACCGCCACAAGTTGATGGAAAATCGCGACTTGCCAGGGTGCCGAATACATCACGGTCACAATGCCGATCACGACCTGCAACAGCATCACGGCCATGATCGCATTGAAGGCAAAGCGGGTATTTCCATTGGCCGACCGGCGGGCGCGGAGCCAGACAAAGACCGTCAAGGCAAACAGGAAATAACCGGCCATCCGATGCATGAATTGCACCAGCCCTGCGTCCTCAAAGAAATTGCGCCAAACCGGGGTCAGCGACAAAGGCTCTGGCGGAAGGAATCCGCCAGCCATCAATGGCCAGTCGGGGAAGGCACGCCCGGCGTCTATTCCGGCAACCAGCGCGCCCAGAATGATCTGCAGAAACGCAAAGCCGATCAGGACATCCGCCAATCGGCCCAACCGCACGTCCCCGTTGCGGCGCGCTTGCAAGAGATCTGCCTGACTGCGCCCCAGTTGATAAACATACCACGCGATGGCCCCAAAGATGACAAAGGCCAGTGCAAGATGCGTGGCAAGCCGATAGGACGCCACATCCAGCATTCCCTCTTCCAGCCCCGAGGACACCATCCACCAGCCGATGAACCCCTGCAGCCCCCCCAGAGCGCCAATGAATAACAGTTTCCCGGACCACCGGGGCGGGATCTTGCGGGTGACCGCGAAAAAGACAAACCCGGCGGCCCAGATCAGGCCAATGAAACGGCCCAACTGGCGATGTCCCCATTCCCACCAGAAGATGAACTTGAACTCGGACAAGGTCATGCCTTTGTTCTGCAACTGATATTCGGGAATGGCACGATAGCTTTCGAATTCCGCGTTCCAGGCGGTTTCTGACATCGGTGGCAAGGCGCCGGTCACAGGCTTCCATTCGGTAATCGACAGGCCACTGTCGGTCAGTCGGGTCAGACCTCCAACCAGGATCATGACCAGCACGAGCGCAAACAGCACGATGAGCCAGCCTCGGATCAGGCCGCGTGCGCCCCTGCCTGTGCGATCAATGCCGCCGGGGGCTGCAACCTGTTTGGGGGTATCACCCACCTCTTCGAAGATACTGCGTTTGGTCGTCATCCTGGGCCTCCGATTGGTCTTGGCTGATACCTAGAACCCCAATGCATGATCCGCAAGCGTCTGGATGCCACAGCCAGACCAGGACAGCCGGGTCATTGCCCCCCAGCCTGGCCCGTCATCGGAGGAAATGACCATAGAATTTCCCTGGCCGCGCGCGCCAGGCGCGGTCTCAGCCGCGCTCTTTCCAGCGGACCATCTGGCGCATCATCCCGTGCAGCATCTGCACATCCGCGCGCGTCATCGGCATTCGCGACCACATATTGCGCAGGTTCATCTTCATGTTCTCGGCCTTGTGGTCCGGGTAAAAGAACCCGGCTGCTTCCAACCTTTCTTCATAGTGGTCGCTCAGTTTTTCAACTTCGATCTGCGCGGCCCAATCGCCCGCCGCGTCAACACGGGAGGCCTCTGCCGCGACCGCCTCGCGTCGCCATTCATAGCCTGTCAGCAACACACATTGCGCCAGATTGAGCGACGCAAACACCGGGTTCACAGGGACCGAGATAATCGCGTTCGCCCGTGCGATATCATCATTTTCCATGCCCGACCGTTCGGGGCCGAACATGACGGCCACTTTCTGCCCCTGGGCCACACGGGCGCGGGCGTCCTGCATCGCGGCCTCTGGTGTCAGTACCAGCTTTGTCAGCCCCCTTGGACGGGCGGTTGTCGCATAGACATAATCGCAATCGGCAATCGCTTCAGGCGTTTCATTGAAAATCTGTGCCTCATCCAGCAGCCGGCCTGCCCCGCTGGCCATCGCCACCGCTTTCTGGTTCGGCCAGCCGTCGCGGGGTGCGATAATCCGCATCCGGTCCAGACCAAAATTCCACATCGCGCGGGCCGCAGCTCCGATGTTTTCCCCCATCTGGGGCCGTATCAGGACAAACGCGGGCTGACGGTCGGCACTGGGCATCTGGACTTCCTTTGCAAGAGTGACGCCTGATACGCCGTGCAAATTGCCAAGGCAAGAAGCCCAACACCCATAGCCAATCCGCATTTTCCCCGCTAGAACCGCGTGAGACCCGAAGTAAGTTGGAACGCCCCCATGACGGACGCTCAGGATCACCCGCAAATCTATCTGATCAGCCCGTCCGAGTTCGACCTGTCAACCTATCCGGCGCAACTGGCCGCCTGTCTGGACAGCACCGAGGTGGCCTGCATGCGCCTTGCCCTTGGGACCACCGATGAAGGCCGCATTGCCAAAGCCGCAGACGCCCTGCGCGAAGTGACCCATGAACGCGATGTGGCGTTGGTGATCGACAGCCATATCCAGCTGGTTGAACGTCTGGGGCTGGATGGGGTGCATCTGAGTGATGGCGCGCGCTCTGTGCGGCAGGTCCGCAAGGACCTTGGCGATGAGGCGATTGTCGGCAGCTTTTGTGCAAACTCGCGCCATGACGGGATGACGGCAGGCGAGCTGGGCGCCGATTATGTCAGCTTTGGTCCCGTGGGCGAAACAGTTTTGGGCGATGGGCGCCAGGCCGAGCTGGCCTTGTTCGAATGGTGGTCAATGATGATCGAAGTGCCTGTGGTTGCCGAAGGCGCGCTGGATGCAGAGCTGATCCGCACGCTTGCGCCCCATACGGATTTCTTCGGGATCGGCAACGAAGTCTGGACCGCGGACAATCCGGCCGCTGCTTTGGGCGATCTACGCCGGGCCATGCTGGGTTAGGCCCGCACGCACCTGCGCCTCCATCGCCTTTGCAAGCGCCTTGCGGTTAGCGAATGCCGATACACTGACGGGCGGATGATAGACCACATGAACCCTGCCCTGCCGCGATGCTGCCAGCGTCGCGAGCAGATGGGGTCCAAAGCTCATATCCCCCCACCAGCCATAAAACCGCGGGTCCGCCCCGTCAGGCGCAAAATAGACAACCGAGACAGCCTGCATCTGCAAAATCTCCCGCAAGGCCGGGTCAAAGAAAGCCGCAAAAAGCGCCGGTTTGAACGGCAGTACCTGGCGTCCATCCGTTGAGGTTCCTTCGGGAAAGAACAGCAACTTGTGCCCGGCGGCCAGGCGGTTGCGGAAAACCCCGATCTGGGCAGTCAATTCGCCCCGATCGCGGCGGATGAAAACAGTCCCCGTGGCGCGGGCCAGCCAGCCGATCCCCGGCCAGCCTGCCACCTCTGACTTGGACACAAAATAGATGCGCTTGCGGGCATTGAGAGCAAAGATATCCAGCCAGGAGGCATGATTGGCCACAACGGCCCCCGCACCCTGCATCGGCGCGCCTTCGGTGGTATAGCGGATCCCCATCAGCACAAACGCGGCTCGGCAAACAAACTGGGTGATGAACGGTGTGACCGGGCGGCGAAGACCAAACAACGGCCGTTCCACCAGCCGCACCACAAGCAGGATCAGCAAGCCACCAAAGACCAGGGCGGCCAGTGGGACCGCCCGCATCGCGACCCGGACCCACCCTATCACGTCCGGCCGGTTTGCTGGCGGCGGTGCCTTGCTGTGCCAGGTCTCAGCCACGGCCCGCCCCCCGGGCCAGAAAGGCCCGCTGCATGTTGTTGACCAGATCACTTTCAAGCAGCAAGCAGATATCGACGGTGTTGAAAGCATGATCGACAAAGGCCCCGTCACCGACCGTGCCACCCAAGCGCAGATAGGCCTTGATCAGTGCGGGCATCTGACGGACGGCCGCCACGCGATCAAGCCTCTCGGCGGGGATCAGGTTCATCGACAGCGCGGTCGGCCCGACGGCTCTCACCCGCAGGTCCGGCCGCGCCAGATGGCGGTGATGAAGCAGGCTCAGCGGAGCGGCCAGTGCCGCGACATCGGTGCCGTGAAATGATGCCACCCCAAACAAGAGGTCAATGTCGCGGGCCTGAACGTACTCTGCCAGTGCTGCCCACAGATGCTGCATTCCCGGACCGCCACGATAGTCGGCAAGCAGGCAGGACCGCCCCAATTCCAACAGGCGCTTTCGGCTTTTGACCAAGGGACCCAGATCGTACTCCTTGGCGCTGTAGAACCGGCCTGCTGCCTGCGCCATGTCTGCGGTCATCACCCGGTAGACACCCACGACCTGATCGTCACTGGCCCGGGTTTCATCACACAACAGGATGTGGTCGGCATGATCGTCAAAGCCATCCCGCTCGAGCCTTGCGGCGTGATCGACCATCGGGCCATCGCCGCCAAGCTCTGTCACAAAAACCTCATAACGCAAACGCTGTGCGGCGGTTCTCTCTTCTGCGGTTTGCGCGATTCGGGTCGTAAACACCGGGGCACCACGGGGGGTCATGTCAGTTGGTGCCTGCATGGCTGCCGAGTTTCCGTGAATTTGACGGTTTGGCAACCATTTCGGAGCGCCCCTGAAACATGGTTAACAACTGCACTTGCTTAACTCTCCCTTAGGTTGTATATCACTTGTTAACCAATACGAGTTGAATGCGTTTGCCCTCAATGACAACCTTGCCCATTTCCCGGAAATTTACAGTGATCCTGCCAGCGATGTTGGATTGGACCTGTCCGATCCCCCAGTCCGGCTGGTCTGGATGGCACACGAGCATTCCCGGCTCAAGGATCGCATTCAAATCTGACATCAGTTCTTTCTTACAACGGAGGCCGCGCCATGCAACCTGATCTCGCGGCCCTGGTCGGATCACGCATCTGCCACGACCTTATCAGCCCTATCGGGGCAATCGGCAATGGGGTCGAACTGCTGGCGCTGACCGACGGTGACACGATCGCGGAGATGGAGTTGATCAGCGAAAGCGTCCAGAACGCCAGCGCGCGGATCCGATATTTCCGGATCGCCTATGGCGCGGCAGGAGAGGAACAGTTGGTCAGCCGCTCCGAGGTACTGTCGATTCTGGCAGCAACGGCGCGCGGGGGACGCATCAACTATATTTGGAAGATCGACGGCAACCAACCGCGCCGGCTTGTGCGCTGTGCGCTCCTGATGTTGCAGGCGATCGAGGCGGCGCTCCCGATGGGCGGCGACATCCAGATCACACAGGACGGCGAAGCTTGGGTCATGCGCGGTGAAGGACCTCGCCTGAAGGTTGATCAGGACTTATGGGACAATCTGCTCGCACCACAGGTGGGCTTCAGGCATACGGCATCGCAAGTGCAATTTGCATTGCTGCCCGGTGTTCTGGCCGAAGCGGGGCGGGTTGTACAGGTCAAGCGTGGTGACGACTATCTGGTCGCCCGGTTTTAGGACCGCACCGCGCCGTCCCCCGTCACAAGATATTTAAAGCTGGTCAGTTGCGTGGCCCCAACCGGGCCGCGCGCATGCAGCTTGCCGGTGGCGATGCCAATCTCGGCGCCCATGCCAAACTCTCCTCCATCGGCAAATTGCGTGGAGGCGTTGCGCATCAGGATCGCGCTATCGAGTTGCTTGAAAAAATGTGCCGCCGCCTGATCGTCGGCAGTGATGATCGCGTCAGTGTGGTTTGATCCATGGGTGCGGATGTGGGCAATCGCCTCGTCCACGCCATCGACCAGCTTGGCCGCACAGATCATATCAAGGAATTCTTTTCCGAAATCATCGGCTTGCGCCTTGGACGTGCCCGCGATTTTCGCCAGTTCACCATCCGCGCGCACCTCAACACCGGCTTTCAAGAGCGCCTCGACCAGCATGGGCCCGTATTCAGTGTAAAAGCGCCAGTCGATCAACAGGCATTCCATCGCGCCGCAAATCCCGGTGCGGCGCGTCTTGGCGTTCAGCACGATTTCCAAGGCCATCGCCGGATCGGCGGTGGCCCCGACATAGATGTGACAAATCCCCTCGAGATGGGCAAAGACAGGCACCCGCGCCTCGCGCTGGACCAACCCGACAAGGCCCTTGCCGCCACGTGGGACAATGACATCAATATGGTCAGTTGCGGTCAGCATGGCTGACACCGCCGCGCGGTCGCGTGTTGGGACCAGTTGGATCGCCGCCGCAGGCAACCCCGCCTGTTTCAGCCCGGTCTGCAAACACTGGTGGATCGCGGTGGAGGAATGAAAGCTTTCCGACCCACCGCGCAAGATCACCGCATTGCCCGATTGCAGACAAAGCGCGCCGGCGTCGGCGGTGACATTGGGACGGCTTTCATAGATCACCCCGATCACGCCCAAAGGCGTGCGGACACGCTGAATATGCAGACCGCTTGGCATGTCCCATTCGGTCATCACCTCACCGACGGGATCCTGTTGGGCGGCGACATTGCGCAGCCCCTCGGCCATGGCGCGGATGCGCGGTTCGTCCAGCATCAGACGGTCCATCATCGCCCCGCTCAGGCCTTTTTCTTCGCCAAAGACCTGATCTTCGGCGTTGGCGTCCATGATCGCCATGCGGTTTTCCCAGATCGCATCAGCCGCCCCGATGAGGGCCGCATATTTGCGCTCGGACCCGGCAGTCGCCAAAACAGTTGACGCCGCGCGGGCGTCGGCCCCGATCTGCGCCATCATAGGTCCGATTGCCCCGGAGATTGCATCGTGATCGTTCATGATCTAACCCTCTTACAGCACCATGTCGTCGCGGTGAACCAAAGCAGCGCGACCTTCATAACCCAGTATGTCAACGATGTCAGCCGAGCGCCGCCCCATGATCTGGCGCGCCTCGGCGCTGGTATAGCGGATCAACCCCTGCCCCAGTTGCACCCCGTCTGCCCCGGCGATTGTGACGACCTCTCCCCGACCGAAACTGCCGCTGATCTGCGTCACACCGGCTGGCAACAGGCTTTTGCCGCGCTTCAGCGCCTCACTGGCACCGGCATCGACTGCAACGGTCCCCCGCGGTTTCATCGCAGAAATCCAACGTTTGCGCGCGGCCTTCGGGTCTGTCTGTGCGGTGAACCAGGTTGCAGGCGCGCCGTTTTCCAGTTTTCCCAAAGGGTAAAGCCGGGTCCCCAGTGCAATGGCCATGGCACATCCGGCCTCTGTCGCGATGCGCGCGGCAATCACCTTGGTGATCATGCCGCCCTTGGACAGACCAGAGCCGGCATCGCCCGCCATCGCCTCAATCTCTGGGGTTATTTTATCCACCTTATCAAGGCGTTCCGCGTCGCTATTCATTTTTGGATTGCCGGTATAGAGCCCGTCTACATCCGAGAGCAGGATCAACTGATCGGCCCCCACTGTCACCGCAACCTGCGCGGCAAGCCGGTCATTGTCACCATAGCGGATTTCGTCGGTGGCAATGGTGTCGTTTTCGTTCACGATCGGCGTCACGCCGAGGCTCAGCATTGTTTCCATCGTCGCACGGCTGTTGAGATATCGGCGGCGATCCTGCGAATCTTCAAGCGTGACAAGGACTTGCCCGGTGACAATGCCATGCGGCGTCAGCGCTTCCTGATAGGCCCGCGCGAGCCGGATCTGGCCAACAGCCGCCGCTGCCTGCGATTGTTCCAATGCCAGTGACGTCAGTGGCAGGCCCAATATGCCGCGCCCCAGCGCGATAGACCCCGACGAGACGATAATCACATCGGTCCCGCGTGATCTGATCCGGGCCACGTCAATGGCCAGTGAGGTCAGCCAGTCTTGCCGCAGCGCACCGGTGTCAGTGTCCACCAGCAAGGCCGAGCCGATCTTGATGACAAGGCGTTTGGCGTCGCTCAGGGCTGCCATGGTGCGGCCTCGCCTGTCTCTTCCTCCGCCGCTTTGCGGTGGCGCAGTCGGTTGTCATCGATTTCGGCGCGCAATGCGCGCAGGACTTCCGGAATGCCTTCGCGGCTGACACCCGACATCATCATCACAGGGCCGTCCGCGACCGCCGCGATCTCATCCCGCAAGAATGCGCGTTCCTCGTCATCGAGCGTATCGATCTTGTTCAGCACAGTGATCCGCGGCTTGTCGGCAAGCTCCCCGCCATAGGCTTCCAGTTCACCAATAATGGTGGTCAGGTCACCTGCCGGGTCGCCAGAGGTGCCATCAATCAGGTGCAAAAGCACCGCGCAGCGTTCCACATGGCCCAGAAACATATCACCAAGTCCGCGCCCTTCGCTGGCGCCTTCAATCAGGCCGGGGATATCGGCGACGACGAATTCGACGTCATCAATGCCCACGACACCAAGGTTGGGGATCAACGTTGTAAAGGGGTAATCCGCAACCTTTGGGCGGGCGTTGGATGTGGCGGCAAGGAAGGTGGATTTGCCTGCATTGGGCATCCCCAACAGGCCCACGTCGGCAATCAGCTTCAGCCGCAGCCAAATTGTTCTCTCAATCGCCTCCTGGCCCGGGTTGGCGCGGCGCGGTGCCTGGTTTGTGGCGGTCTTGAAGCGCAGGTTGCCCCAACCACCGTTGCCGCCTTTGGCGATAATGATCCGCTGCCCCACTTCGGTCAGGTCGGCAATGACGGTTTCCTCGTCTTCATCAATGATCTCAGTGCCGACAGGCACGCGCAGTACCTTGCTGTCGCCGTCCTTGCCGGTGCGCTGGCTGCCCATTCCGTGCTGACCGTTGCCTGCAAAAAAGTGCTGCTGATAGCGAAAATCAATGAGCGTGTTCAGACCCTCGACTGCCTCGACCACGACATCCCCGCCTCCGCCGCCGTCACCGCCGTCAGGGCCGCCATATTCCATGAATTTCTCGCGCCGAAACGAGATGCAGCCCGCTCCACCGGCGCCGGACCGGATATAGACCTTGGCAAGATCGAGGAATTTCATGTTTCTGGCTTTCTGCGGCTGTTCACCAGCGCGATAAACTACTGCGCGCTGGTTCTCAAGCGGTCCCATGAGACGGCCTTGGGCCATGACCAAAGGAGAGATCGGCGCAACCCAATGGCAAAAGACCGGGGGCCTGCCCATTGCCGGGCCCGCGACGCCAGCCCTGCGGTCCGTGATGTCGGGAAACTACGCCTCCAGTTTGAGCGTATAGGTCCAGGTCGGCACCGTGGCATTGCGCGAGACGGAAAACGCCTCTGCGTCACCCAGATAATCAAAGCCGCAGTTGGTCAGCACACGCGCAGAGCCCGGATTGTCCTGGAACACTTCTGCAAAGATGCGGTCAGAGTGATGCGGGTTCGCCGCGATCAGCGCGCGCACAGCTTCGGTTGCAAAGCCGGTGTTCCAGAAGGCAGGCGCAATCCAATAGAAGATTTCGGACTGCGCCCGATCCATCCTCTCAAGGCTGATCAGCCCCAGCGCCTCAGCATGGCCATGAGATGATCCATCGATGACCCAAACATCCTCGGTCCGGTCTGCCATACTGGCCCGTTCGATCATCGCCTCAACCGATCCTGGCGGGAGCGGGTGTGGCATTGCCCGCGTGCCACGGGCCACGCGATCATCACCGGCATACATCGCAATCAGGCCCGCATCCGACTTGCGGCAAGGCCGCAGGACAAAGCGGCCTGCCTCGATGCTGTCCTGAACTGTGATCTCCTCGTGTCGCATTGCTTTCCTCCCCGAAAACAAACCGTCAGTGTCGCCTCATAAAGTGACATGGTGGCAAAACTATGAATAAAAAAGGGGACCGGTGAAAACCGATCCCCCAAAATTTCGTTACCTTGGATTTATCGGCTTATTCAGCGGCCTCCGCCACTGGGAGAACCGAAATAAAGGTGCGGCCTTTGAGGCCCTTGTGGAACTTGACCGCGCCATCGACAGTTGCAAAAATCGTGTGATCCTTGCCCATGCCAACGCCCATGCCAGGCCACATCTTTGTGCCACGCTGGCGCATGATGATGTTGCCGGGAACGACAGCTTCGCCACCGAATTTCTTGACGCCAAGACGGCGACCCGCTGAGTCGCGTCCGTTACGGGATGAACCGCCTGCTTTTTTATGTGCCATTTGGTCTCTCCTTAGCCTTTAGCAAGCTCAACCGCTTGCGCGATCCAGCCTTCACGTTCGATACGGCCCTTGAACGACAGTTTCTCGTCCATAGCAGCCACGTCAGCTTCCGTCCATGCTGCGATTTGGGCAAATGTCGTTACCCCGGCTTCAAGCAGCTTCTTCTCAAGGGCCGGGCCAACGCCAGACAGCTTCTTGAGGTCGTCACCACCAGCCGCAGCCTTTGGGGCTGCCTTGGCTTTGGGTGCTGCCTTCGCCTTGGGTTCCGCCTTCGCCTTGGGCTCTGCCTTCGCCTTTGGTGCCGCCTTTGGCTTTTCAGCCTTCGGTGTCGATGCACGCTCAGCCGCAGCCGCAGCCTTCTTGGATGCCGGCGCGCCCTTGGCGCCGGACACTGTTGTCAGGCCTGCGCCGGAAACAGCCGCCATCACGCCCGACTTGTCTGCACCTTTTTCAAGGATCTCGGCGATCCGCACCAGCGTCAGCTGCTGACGGTGGCCCTTGGTCCGCTGGCTGCCGTGCTTACGGCGGCGCTTGACGAAATTGATCGTCTTTTCACCCTTGATCTGGTCGATCACCTCAGCCTGGACACCAGCGCCCGCAACCGTTGGCGTGCCCACTGTGGAGCCAACCATGAGAATCTCGTTGAATTGAACTTTGTCGCCTGCTTTTGCAGCAAGCTTTTCGACACGAAGTACGTCGCCAGAGGCCACTTTGTACTGCTTGCCGCCGGTTTTCAGAACCGCAAACATCTGATCTTCCTTTATCTTTCGCGTCTGAGAGGCCCCGGTGTTTTCCGGCGTTTGGTACCTGTGGACAGCGCGCCCTTGGGCGAGTTTTCGCATATCACCCTGCAAGAGCCTTGCAGAGATGGCGCTATATCTGACCAATGCCCGCATAAGTCAATATAAAAAGAAGGCGAAATCGCTATGCGCTGGCCCTTGATCGCAATTACGTTCCTCTCGGCCTGTGCGCAAGAGGCCAACCTGCCCGGCAACCTCTTGGGGCCGACCGCTGGCGTCGGCGGCGTCATCGGCAGTGCAGAGTATCAAAAGCGACGCGGCGACGTCGAAGTGATCGTGAAGTCAAACTATGAAGCGATCAAGGGCGATATCCGCGCCGGAGGCGGGCCGGTGCTGACCAAAGCGATGAATGCCGCGCGCATCCCCGAACGCGACCGCCCCGCCCGCATCATTCAGCTGCAATCAGATATGGGCCTTTACGACACAACGCCAGGGGCGTTGGTCACGGCGCTGATGCTCTATGGCGGCTGACCCGCGGCCAGTGGCAGGGTGCCCGGCAAGGATGACGTGCTGGCGGGCTCGGCACCGGGGCAAGGCAGATGGCAATCACAACTCCTGAATGATCATGAATTGTGAAGACGCCAGACCAAGGTCGCGCGAAATGTCATCGAACATCCCGCTGAAAGCCTCAAACAGCGCGTTGGTCAAATCCTGCCCGGCTTGTGTCTGTGAAAAGGCGACATAGGCCTCAAGGTCGGCATCGGACAGCGGCTGATAGGCCATCAGCAAAAAGGAATAGAGCCATTCGATCGTGTCGCGGCGCACCTGCGGCTCTTGTGCCCAGACGTCTTGCAGGGCAATCTCCGGCGTGACACCTGCGGGCATGGCGCCGCCGTCGATCAGACCCATGTAAAAAGCATAGCTGGAGTTGAGCGAGCCCACGACATTGGCTTCGATCAGGTCATTGGCCGTGACGAAATCGCGGATCAGCAGGTAGCGGGGGGTTTCATCCGTCATGGCAATGACCGCGTTCTCCCGGCTCGCTTCTTCGATCGCCTCATCCAGCAGGGCGCGGCGGGCGCTGACCTCCAGCGCGACGATCTGTTCCCCTTGTGCAGAGGTAAAGAACGCCAGAATGGCGTCGATGTCAGCGCCCTCAATCGCGCCCCCAAAGGCACGGCGCACGTCTTGCTGCATCATCTCCACGTCGTAGATCGCCGAAACCGCCCTGTTCCATTCGTCAGACGGGCCGCCGGGGAGCATTTCAACAGCCAGCGTTTCGCCATAAGACAGGCCTTCTTCGCGCATGACGTCGATGATCTGAGGCATGCCAAGCGCGTCAAACAACGTATCGACCCTGGCCTCATCGGCGACTTGCGCCCGCAGCGGACCTGAGATCAGCGCGACAGCAAAGGTGAGAGAGGCGATGAAACGAAACATGGGCTTTCCTTTGAGGCGTATATTCAAAGAGGACATAGGCACCTCTTCCACGGTTTGCCAAGAGCCCCCACGCAAAAGTCAGCTGAACCCGTATTGACCCTTGCACAGACGGGCGCACCGCAGTACCACCCGCGCTGACCCCCGCGGAGAGGTGCCGGAGTGGTCGAACGGGGCGGTCTCGAAAACCGTTGTGGGTGCAAGCCTACCCAGGGTTCGAATCCCTGTCTCTCCGCCATTTTCCTCAGAACAGCTATCTCATTACTACCTGATAGTAGGGTGGAATTCGGCATTTTCGTGCCGATGGCGGTCTTTGGTCCGCTTGATTTGCTGCACATTTTGCTACACAATTTGCTGCACAAACGCGGAGGATTTCCGCCATGAGCATCGCAAAAAGAGGCCGCCTCTACCATCTCCGCCGCCGCGTCCCGCGCCGGTATAGCGGGGTTGAGCCGCGCGAAACCGTCTGGATCAGCCTGCATACCGACTCGGAGACGGTCGCCCACAGCAAGGCGGATCGCGCGTGGTCCCAGATGATCGAAGCTTGGGAAGCGCGTCTGGCCGGGAACAGCACAGACGCGGAAGCTCGTTACGAAGCCGCCCGCGACCTCGCCCGGGCGCGCGGGTTTCGGTACTTGGACGCGGGTGCTGTCGCCAAGCTTCCAGTGGAAGATGTTGTCGAACGCGTCGAAGCGATCCCGGCTGCCGCGAACCAGCCCGACCCCGCCGAGGCCGCCGCCCTTCTCGGTACGTTCCCCGAACCCCGCATCACGGTCACCAAGGCGCTGCAACACTATTGGACGCTCGCGAGGGAGAAGACCTTCGGCAAGAGTGAGGACCAGCTGCGCCGCTGGGAAGCGCCGCGCAAGAAGGCGGTGAAGAATTTCGTCGCGGTTGTGGGCGACAAGGAAATCGCCAACATTACTCGTGATGACATGTTGGACTTCCGCCAGCACTGGCTTGACCGGATAGAGGCGGGAGAGGTGACGGCGAACTCGGCCAACAAGGACCTGATCCATCTCGGCGACGTGCTGAAGACCGTGAACACGATGAAGCGCCTTGGACTATCGCTGCCTTTCGGCGAACTATCCTTCAAAGAGGGTGAGGCAAGAACGCGGCCGCCGTTTAGCGACGAATGGATTGTGCAGCGTCTGCTCGCCCCCAGCGCGTTGGCTGGGTTGAACGACGAAGCGCGCGGCCTGCTGCTGGGGATGATCAACACCGGTTACCGACCGTCCGAGGGCGCGGCGCTGACCGCGGACACGATCAGGCTGGAGGGCCATGTACCTCACATCTCGATCGAACCGACAGGCCGTCAGTTGAAGAGCCAATACGCCCGCCGGGTGATCCCTCTCGTTGGCGTGTCGCTCGCGGCCTTCAAGGAATTCCCCGAGGGTTTCCCCCGCTATCGTGACAGCGCTACGTTGAGCGCGACTGTGAACAAATTCCTTCGGGCGAATGGTCTGCTCGAGACGCCGCGCCACTCCTTCTACTCGTTGCGCCACTCCTTCGAGGACCGCATGCTCGCCGCCGGGATCGACGACCGCATCCGGCGTGACCTTTTCGGTCACCGATTGGACCGGGAACGATATGGCAAGGGCGCTTCTTTGGAACAAGTCGCCGAATTGGTGCGCGGTATCGCCTTCTGAGCCAACAATGCCCGCGCCCGACGCTGAGCGTCATTGAGACGCGTCTCTTCCTTCATGGCCGCGGCCAGTTCCGCCTCGAGCCGCTCGAAGACAGGTGTGAACGCTGCATCCTCGACGACAAGTTTCGAAACCTTCACCAGCGCCACCTTGATCCGCGCGGCATCGACCGTCCGGGACGGAAGGGGCTGCTGCTGCGAAGGGCCAGTCAAAGATGTCATGCAAGATAGCATGGAGCCATGCGTTTAGCTTGTGCAGAGCACGCAGCCTATCCGCGCAAAACGGCCTGTCACAGCGTACAAATCGGACAGTTGGATTGTTTGGCACATCGGCGTTTCAGTATGAATTCGACCGGCGACCGCCATGCCTCAGAGCGATATTTCTGAGCTTCGAATCATCCCGGTCCGGTTGGCTGCGCAGGCACGTTGGCGGCATGATGAACATCACGCATTGGGCTTTTTGGGAAAGCCGGCGGAAGCTACGGAAGGGGATGGCAAGATAAAGCGAGTTCCTCGCTGGCCGGGCCTATGGCCCTAAGCTGTTGTCTGCACATTGTTTTTCGGCGTGAGGTCAGATGGGTCGCACTGTGTCTTGCGGCAGGGTTTTCCGGTTTTCTCAATGATATCAATGCTCCGACGTGGCACGCCGCGCGGTGCGTTTACGCTGGAACCCGCTACGGCCTCTCTTTCCACTTCAGGCTTCGACGACCCTCAAACGCTGCTTGATTGGCCCAGAATAGACGTCGATCGTGGTCCCATGACCCGAGATGAGAACGACCTCCGCATCCGACCCGGCAAGGTTCGGGACCGCGCCCAGAGCGCCCCACGCCTGCAGCGCCGGGCCCGGGGCTTTCTGGCCGATGTGCATCGAGCAATCCGTCAGGCAGGCGGTGACCCGAACAAGCTGGCCGGGAAGAGGAAGGCAAGCGGACGGTTCAACGCCCGCGGTCGGGGTGCCAAGGTCGCGGCGGAGTTGAAAGGTCGGAATCCGTGGTCCCGCAGTCCCGACGGGACCCGAACCCGTGCCCGCCGGGTGACCGTGAAAGCGCGGATCGTGAAGCTGAACCCGCAGCGCGGTGCCGCGCGCGGGCGGTCGTTTGTGAGCGGCAAGGCGGTCGATGCGCATCTGCGGTATCTGGAGCGTGACGGTGTCACGCTGGACGGCGAAAAGGGTCAGGTCTATTCGGCGGATCAAGACATGGCCGATGGCCACGACTTCCTCGACCGGGGTCGTGAGGACCGCCACCAGTTCCGGTTCATCGTCTCCGCAGAAGACGGTGTCGAGCTAGCCGATATGCGCCAGACGACCCGAGATATCATGGCGCAGATGGAAGTTGATCTACAAACGCGCCTCGATTGGGTCGCGGTCGATCATTACAACACCGGGCATCCGCATGCCCACATTATGGTCCGGGGGATCACCGACGACGGCAAAATTCTGAACATCGCAGGTGACTACATTGCGCATGGCGTCCGCGAGCGGGCGAGCGAGATCGTGACGCTGGAACTTGGCCACCAGACCGACCTCGAGGTGACCGATCAGCTGCGCCGCGAGATGCACGCGGATCGCTTCACCCGGCTCGACCGGATGCTGATGGCTGAGCAGCGAGCGAACAACGAATTTGCTGATCTGCGACCGGACAAGGAAATGCTGGAGACGATGAAGCGCAACCGCGCGCTGTTGATCGGACGGGCGCAGTATCTGGAAAAACTTGGGTTCGCGGAGCAGATCAAGCCGGGTGTATGGCAGCTTGATGATACGGTAGAACCTTCACTTCGCGCGATGGGAGAGCGGGGCGATATCATCAAATCGATGTATCGCGCGCTGGAAGCAAACGACCTTCAGGCACAGCGCGGAGCCTCTCAACTCACCATGCATCGAGAAGGATTGAAGCAGCAGATCATTGGTCGCGTGCTCGCCAAGGAGCTTTCGGTCGATGACGCAGGCGAGCGGATGCAGCTGGTCATCGACGGGACCGATGGCCGCGTGCATCAGATCGAGCTTCGTGCCAACCATTGCGAGGGTATCGGACGCGGTATGATCATCTCGGCGGAACCGCCGCCAATGGAGCCGCGCGCAGCAGACCGAAACATCCTTGCAGCCACCGAAAGCGACGGCACCTATCACCCGTCGCGGCACATCGAGATAGCCCGGGAACAAGAGATCAGCCCCGATCCGGCCCGATTTGTCGCAGCCCATGTGCGGCGGCTCGAAGCCTTGCGCCGCGCTGGCATCGTCGAGCGATATAGCGAGGATCACTGGAAAGTGCCCACTGACTTGCCCAGACAGGGGCTTGCCCATGATCGCAAACGCCACGGCCCCGGCCCGCTTGTGACCCTGCTCTCGCCGATCGGTCTGGACCGGCAGGTAAGACACGACGGCGCGACCTGGCTGGACCGGGAACTGGTGGCGCAGCGGCGGGATTCAGTTAGGGAGACCGGCTTCGGTGCCGAGGCAGGCCGGGCGATGGACCAACGTAAGCGCGTGCTGGTGGCGCGCGGCGATGCGATCGATCTCGGGGACGGTCGCATTCGCGCCCCGCGCGACCTCATCCAGCGTCTGGAGGGCCGGGAAGTGGAACGTGTCGGGCGCGCGATGGCTGCGGAACAAGGGAGAGAATGGAAGCCCGTGACACCCGGCAACCAATTCGCAGGCCAACTGACCGGCAGCACGCAACTGGCCAGCGGCCGCTTCGCCATGATCGATGACGGGTTGGGCTTCAGCCTCGTGCCGTGGAACCAGACGCTCGAGCGGCGCATCGGGCTGCAGGTCTCCGGAGTTGGCATTTCCGGCGGCGGGATCGACTGGACCTTCGGCAGGCAAAGGGGCTTGGGGCTTTAGGAAGAACACGCGACAGCGGGGATGATGCAGAAAGGGTGGGGAGCGGACACTTCCTGAATTGTGGTACGGTCGGCGGTGCGTGACGCAAAGCGGACACTCAATCCGCCGCGTTCAACTCGACGCAGTCAATACATTGGTGCAGGCGACAGAAACGAAGGCGCTGAATTTGTATGAGCTGGAGCGGACCATGAACAGTGACGACCTTTCCCGATTGTCTTCATCCTGCATTAGGTAACTTTGGATCAAACGTCATTGCTTGTCGCTACCAATAGTCAGATCCTTGAGAAGAGAGATTGTTTGTTTACAATGATCTATGCTCTTTTTACGCCCAATCTTGTTCTCTCCGCTTTCGCGTATTGATGATATCAAAGTCAAATACTGAACTAGCCGCGCATTTATTGCGTTCTGCTGTTTTGTATCGAAACCATGGGCAAATTTCTCTGCAAATTCCAACATTTGAGCAGACCAAGCGAACGCCTGACCTCCACCGCCGTACCGCTCTCGCTCCGCTTGTTTTCGCATAAGCTCTAGAGCTTTGATGAAATCGTCAAAGGCAGACTCATTGAAGGATTCAGATTGGACGCCGCGTAGAAAAATGTACCTTATCATCTGATTGTCAGTTTGAAACGGAACGAAGCCGTCGATTTTGTTGGAGTAGCTGTAGCTGTTCTTAAAGTATCTTCCAGCGCTCACGAAGTCACTGTTGTCGACTGCACACATCGCAGATTGAAGCCAAAATAGGGAGTGCGTTTGACATTCGGGGTTATCGGACAACTTGCTATAGTATGATTGGCACAAAGTCAGGTCTTTAGTGTCTAACACGCCCTTAAGGTACGTAAACCGCAGAAGCTCCCTGAATGCATGGTAGTAGTCTTCGCTAATATGCATCACTTTCGACAGGGCCTCGACCGCTTCTCGAAGGCAGAGCAACAGTTTTTCAGAATCACAGGCGTGAATCAGCATATAGCGCGAAACAACACTGCTTTTGAAAGATATGTTTGAGCCTTGGCCGTCCGTAAAAATCCCCCAAATTTCTGCTACTTCACTTTGATCCGCCAGCGCCGAAAAATCGAATGCCAAGGCTTCTTTAAGCAAGTCCTCATCTGGTTCGACACCTATAAATTCCAGATATAGTATAAGCATTATGGCTTTGTGAGCAGTTGGTGAAAATTCAGATAAAGTATCAAGCTCACTCCGAAACCTGGCGATAATATCCGTAGACCGAATTAATCCCACTAACAGATCGGCAAAGTTATTGTCGAATTCACTGACGATGGTATTGCTCTTTGCAGCAGTTGTCAGCGCTGCTTTTTCTTCCCACATTCCCACCCGATCAACGATAGGAACCAATGCGGTTCGCTCTTGATGATCAAACTCAGAAATCTTAATGAAATCTACATCATAGCTAGAAAAGGCATTGATTAAGTCCATTTTCCGGATATTTAGGATGTTTATCCTAGAGCTTGCGATTAGCGTAAGCTTCCCACTGCTTACGAGGTTAATCTGATCCCATTTTTTTGAATATCTGAAAATATCTTCGAAGACTATCGCTGCGCCCGGATGTTTGGCTGCGATCTGACCAAGTTCTGTTATAAGATCGTCAAGATTGCGGGTTGCAAAGAAGACTTCCTGATTTCTTCGGACCAGCTTTGAAGCAAGTTTGCGTATCGCGATCGTCTTTCCATGCCCCAATGGCCCGTAAAATAGTGTCATCGACTGTATGGATGCTAAGCCGGGAATGGCTTTCTCGACGGGTGTTCTGTCAATGATATAGCGCTGTGTTTCCTGGGCTGCGTCCGTTTCTAGAGCGTCATCGTCGATCTTACCGTACGCAAACAGTTGTTCGATCTTCTTATTGTCTAGCGCCTTGTCATCTAACACGTCTCGTCGAGCATTCGTGAAACATGAATAACTCACTCGATCCTGCTTCACTCCCTGTTTGTCAGCAGAGCTGGCAATTTTCGAGAAGTTCTGTCGGCCGATAAAAATGGGTTGGCCAAACTTCTTTTGCCTATATTCCAAATCTTCATCGCGATACGGGCTATTAATAAAGAAGACACGCTCACGGTTGGAGGCATACTTAAGTAGCTTTGGAATTTCGGGGTCAAACAGAGAATAGCCAATGAATATTACAACATCTGAGGTTGTTAAATCAGAACGAAGAAGTGCTCCCCACTCCCCATCGTAGACTTCATTTGCAACATTGGACTCAAAATCCAAGATACAGTCTCTACTGACGTTATCGATGTCAAAGTTATCAATAAAACCATGAAGGTGCACCACCAAAAGATCATTCTTGGGCTGGCGCTTGTAAATGTCGTTTTGATCTAGTGACTTATACCGTCGCTTGGCTTTGAGCGAGTTCTCGATTACATCATCGTAGTTTGTGGTATAAATCCTGTTCCACGGATACTTCATGATATCTACGACGTCATCGGAGGCTGATTTTGCTTTGTACTCGGACCTCAACAAGTTAAGGTAATTCTCATGTCCATGTGTTTCGAGATAGCGCCCGGCTGCCACGTCTAACATCTTCGACTCTGTTGCTAGTCCTTCGTTCAGCCGCTGAAGCAGTGGAGACACGGAAGGAATATTTTGATCTTGAAAATTGATGCTATCTATTGAAAAACCTGCGCCTACAAATAGAGTAGCTTTTCCCTGTACACCACGTTCAAGTGCCACCTTCAATACGCTTTTGTCCAACCCAATACCTCTTACGCTGTGGTGTCATTGCCCTGATTAATGCGTGTGAAGCTAACTCACTGTTGCGGTGCTGTCACGGCTTTGTTTCTAAACATGATTTGCTGTAAATGGATCAGTCTTGGTTGGCGTTGTGTCCAGACTCATGGTTCAAAACGGTCGGTTGTGCCCCAGTCCTCGAGCATGAGAATGATCAGTTAGATAGCACTGAAAGAGACCTTGGGTAAATCCTTGGCGGTTGTAACCGATTTCTTGCAAACGTTGCCTACCACGTCACGCCGATAGCGATCAAATGTTTGCTTTCTGGAAGCTCGACGGCGGCATGGATGCTTGAAGCGAACGGCAAGATAGGGCCGGAAGCGCAGCTGCTTCGATCTGTGATCTGGAACTTGACCGTTGCCAGCTGTTGCTGGAAGAGGCCGCTCTGGGTCAGAGCGTTCAGCGTGATTGGTGTATTCTAGGACATGGTTTTTCCGGCCCAAATGTCGTTAGGTCACTATCTTTGCCATTTTTTGCTGCACATTTTGCTGCACAACTTGCAGCACGCCAATTAATAGAATTCAATTAAAGCAATATCTTAGATTGTCCAAATTTCGTTGTCGTCGGACTGTCTCTCCGCCAT
>Ga0316205_10000898_pt1 | contig 43358 bp, 59 predicted proteins | sample 3monthpyrite_MG_FD_204941 | JGI IMG/M metagenome (GOLD analysis project Ga0316205, IMG submission 204941) | Microbial mat bacterial communities from mineral coupon in-situ incubated in ocean water Damariscotta River, Maine, United States -... | ecosystem: Environmental > Aquatic > Marine >...
TCAGACCTTTCGCGACGTCTGGCTCGACGACACGGTTCGCCGTCGGGTATCCCGCGCCATGGCTCAGATCCGCCCGGGCGGCGTCGCCTTTCAGCTTGTCGAGATCCTACCCGGCTATTTCGGCTGGCGTGACGACGTCGACGCGCTCGGCTATAATCGAGGGCGCTTCGCCCGCGTGATTTAAGGGGTCTTTATGTCAGGTAATCGACCGATCGTCGTCGGGCCCCATCCGACCCGCGAAGAGCGAATCGGGCTCGTCGAGCCCGCCGAATACTGGCTCGACTTCGAGCCCGGTTACGGCGACTTCGCCGCCGCCGAAGAAAATACCGCGGGCTACTACGTGCGCCGCTTTCCGTCGAATACGCCGCCTTCATGCCAGGCGGGACAGGTCGCCGCGACTCAGATCCTCGCACCCCTTCGCTATCCATGGCCCGTCGGGCGAACCGAGCTAATGCTTGAGATCACCCGGATCGAGCTTCTGTATAAGCGCAACGGAGCGAGCGACGCGCTCGACTTCGTCGTTCGTCGGCGCGACCGATCGACGGGCGTTTCTTTCGCCGTCGGCGCCTGGGATGAAGCGACGCACTTCACGACGACCGGGCTCTTCACGAAGTATAGCGAGACCCTGTCGACGCCGATCCCGCTGGACTATGCGAATTACTCCTATGGTCTCGGCGCGACGCTCTCGCCTAACTCGTCGGTCGCGCACGTCGACTTAGGGCTAATCCGACTGAAGATCCGCGCCTACGCGCTCGCCTAAGAGGTCAAGCCATGGCTAACCCGCCTGATTCCCTGCCTGAATGGGCTACTTCTGGTAGCGCTGAAGTCGTCACGCCCGCGACTTCCCAGCAACAAATAGGCTGGATTCAGGAGGATATCCCGCCGCACCAATTCGTGAATTGGTTTTGGAACCTCGTTTATCAGTGGATAGTGAACCTGAGCAAAGGCGCGTCTCGCTTTGAAACGCTCGAAGCGGCATGTGAAGCGCTGACCGTCGGCGATACGGGCTTCGTCGACGAGAACGAATACGCCGAGCAGCCCGGCGACGACCATTCAGTACTCGCGATCGTGAACCTGACTCGGTCGATTCTGACCGTCGACGGGATCAGGGCGTACTACCTGAACGACCCTGGCGCGGGCGGGATCGGCGACCTGACGAGCACGGATCGAGACCTCGCCGCGGGCGCGCCGACGGTCACGGTCTACACGAAGACGAACGCGGGAACCTGGCGCCGGGTCGCGACGAACGGCGCCGACCTCGTCGGCGCGTACGGGCAATACCTCGAATGCTGGACGCCCGGCGCCGCCGCTTCCCGCTGGATTTACGATCATGGCGCTCAGATAAACGACGTCGCGGTCGACGGCGCATACGCCTATATCGTCGGCGTCAGCGGCACGGGCGGCTTTGAGCTTCGGCGGATCCGCCTGAGCGACGGCGTGTCTACCTGGGATTACGACCATGGCGCCGACCTGCATTCGGTAGCCGTCAACGGGCGCCAGGTCTTCGTATGGGGCGACGTGTCAGGGCATGCGTCAGGCGCGCCGCTTCGCGCCGTCAACGCCGATTCAGGCGCCGACAAGAACGGCGAAGGCGGGATCGGTACGGATTCGAGTCAGGTCGCATGGAACGACAACGCCATACAGGCGAATACCTCGTCGACCGGCGAAGCCGTGCTCGCGACCGACGGCGACCTCGTCTTCGTCGGGCTCGACGCCGCCGCCCTGCATCAAGTCGAAGCCCGCGGCGCGGGCGACGGCGAGGTCGTCGCGACCCTGGCGCTTCCCTATGACGTGATCTCGCTCGCGGTCGATCACGAATACCTATACGCCCTCGTCGAAGACGCCGCCGTCGACGCCTACGTGTACGCGCTGAAGAAGGAATCGCTCGCCGTCGCCTGGCGTCGGCGCTTCGTCGGCGGGATCAGCGATACGACCCATATCGCGAGCGACGGCTTCGGCGTGTTTCTCGTCAACTCGAACGCGGTCGAAGTGACTCGCCTTCACCGGCTGAATCAGCCGACCATGGTACGGCGAAACGGGTCGCAGCGACACGCGCCGTATCCCCTGCTTTGTATCCCGACACGATAAGGATCTCTCATGGGCGCTTACGAGCTTGCTAACGAATTGGGGATTCTCGGCGCCGGTCGCCGCCCTGAATGGAGTCAGATCCCGACCGCGGTTCAGGAGTCGCCGCCGGGCGACGCCGACGGCGTGTATCTCCAAAACGCCAGGGTCGCGTATGTCGCGATCCAGCTTCGCCGACGGGTCAGCGCCCGCACGGTAACCGTAACCGTCGACGTGCTCGACCTGACCGCGATCTATACGATCACCGTCGGCGGGAATGCCTGCATCTACAACGCAGGCGGCGCGGGCGCCGCGACCCTTCAAGACGTGCTCGAAGGGATTCGAGACGCGATTAACGGCGTTCCAGCCGCCGCCGCCCTCGTTACCGCGGTCGTCATTGACGACGACGGCGACGGCGTCGACGACACGGTCGAGATTATCGGCGACGCCGTCGCCGACTACACGATCGCCGAAGTCGCGACGGGCACGGGCGCACTAACCGCGCTCGCCGACTCGACCGCGACGACTGCCTTTCTCTATGCAAAGGTTCGCGGCGCGGCGAAGTCGACGTCGACGACGGCGCCTTCGGGCTGGTTCAAGCCTTCGGGCGGCGAATGGAGTGTCGACGTTCAGGGCATGATCGAGCGGATCGAGAGCGCCGGGCTTAACGACGGCTTCGTCGAGCTATCCGCGCTCGCTGGCGTCGTCGGCGACGGCGGCTCGGTCGTCAATTACGCCCGCGCCTGGCTCGGGCCCGCCATTATCGAGGGTTCGTAATGTCGAATATTAATAAGGGGATACACCCGTTTAAGTCTTTCAATCCGCTCTCGGTTCCCGGGCCGCTGTATGAAGACCTGAAGACGCCCGCGGCGTCTCTCGGTAAAGGGTCGAGCGCGCCGACCGTGAAGGTGTTCGTCGGCTCGATCGAGCTTCCCGCCTTCGCGCCGAGCGGGCCGACCGAAGACGGTCAGTTTAGCGTCCATTTGCCGCACGACTTCAAGGCGGGCTCGACGCCTACCTTTCACGTTCATTGGTCGCACACTGAAGCCGCCCCTACTGGCTCGGTCGTTTGGGGCGTCGAAGTCACTGGCGCGAAGGGCTACAACGCGGGCGGCTTCGTCGCGCCCGTTGCAGTCTCGACGACGTCGGCGGCGGCGGCTCAGGTCGACGGCGACCCGCCCCATACGATCACAAACGACGACGATATGCCGCTTCCCGCGGCGCTCGTCGCGATCCTCGAACCTGATACCGAGCTTTTGTGTCGGGTCTTCAGGGATACGGGGGATCCCGCCGACGACTTCGGCTTCGACGCCTTCTTTATCGAGATCGACCTTCATTACGAGATCGGCCAGATCGCGACCGAAGAGCGAAACCGACCCTTCCCGAGCGCTGGCTTCTCGCCATGACGCGCAACCCTGGCGAAAGCCGAGCCCGACTCGGGCGCACGGCTGACGAGGTCTCGCAATGTCGATAATCAGCGACCGCGGGATCGTCCGGTCGCCAGCGCCAGCGCAGGCGCCCGCGGCGACGATCGAAGAGTTGATCTCGGCGCTGGTTCCTGGCTCGACGCCCGGCGACTATGTCGCGACGGCGGGCGGCGGGATCTGGCGCAAACTTCTGCACATTGGAGCGGGCGCCGAGCAGGTCGACCTTTCAGGCGGCGGCGACGGTCAGTATCCAAACCTCGAAGACGTCGACGGTCGACTTTACACGATCGAAGGCGAGTCGCCCTCGCTGCTCGACGTTTGTGCGGTTACCGCGAACGGTATCGAATTCGAGAATACCGGCGCCGTCGCTGGCGCGATCCGGATCGGGCTCGACGGCTTGCCAGGGTGGGCCGATAACGGGCGCGTCTTCGTCGCGTGTCGGGTCTCGAACCTGACGCTCGGCAATACGAACGACCGTATGCACCTTCAGATCTGCGATCAAGATACGGGCACTTGGGCTTGGCTCGTCGCGATCCCGATCAAGCGAGTAAGCACCAACGACTACCGCTTCGATATCTATCGGTTCAATGGTGGATTTACCTTTGATGCTACGGGGCTGATCGCGGCGAGCAGCGCGGGCGATCACTGGCTCGTATTCGACGTCACGCCGCGAAGGTGTACCGTTCGCGGCGATATGGGCGTCGCCGCCGACGTGCCCGACCTTCCCGAAGATATGACGTTTCATTCTGAAGTCGGCGATCTGAACGGGATTACGAGCACGGGCGGCGTCAACTCGGATCAGTACAATACGATTCGACTTCAGCTTCAGACGACCGCGGGCGCGTTCAGCCGTGCGACCGTGTCGGATCTGATCGTTATGAAGGAAGGGGCATAGTGAAAACGATATACAGGCACGACGCCGCATACGCGCCGGGCTCGACCCGGCGCGGCGTCGCCGCCCTGCAACGGGCGGGCGTCGACTTGTCGTCGAAGCCATGGGTCAAGGTCGAGAGCGACGACGACGGGCGCTTCGCCGTCGCCGCTGAAGGGTGCGTCGAAGGCGACCTCGTCGGCGAGAAGAGCGAGCCCGTTCGCGTCGGCGAGTAGCGATTCGACGTCGCCAGCCAGACCCGATAGTCGAAGAGGTACGGCGACGTCGACGTCGTCGTATTGGGGCTACCGTGAAGCGACTTCTATATGCCGGGCTGACCGGCGCCGCGATCGTGCTTCTTCAGCGTCAGCTACTCGCCGCGCTCGGCGTCGAGATCGCGAAGGCTCTCGGCGAGCCGCTGAAGGTCGACGGCGACTTCGGCGCGAAGACCGAGACCGCGGTTCGCCTGCTTCAGCGGCGGGAAGGGCTGACCGTCGACGGCGTCGTCGGCGACGCGACTCAGGCGGCGCTCGACCGCCTGCTCGGTCGCACTATGGGCACGCCGAAGCCGACGCCCGCTCGCTACCGCGGGAAGCTCTATGGCCCGTTCGGCGTCGACTTCCCGGGCTGGCCTGAGTCGGGGATCTTGTATGTGACCGGCACCTTCGACGAGCTTCGAGGCGGGCGGCGACATGGGGCGCTCGATATCGCGATCCCCGTCGGCTACACGCTGGACGCTGGCGCCGACGGGCTCGTCGCCCGGGCTATGTCGAGCGCGCGGGCGCACGGAGGGCGCGGGCGCAACGTCGCGATCGACTACGGCGACGGCGTCGTCGCTGAATACTTCCATATGAGCCAGGTCAGCCGGGCGAAGGGCGACCGGGTCGGCGAGGGCGATATCGTCGGAAGAACGGGCGGCGCCGTCGACGACGACGGCGGCGGCTACACGGGCGGGCCGCACCTTCACTATGCCGTCACGGTCGACGGCGAGCCCGTCGACCCGCTCGAATACACGGACTTCTCAGGCTGGACGTTTCGCGGCATGGTGTCGGGCTCAGGGCTCGCATGAGCGCCGCCGCGACCGTCGGCCCGCCCGACGGCGCCCGCGACGCTCTCGGCGCGCCTGAGCGCCAGCCTGACGCCGTTAGCGCCGAAGACCTGACACCGATCGCGGCGGCGTTGCCGGGCGACCTGCTCGTCGAAGTCTTAGAGCTTCGCGCCGACGTGCGCGACCTGGCGCCGTCGCGAAGGTCTGGCTCGACCGATCGCAAAGGTCAAATGCAGGCGCGCTTTCTGCTCTTCCTGCTCGGCTTCGCCGTCGTGAACGCCTTCGCCCGGTTCGAAGCGCAAGTCGTCTTTTACTTCGTCGCTGGCGCGGCGGGTAAGAGCGCCTTCGGCGTTTGGGGCAATGTTCAGGAATGGCGATCGAAGGCGACTAAAAGCGACGGCGGATCCGCGCCATAGCGGTACTGATTCTGTATTTACAATCGTGGTTTTCTGATAGATCGAAGCCCGAGAGACTGAGCGAGATATAGACGATCTCAGTCTCTCGAACCGATACGACGTGAAATTCAGCCGCCTTCGCTTGTGAGAATTCGAGCAGGGCTCGAAGGTCGCTTTCGGGGATCTCTTCGACGGGAAGCGATACGAAGCGGTTCACTCGAAGCAGTAGCAAAAGCGCGGTATACCCTTCGTCGGCGACACGGTCGAGCCAGTCGTCGCGAACGGAATCGGCGCCGTCTGAATAGACCTCGAAGAGCATGTCGACCCGCGTCTCTTCGTCCATATGGACGGCGCGAAGAAGCGAGACCCGGATCGCCCGGGCTCGCGACAGGATCTCGATCAGGTCTGAATAGGTCGCGTGTATGTGAAACCCTGTCGACTCGGGCGCGGCGGGCTCGCCGATCGCTTCGGTCGCTTCTTCGTCGGCGTCGGCGTCGGCGGGCGGCTTCTTCAGGTCGGCGAGCGACCGAGCCCGCCAGACCTGAACGACCTCGAAGCCGATCTTCGCGACGAGCGCAACGGCACCCGAGCCGATCAGGGCGTCGACGACGCCGAGCCCTGATATCGCCTCGATCGTTCCCATTCGCGAGCCTTCCTTCGTGAGAGGTCGCGAGCGTCGAAGACGCGGGCGACAGGCGCTCGCCGGTATTAGGATACACACCCTGACGCCGACGAGCCCGTCGCGGGCTGAATTATCGAGCGCGGATCGTGAAAACGATATTTTCTCGACCCTGTCACTATTTCGGGTTAGCGCCGCCCGCTATTTCGGCGTCAGGCGTCAGGCGTCAGGCGTCAGGCGTCAGGCGTCAGGCGTCAGGCGCCAGCGTCGGCCGCTCAGGTCGTCGACCGCGAAGAAGTCGGCGACGAGGTCGCATTCGTCTTCATACCAGACGTCGACGCCGACGCCGCCCTTCGCGCTCTCGGGCGTCTCGACGAGTACGCCGGAGTCGACTTCGAGAATCTTCAGCGACACGTCCGGGCCGACGAGCTTCATACCCGCTTCGAGCTTCGGGTGTAGGCTGATCCCGGCGAGGGTCAGGAGGGCGGCGATCTCGTCGTGAAGGTTCGCGACGACGGGCGAGCGGTCTTCGGGCTCGAAGCGCTGCTCGGCGTCGTGTTCGGCGTCGCGTGCGATACAGACCTCGCGATAGCCCCCGAAGTGATCGCCCTGAATAAACAGGCGCCGAGCGTTGTCGAGCGCGGCGGCGACCGCGGGCGGCGTCTTGAAGGTCTCGCCGAACCTGAAGAGGGCGTCTTCAGCGGCGGCGCTGGCGAATGTCTTCGGGCCGATCTCGTCGAAGCCGTCGAGCCTGAAGTCGGCGAAGGCGCCGTCGGCGGCGAGTCGGCGCCGGGCGAGCCAGATCACCGGGTGAAGGTCGACGGCGAAGGCGTTGTCGAAGTGTCGCCGAAGCTCGGCGAGAACGGGCGCGGCGAAGGCGCCGACGCCCTGAGCGCCGCCGACGACGGTATAAGAGAACCTGATAAACCAGTAAGAGCGCATTTTTCGATCCTTGTTTCCGCTGGTGACGTCCGAAGCGGCGTCGCCGCCCGAGAGAAGCCCGGGCGGCGAAGTCGACTCAGAATTCGCCGCGAACCGTGGACTCGTAAGAGAAAATCCATGTCTCGCGAAGCGAGTCGGCGTCGCTCCAATTCAGGTATTTTCCGCAGTTAGCGAGCCAGCGGTCGAAGCAGGCGACAGGGATCCAGTCGGCGCCCTTCCCGCGGATCCCCTTCATGGCGACCCGCGAAGCGTCTTCGGCGGCTGCTTGATCGAGTCGAGCCATTCGTTCCGACGAAGCGTCGCGGGTCCGCTCAGAAAGAGAATCAAGATAGGGCGTTTTAGAGGCTTGAAGCTTCATTTTTGTTTCCCTTTGCCGGGCGTCTCTCGCCATGACGAATACTATCTAACATGACGGCTACACCCTGCAAACGATTAAGGCAAAGAAACGCCCGAGCCCGTCGCCAGGCTCGGGCGCCGCTCGACGAGCGCGTCGCCGACTACTCTTCGGCGGGCTGCTCGAAGGTGATCTCGGCTTCGGTCTCGATCTCGGCGCCGAGCCTGGCGTCGTCGTGCTCGACGGGCTGCTCGGGCGCGGCGCGGCGGCGGCGGCGGCGGCGGCGGGCGTCTCTCGGCTTGCGCTCGGCGCGGCTCGGCTTGCGCTCGGCGGGCGGCGCGGCGTCAGGATCAGGAACGGCGCCGACCTTCACAGCGGCGCGAATGGCGTTCGCGTATCGCCTGGCGCTGGCGAGCAGGTCGAGCAGGTTCGCCGCGCTCGGGCGCGACATGTAGCGAAAGAAGGAATCGTGAAGGGCTTCGCCCGTCGCGTCGAGTCGTTGTTCAGCTTGTCGTAGCTTCCTGGCGCTCATGTCTGATCCCTCGAAGTGTCGCCTTCGCGACGGGTTACGACTTCCAACCTAACCAGCCGCCGCTAAATGTCGGGCGCCCGTGTTCCGCGTCAAACCAGTAAGCGTAATTTTCGGCGCTATCCGTGCCGCCGCCCGTGAAGCTGACCCGCGGATAAAGGCAACGCTTCGCCCGAAGTCGGTCGAGCCTGAAGAGCGGCGTCGCGCCCTCGAAGACCCGCTCGGGCTCTTCTACTGGATAGCGTTGCGAGTCTGGCGAATTCCGCTGATCCGACCCGAGAAATTTATCAGGAAGCAGGGCGACGACGTGCCGCGAAAACGACAGGCATTCGCGAACGTGAAGCTCGGCGACGGTGATTCGTCTCGGCTTGATCCCGGTTCCCTGACACTTCGAGCAGGGCTCGACTATGGGCGTAGGATCCAGGGTCAGAAAGCCGCGCCCGGCGCACCTTTTACACGGCGGGCCCGTCTCTCGATCCACGACCGAATACGGCGGGTTTATGATCGACCATGTCGGGCGCCTGCTCGGCGGCGTGACGAGAAGGCCCGCTTCGGCGACCGAGCGCGCCGGGCGGGTCGGCGTGACTATGCAGCCCGCCGCCCGCGCCAGCGCCAGGCCCGGCGCGAACGGGTCGACGTCCATTACTTCGATCCTGATCGGGTCGACGCCGACGTCGAGCAGGGCTCGAACGAAGGCGCCGCCGCCGACGTGACCCTCGAAGAAGGTGTCGGCGGGCCCGAAGAAGGGCGCCAGCCAGCCGACGATCGCGGCGGCGACCTCGATCGGCGTGTAGTATTCGCCCGCGGTTCGGTATGCCTTCCCGGCGAGATTACGACCCGTCGCCGTCATATCCGAATACCGCGAGACCGAGCCTTCTCGACGAGCCCGTCGGCGCCCGGGCCGAAGACGACCTCGTCGACGACGCCATAGGCGACGCCCTCGTTTACGACTTTCGCCAACCTGACGCCGTCGCCGACGCCCTCGTCGCGAAGCAGGCGGTCGACCGCCTGAGCGAAGCGCTCGGCGCCCTCTCGCGTCGACCGAAGACCGCTGAAGCTCTCGCCACCGTACGTCTGAACCCTGATCCTAAACATCGGTAAACCTGCCTTCTTCCTGAACCGCCTCGAAGCCGATCGGCCCGGGCGGGCGCCCCATGAGATACGGTCGAGCGTGAAGCGACTTCTTCAAATACAGCGGGTGACACGGTCGACCGAGTTTTGACAGCTTCAGCGCGTGAAGCTCGATCCCGAGTCGGGATAGCTGATAGTTGACCTCTCGCCCGCGGGCCTGGCTCCATTCGTGCGCGCCCCAAGCGGCGACGACGAGGTCGGCGCTTCCCGCCTCGAAGAGTATGTGAGACATATTCCAACGCCCGATCGGGCTCGGCGGCGCTGGCGCGCCCGCGGGCCTGATACGGTTCTTCACCATATCGCGAACGACCTTCGGATCCTTCGAGCGCCAGGCGAAGAGGTTCACGATTACGCATTCGTTGTAATCCCATATCGACGCATACTCGAAGCAGCGGTTTGAAGTCGGGTCGCGAACGTCGGCGTCGGCGACCGACGGGTTAAGGCATATGAAGCACACCTTCGGCCCTGCGTTCGTCGCGTCGAGACCGTCGGCGATCCGGCGAAGCGTGTATCGGTAGCGCCCGCACGGGCTCAGATCCGCGGTTATCGTCTGGCTCATTTTGGCCTCGAATCATTAAGCGCGGCGACGCCTTCTCTTGTGAGAGAAATACAACGTTCGCCAGTCGGCATAGCAAGCGGGCCGGAAAGCTCGCGACCGATCTTGACGAAGCCCTTCTCGACGAGCCCGTCGAGCATAGCCAGCGAACCGGGCTTCGCGTTCCTGTTCAGCGTAGCGCACCGATTCGGCCATTCGCTGATCTTCTGGAGAAGTCGAATTTCTGAAGGGTTCATTTTGACCTCGAAGGGTGAAGGCCCGGGCGGGCGGCGGCGCCGACGGCGATAAGGATCGCTTCGGCGACGTCGCCCTTTGGGCCCGTGTCGGGCCGCTTACGGTGAAGGTGATCGGGGTACGGTTCGAGCAGGTCGCCATAGCCGAGATACTTCACCGTCTGTATGGCGCCGACCTTGACGTTCAGGCGGGCGCCTTTGAGCCGATGCCAGGCGCGCCAGGTCGGGATCGGAACGAGCCAGGGCGCCAGCCAGCCGGGCCGATAGGCGCCGCGACGAATGAGCGCGGATATCTCGCCGAGCGCGAAGCCCGTCGCCGCCTGATTCCCGCCCTTTCCTTGATACTTCGGCGCGTGCTTTCGAAGCACGTCTTCGGCGATCTCGAAGGGCTGCTCGTCGCCCTCGCCGCCGTCAATGGCGACGAGAAGATCCGCCTCAGCCCTGAGCGGCCCGAGCGTGTCTCGCTCGAAGTCGAGGAAGGCGGCGAGCCTATCCTTTTGACCCTTCAGGCTGACCCATCCGACCGAGACGGGCCCGCGGCGGGTCGCCAGGCAGTAGCCATAACCGCCCCATGACGGATCGTGTCCGATCACGACTGGCATTAGTAGGCGCCCGGCCATGCGTCGCCCGTCGACGTGAACCAGTCTCCAACCCATTCGAAGACGTCGATCGAGGGCGGATTGAAGCGCACGTCGAAGGGCTCGAAGGGGTCGCCGCTCTCGCCCTGAATCCAGGCGTCGCCCTCGTCAACGACCGTCGACGTGCGCCAGCCGCACGACGGGCAGATCGCGGGCTCGCCGTCATAGAAAAGCCCGTCGTCGTCGGCGGGCGCGACGAGGTCTTCGCCGCAACAATAGCAGGCGAAGCCGATCGACTTCAGCGCCGAGAGGTCTTCGAGCCCTGGCGCGACCGTCGCCCATTCGATGATACGCGGGCTCATTCGGGCACATCTTCTTTCAAGTGAGAACGCCAGCCAGCCGCGACCTCTTCGCGAAGGCTCGCGGCGACGACGGTTAGCGCGACGTTGTCGCCGCTCTCGGCGGCGGCGATAAGCTCTTCGCGAAGCACCATGAGCGCTCTATCGTGCGCCTGACCCGCCTCGTTTCGGCATGCCGCTATCGCGGCTCGACCGTTCATTTTGTCGATCTCGGCGAAGCAGGCGGCGACGGCCGACATAATCTCGGGCGACCCGTCTTCGATGTCTTCGGCGTAAAGTGAAGCCTTCGGGCGCCCGAAGGGACCGATCGAGCGAAGGCAGTCGTCGGCGACCGTGCGCCATGACTCACGGTTGCCTTCAGCCGTCGTGTAATACGCGGTTTCGGCAAAAAAGTCGGGCCTGCGCTCGCCGCCGAACCGAGCGAATCGCTTTCGCCGCGTCACGACGAAGAGACGCTTCGGCGTCAGCCGGGCGGCGTAGCGCCGCCCGCTGATCTTGACCCATAAGGTATAGACCTTCGTGGTCGATATGTGATTGTACGATCGAGAAGTCGCCTTCGTGATCGCGATCTCGCCTGGCTCGGTCGCGTCGCTCCATTCCTCGCCGGTATCCTGAGCGTTAGTCGACATTTCCGTACCTCTTCTCTCTCTCGCCTGGCGAGAGGTTAGCGACGCGACCGACGGCGAAACAAACGCGCTCGTCGCCGATAGGGTAGAGCTCGCCGTTTAGTGCGACCTGACCCGACTTACAGACGAAGCCCGCGCTCTTCAGCCCGGCGACGTACCGCTTCGAGTATTCGGCCGGGCCCGTTCGTATCAGAAGGGTATGCCCGAACCATGAAGCCGAAGCCGTGAAGAGGTCGACCGCGACACCTTTATAGAGAAACCGTCTGTATCGGTCGCCCCATGGCGCCGCCCGAGACCCGCCCGACCTCGTCGTGATTCTCGGGTGACGTCGCCAGCCGGGCACGCCGTCGGCGATAAGCTGATCGAGCCTGGCGAAGAGGGCATTCACCGGGATCCGCTTTTGCTGCTCAGGCTCGCCGAATAGGGTCGCCTGCTCGGCGAGTATGTGTCGAATGTCGGGCACGGCGACGATCTCGATATCGCCCGGGATCTTGAAGCGGTCGCCGGGCGGCATGTCGAGATAACGACGAAGCGAGCCAGCGACGCGCCAGATCACGGCGGCGTCGCCAAGCGCGGCGCATAGCTCGAAGCTCAGGTCTTCGAGTCGGCTGATCGCCGCGTTCGCTTCAGCGTTCGCGATAGCTCGGTCGAAGGGGTCAGTCGGGATCACGGGCGCACCTTAGAAGGGAGGGTCAGCGGCGGCGAGAGCTTCCTGAGCGGCGAGAAGGTCGTCGAGCGTGTCGAAGTCGCTCTCGTCGAGATCGTCGAGCGACAGGCGATACGAGCCGCACGGATAGTGCTCTTCGTACCATTCAGAAAGCTTCAGGCAGCGCCAGTAAAAGAGCACGGGCCCGCGGCTGATAAAGACGCCGTGACCGCGTGAACGGTAAAGCTCTCGATCGCCGCTCTCGGTCAGGTACGCCGCGACGGCGTTTACGAAGTGTCGGATCGACGACCTGAAGTCGTGATAGCGCTCGCCGCATATGCAGCGGCGATCGTCTATCCATGCGCCCGGCGACGAGGGCGGCTTCGTTAGCGGATTGACCGCGGGTCGACCCTTCGTCGACTTCCTGCTCGCGAGCCCGGGAAATACGGCGACCATGTCTAAAACGGCGCCAGGACATACGAGCGATCGGTCGAATCCCAGAGCGGGATCAGCGCCGGGCTCTCGACGTCGCCAGCGACGACCGAGTCGATCCGGCTGAAGACGAAGGCCCGTATCGATCGCTTCCTGGCGTCTCGATACTTCGCGTTCTTCAGAAGGTGATCCCGATCGACTGCTCGAAGGCGGTCGCCGTCCAGCGTGACGCCTTCGACGTGTCGCTCGGCGGCGGGAAGTCGCGACGCGCCGTCGCCCTTCACATACGAGAAGCGGATCGGGATCCTGAACCGATTCGCGAGCGCGGCGGCTTCTACGATCGCGCTCCAACCTTCGGCCCGGGTGATCGGCTCGGTCAGGTCAAGCGGCTCGAAGTCGTCGCGGTCGTGCGCGCCCGAGAGCAGGTCGCCGGGCACGTCAGGCGCGCCGAGGTAGGCGTCGAAGACCTTCGCGACGTCGAGCACGCGAACGACGGGAACGACGCGATAGCTCGCCATTACGACGCATACGAAGTGCGGGTCGCCGTCGCTGGCGAATGGCCATAGCGGGCGAACCCTGGCGACGACGTGCTCGACGCCGAGCCGCCGACGAGCCTCTTCGCCGACGTAGCGCTCGAAGCGCAGGGTCAGCCGATTTGACGCGGCGAGAACGAAGGTATCGACGGCGGCGTCGACCTGGCGCGCCCTCTTCGCGGCGGCTTCGGCCTGAAGAAGTGCTTCTTCGGGTAGTGCCGACATTCCCGTTTTTTTGCGCCGAGCCATGCTTCGACCTCCTGACCTTTTTCTACTCTCGCCGCCCTGGCTTGTCAAAGGATATTTGACAGTGACCCGGGAACATGCAAGATCAGATCAGGAGGTCGAGACATGCCGAAGACGAAGCCAGAAACCACGATCGAGGCGATCCGAGAGGATCGCGGCTGGACGGGCCCGACGGCGGCGCGCCGGGCGGGTATCGACCCGGCGACCCTTCACCGGATCGAGAACGGGTCTCGCCGCCTGCTCGTCTCGCACCTTCAGGGCATGCTCGACGGCTGGCGCATGTCTGAAGCCGAGCTTCAAGGGCTCGTCAATCACTACGGCGCCCGCGACGCGCTGACCCGCGGTAGCGCGGCGGCGTCAGCTTGACGACGCGACGCGCCCGCGTGCCCTACACGGCGATCCCCGTCGCCGTGATCGAAGGGGCGAAAAGTCACGCTCAGTTAGGCGCCGCAGTCGACCTGATCCGCTACGCCGAGAAGCGGCGCTTCGTTGTCTTCGCCGCCGCCGATAGTTGGCTCGCGAAGCGCTGGCGAAAGAGCGTCGGCTTCGCCCGCGGCGTTATCGCCCTGCTCGCCGCCGCCGAAGCGCTCGTCGTCGTCAGCAAAGGCGACAGGAACAACCCTCGAAGGATTCAGGTCGTCGCCGCGGTCGTCGTCGTTTCGAAAGAGCACGACGAAAAGCACGACGAAGAGCACGACGAAGAGCACGCGAAAGAGCACGCTAACCGAGCTTCAAAGCCTGATATCAGCGGTCGCGATTCACGGCGAAAAGCACGACGAAAAGCACCCGAGGAAGCACGACGAAGAGTGAAGATCTCAGAAGATCTCTCAGATACCTACTCAGAAGGGGGTAACCCCCTAACCCCCAAAATTGAAGACGAAGACCCGCTCTCGTCTCTCGGTCTAAGCCCTGCTCTCGTCGCTTCGCTGGCGAAGGGCGGCGTCGAGAACGTCGGCGCCCTCGCCGGGCTCTCGTCGCGTCAGCTTCTCGTCGAGCAGCGTCGCGGCGCCGCCCGCTTCGCCCGAGTCGGGCCCGCCGCGATCTCGAAGATCGAAGCCGCCCTCGCCGCGAGCGGTCGCACCCTGAAGACGGCGAAGCGCGGGCGCCCTGATAGCCAGGGCGCCCGCTCGGCTGGCGCCGCCTATAGCGCCGCCTGGCGCGCCGCGACGGCGACGAAGACGAAGCCCGGTAAGCCGTACCCGTGGCCGAAGCATGAAGCAGGGATCCGGCAATGTCGGCGAGCCTGTCAAATGCTCGCCGAAGCATACGGGATCGAAGGCGGCGAAGGTGCCCTCGAAGACCTTCAGGCGGCGGCGACGGTCTACCTGAATAGCGAAGGCGGGAACCTCGAAGGCGGCGCGGGCCCATGGGGCGTCTATCCCTTCAGCGACCCGCCCGGGCTTTTGAAATTCGTCGGTTCGGCTGGACGCCAGATCGAACGATGGAAGCGAGCAGGTCGAGCAGGCTTCGACTCGGAAGCGTCGGCCAATACTGGCGAATACCTGAGCGACGATCGCACTAAATACTCAGGCTCTAACAAGCCCGAGCCCGTTAATTCCCTCTCGGCGAGGTATGGCAATGGATCCGCTTTTTAGCGCTGAATGCAGTTATGACGGCTGCTCGGCGATCCCGAACGGAAAAACCCGCCCGGATCGATGCAAGATTCACGATCGGCTCGACATGCCCTCGATTCAGCCGACGCGACCCGCGCCGATCCCCTGCTCGGTCAAGGGTTGCGGCTGGCTGATTCAGCCGCATAACGTCGCCCGCGGCGGCGAGCGCCCTCGCTGGCTGCTGATCCCGGGTCCGTGCGACGCATGCGTCGAAGACGCGAACCGCGACCGGACAAAGCATACGGCGCGGGCGAATGCCGAAGACCGCCTTCGGTCGAGCAGGCTACCGCGGCATACTTGGAACCTGAGTCTCGATCCCGACGAGGTCGTTCACCCGAAGACCGGCGACACGCCCGAGAGCTTCGCTCGACGTTGCGAGCACGAAGGGCGCGTCGGAATAACGAAGGCGAACCGCGACCTCGCCGCCTGGCTCGCCGCCTGGGAACCGAAGCAGCGCGGATCCTGGGTTTACGTCGTCGGCTCGGTCGGCACGGGGAAGACGACGCTTCTAACGGCGCGGCTCGCCGATCTGACTCGCGAGGGCGTTCGCACCCTATGGCTCTCGGAATCTACGCTATGGGGCTTCAGGGCGGGCGACCCCGAAGGCTACGATCTCAGGCGCCGAGCCGCCCGGGTCTCGGTTCTCATGCTCGACGACTTCGCGTCGACGAGGGCGCCCGCTGGCTGGCGCGTCGACGTGATCGAAGCCCTGATCGGCGAGCGCTACGATCGCCGACTGCCAACCCTGATTAGCTCGAACGTCGGGCTCGAAGAGGTCGCGAGCCCGTCGCTCTATGGTCTTCGGATCGCCGATAGGCTCTCGCATATGATCGAGGGCGGGAAGCCGACCGAGTTGACGTCGGGCGCTCTCGGTAGCTGGCGCGACCTGCTCTCGGGCCGCTCGGCGTCGAAGTGAAGCTCGACGTCGTCGACGCTTGCAAGCCGGGCGCGCCCGCGCTACGCTTCGAGCACGGCGAGGGATCGTCGCGGTTCGGGTGAAGAGTAGGGGCTTCTTCTGTTAGCGGGTCAGCGCCCGTCGGCTTCACGGTCGGCGGGCGCTCGACGTTTCGGGCCCGGAATTACGAAGAGCCCGCCTTCGCCCTTCTTCGATAGGGGCTTAGGGCGGGCTCTCGGCTGACTTTACTTTTAATTTGTATAGCTCCCTTTGATCTCAAGTCAGCAGAGCCGTAAAAGGTCGCGCTCGCCGCGGGCGGCGAGACCGACTTCGTCGGTAGTGGCTACACTAACAAATAGCCGCCGCCCTGTCTACCGCGTGTAGTAGTACAGCGGCGCGGGCGTCGTCGTCGCCAGGCGAAGAGCCTCTTCAAGCTCTCGCCGCCCTCTCGGCGTTCCTGAGCGCCAGGCGAGGGCGAGCTTCGCGACAGGGCACGGCGAAGCCCTGAGCGCCCGCCTGAAGCCCGCGGCGACCATGTCTCGCACCATTCGATCCGTGTTCCGGTCTTCGAGGTCGGATAGCGAGAAGGTCTGACCGCGGCTCGCGCCAGTCGTTACCGTGAATTCGTGCCCGAAGAAGCGGTCGCGGCGACGCTCGACGACGACGACGCGCTCGGCGGCGCCGAGCATGACGCGAAAGCGGGCTTCGTATTTGCGCCGATCGATCCGCGTCCAGCCGTCGACCTGCTCGACGACGACCTTCACTTCGCCCTTTTACGGTCGGCGTGCTCTTTCAAGACGGCGACGAGCCGCCCGCGCTCGGCTTCGGTCATTGACCGCGGGCGCTTCTTCCATTGCGGCGAAGCGATACAGCGAAGGTCAAGCGAGCCCGCCTCGATATCGAGCCCGCTCAGGTCGACGCCGAAGGCGACCTCGTCGAAACTCGGGTCGTCTGGCTGGCTCCATGCGTGAAGGTGCGCGTCGCAAAAGCGAAGGTCGGGTCGGTCGGCGGCGGCGCCCGCGGTCTTCATGGTTCCGCAGGCGGCGCACGCCGCCGACGTGTCGACCATGACGGGCGCCCTGAACGCCTTCGTCGACGGCGTCGCGGCGGCGGGCGGCGCCTGGATAGCCGGGCGCTCGGGCACGACTTCGAAGTCGCCGTCGACGACGTCGGCTTCTTCGGCGACGACCGACTCGCCGAGCGTGACGTCGTTCGGCTGGCTCGGTAGCTCGTCGACGCAGGTCATACCGAGCCCTGTATAGAGCCTGAGCGCCCGACTGATCGCCCGGGTTTCAGCCATACGAAGACAAGCTTCGCGAAGGTGCTTCGCGACGTTCTTCGAATTCGCGTCGCCGTGTCCGGTGAAGCGCCCGCGGTCGCCGTCGGCGACGACGCGCACGGCGAAGGCTCCCTTCTCGAAGTCGGCGTGAATGACTTCGGCGTCAAGGGACCGTAAGCCGTGCTCATGGGCGACCCTGACGAGCCCGTTATGAGTCAGGTACTCGCGACCCTGAAGCCAGGTTACAGCCTTGATATTACGAAGATACTTCAGGTCGATAGCGGTTCGGTCTTTCATGGTTACCTCTCGACCCTGACGAGGGCGCGTCGCGGTAGGGCGAAGCAGGGCTCGCCCGGGTCTTCGATACAGAAGATCAGCGCCGACGCCCGCCCGACGAGAAGAACGATCTCGACGGTGAAGACGCCGAGCCCGAAGGTGCTAAACCTGTCGCCGGGCCGAAGCTCGGCGACGCGGCGCGAAGTGTCTCGGCTGCTCATGTCGACCTCGCCGCGTCATAGTGTCGGCGGCATTCGTCGCCGTAGAAGACCCGGTTAGGGCACGCGGGATCGGCGCATATGTCGGCGCCCTCTCGGATCGGCACGGGCTGACCGTCTTCGACGAGTCGGATCCCGATCCCGTTCGGCGTCGCGAGCCTGATCGCCAGGGCGGCGAGCGGCGAGAAGCGCGGCCCGTCGGGCGCCATGTAGGCGAGACCGGCGCCGAGCGCCGCCTGAAGCTCGGCGGCGTCGAGCCCGCCCTTCGAGGGCGTCAGCGTGACGCGGTCGAGTAGGGCGCCCGACTTAGAGCCCGGGATCAGGATCTCGACGAGGTCGTCGAGATTCGCCAGGGTCAGCGGGCGGCGCGTGTCCTGAATCCGCATTTTGCGAGAAAGCCAGGGCGCCGTATGCCCGAGCGCCTTTGACGCCGCGTTCATCGAAAGCCCGTTCGTAATGAGCAGGGCGGCGATTCGCGCCCTGATTACGACGAGGATTGAAAAGGTCGACACCTTCGAGGGTTGCACGTTGTAGCCTCCTAAAGCTGAAACGAAGATAGCCCGAACGGCTACGCCCTGCAAAGGGTAAACCGTTCGGGCCTTCATTCTGCCGAAGGCGTCGTCGCTCAGGTCTTAAAGGTGATCTCGACCGTGATCCCGAGCGCCCGCGCCGCCGCGAGCCCGGCGCCGAGCCCGGCGCCGAAGACGTCGTCGAATGCTTCGATCGCCGTCAAGACGTCGTAAGCGTCGTCGCCCGAGTCGACGGCGATAGCAGCGGCGAGCCGCGCCTTCGGATCGCCGCTCGCCTTCGCCATGGCGATCGACTTCTCGCTCGCCGCCGCTCGCCCGTTCAGGCGCCGCGCCGTTTCGCCGAGCAGGTTCGCGGCGTCGCTCATGGCGGGCGCCGGGCGCTCGGCGGCACTGTCGCACAACTCGGGATCGTCGCCCGAGACGCCGTCGACCGCGGGGATCCGCTCGTCGAGCACGTCGAGCGCGTCGTTCACGCGCTCGCTCAGGCGCCGGGCCTTCGCGGCGAGGTCGCCGTCGCCGGACGCGATCTGGCTCGTCGCGTCGGGCGCGTCGTCGTTCGTCTGACCCGGGAAGCCGATCACGTTTCCGACGGCGTCGCCCTTGACCTGATCGACTCGGTCAGCCTTCGAGGGCACGACCTTCGCGGCGATCTTCGGCGTCGCCTCGATCGACTTCTCGAAGGTCGCCTTCGCCCGGTTCAGCAACGCGACGAGCGAACCGCGAGCGTCGTCGCCGCGGGCCCGCTCGGCGCCGATCGCGGCGTCGAAGATCCGAGAGTCGCCGACGGCGTCGACGCGCTCGCGAGCGCTCTTCACGCTGACGAGAAGATAGCCCGCCAGCGTCGCGGCGACCTCGTCGAGCCCATAGGCGCACGTCGCGATCGTCTCGGCGGCGACGACATAGGCGGGCCGCTCGTCGACCTGCTCGACCGGCGCCGGGTTATCCTGACCTGGCGCGGGCGGCGTCGGCGTCGCGGTCTCGCCGGGTGACGAAGTGTCGGCGCCCTCGAAGTCGACGTCGCTCGCCTCTTTGCCGGTCGGGAAGGGAAGCCCGAGCAGGGCGGCGCGAACGCACGCGGCGACGGCGGGCCGCGACTTGACCCGCTTCTTCAGCAGCATAGCCGAGAGAAGCGCCTTCTTTCGGTCGGGCGTCTCGCCGAGCGCGACGTGAACGTCGTTCAGGTATCCGACCTGCTGATCGACGTCGCCCTTCACGCGGGCGGGCGTCTTCGCGTGCGCCTTGACCGTCGCGAGCGTGTCGCGGTTCCACGTCGAGCGAACGAGGGCGATCTTCCCGTCGACCTTCAGCGCCAGGAAGCCGAGCAGGTCGAAGAGGTCGCCCGGGCCCGAGCAGCCGACGAAGATCTCGCGGGCCTTCCTGGCGAGCGTGTCGTCGACGGCCGGGATCGTGACCTGCTCGATCGAGACCTCGTCGCCGCTCTCGGTCGAGACCTCGTCGCCGCTCTCGGTCGAGACCTCGTCGCCGCTCTCGGTCGGCTGGCTCGCCTTCTCGGCGGCGTCGAGCGCCTTCAGGTCGTCGGGCGTCGGCGACGTCAGCGGCCCGACGGGCTTCGGCTTCAGGTCGTGCGTCGGCGCCTTCGACCCGGGCGCGGGCTTCGCGCTGGCGTGAAGGGTGTCTTCGCCGATCTCGACGCCGACGATCCCTCGCTGCTTTTCGATCGCCGACATGACGAGCGGGCGCCCGTCGGGCCCGTGAACGGCGATCTCGCCCTTCTCGTACCACGCCAGCCAGCGGCCCGACGTCGCGAAGCTGATCGCCTTAATCACGGTCGCCTCGGGCTTTTGAGCCTGAGCGATAGCGCCGTTCGAGGGATCCTCTTCGGCGCCCTCGTCGCCGAAGTTGTCGGCGTGCGCGACGTCGACGGCGTCGGCGAACATGAAGAAGGCGGCGGCGTCGCTCGGCTGCTCGATCGTGTTCCTGACGAAGTCGATATCGAAGCCCTTCGCGTCGACCTTCCCGACGGCGATCTCGTCGCCAGGTTCGAGCGCACCTTCGAGGGCGTCGAGCTTGTCGAGGGCGTCGTTCCGCCTGGCGACGACGTCGGCGGCGTTGCTGTCGAAGGCGACCTCGTCGCCGCCGCCGAGATCGTCAGGCTCGACGGGCTCGCCGACGCCGCCGACCTGGCCCGCGCCCGTCATAGGCGGGACGGCGGCGAAGGGATCCGCGGGCGGCTCGGCGCTCTCGACCGGCTCGGCGGCGGCGCGGGTCTTCGACTTGACCGAAGCGAGCAGCGTCGAGACCGAAGCGACGCCGTGCTCGCCGAGCTTCGCGGCGTCGGCGAGCATGACGAGCGCCCGGGCCTTCGACGCCAGGCCGACGCCGTCGTCGACCGCCAGGCCCGCGCCGAAGTCGACGCTCTCGTCGTTCAGCGCCGCGACCGCGCTCTCGATCTCGCCGGGCATGCTGTAGAAGGCATAGTGATCCGGCACGGGCACGATCGCGCCCGTGCTCGTCGCGACCCTGTGCTCGCCGCCTTCGGTGTAGCCTTCCATGACGCGCACGATATCGCCGCGCTCGATCTGGTAGTAGCCGCCCTGGCGCGCGTCTTTGATCTGAATCTTCGTTCTCATTTCGGCCTCGTTTTGTCGTCGGGTGAATGCTTCAGCGGTAGAAGCCCGAGCAGGGTAACCGCTAACGGCTTCACCTTTCAATGAAGGCTCGACGTTTTTCTTCACCTGGGCTATTCTTCGAGTGCCAAGTGAAGGGCTATAGCTATGCCGAAGCGCGATATCGGGCGCCCTGGGATGATTTCCCGAGAGCGCATTCAGCGGATCCGCGACGCGATAGCGGTCGACGGGTCTTCGGATCGCGTCGCCGCCGCCCGCGGCGGGATCAACGTGCGAACCTTCTACTATTGGAAGCGGCGCGGCGAAGAAGCGCTCGAAACATACGGCGAAGACGAGCTTTCGACGCCGTTAGAGGAAATGCCATACGTGCACTTTTATCGCGAGATCATGTCAGCCGACGTCGACCGCGAAGAGGTTCTTCACGGTTATATCAGGGCGCACGCGCCCGGAGACTGGCGCGCCGCTCATGCTCTGCTCAAAATGCACAACCCTGAGCAATACGCCGATCGTCAGAAGGTGAAGATCGACGCGACCGTATCAGGCGACCCGGCGAAGCCTGTCGTCGCTCATGTCGACGTATCGGGGCTCGGCGGGCCCGACGCCCTCGTCGAGCTTCTTCGGCGAGCAGGGCGCCCGGTTCCTGGCGATCCCGACACGTCGAAGGGCGTCGAGCGGTTCTTCGACGATTCCGATAAGGCGGGCGGCGAATGACCGCGCTCTTATTCGTCGCTGGCGTTCTCTATTTCGCGGGATTCGTCGAAGTCGCGAAGCTCGTCGCGATTACATGGGGCGTCTTAGGCGCCGCGTCGCTGCTCGACGGCTGGACGTGAAGCCATGCTCGACGGGATAGCAGCGACGGCGCTCGGCGGCGCCTGGCGCCCGCCAGACGTCGATCCCGACCTCGTCGCCGAAGCGATAGAAGAGCAGTTAGCGATCGACTCTCTCGAATACTTCGCTCGCTACGCTTGGAAGCTGATCGAGCCCGGGCGTAAATTCGTCTGGAACTGGCATATGACGAGCATATGCCGAGAGCTTCAGGCAGTATCCGAGGGGAAGGTTCAGCGGCTCGTTATTTGTGTCCCGCCGCGACACTCGAAGACCCTTCTCGTCTCGGTATTCTGGCAAGCCTGGCGCTGGCTTCGGAATCCCGAAGAGCGCGTGATCGGGATCTCGAAGTCGCCAAACGTCGCGAAACGGTCAGCCCGCCAGATCCGCCAGATCATTAAAAGCGGCTGGTATCAAAGGCTGCTCGCGAGGATCGCCAGGAACGACGGCGTCGACCCTGCCGCGTCGCCTGACGAGCTATGGACGCTGGCGACCGATCAAAACGAGAAATTTTACTTCGAGAATACCGAGAGCGGGTATCGGGTCGCGAAGACGATCGGATCAGACATTACCGGCGAGGGCGCCGACGGTCTGATTATCGACGACCCTTACGACCTGAAGAACGCGACGATCGGCGCGCCGAAGCAGGTCTCGAAGCGAATGAAAGAGGTCGTCGATATCTTCGACGACACGCTCGAATCACGCCTGAACGATCCCGTCGTTGGGTGGGTCGTGCTCATTATGCAGCGCGTCCATACTGACGATATCGCGGGCGTCTTTCTCGACCGCTTCAGGTCTGGGCATTGGGAAGGTTTGACGTCGAGAGCGGTAATCCTTCCCGCAATCTTCGACCCTGACCGCGACGACGTTTATCTCGCCGACGAGATCAACGGCTATCACGGCGATCCGCGAACGGAATACGGCGAAGCCCTGAACCCCCTTCGCTACCCGGCGCACGTCCTTAGAACCTACGCGAAGAAGCCGCGCCGATGGAAGTCGCAACATTTGCATAAGCCCGAGAAGCACGGCGGCGTAAAATTTCAGCCGGGCTGGTTCGAGCAGCGGTATCAGGCGGCGCCCGAGCGACATTCGCAAGCTATGGATCTAATCGAGATTCACGTCGATTGCGCCGCGACGACGAGCGCGACTTCAGATCAAACCTCGATCCTGACATGGGGCGCGAAGAACCAGCGAGAGAAACACCTTCTCGATCGGGACTCGGGCCGTTGGGAATTGCCCGAGCTTCTTCGTCGGATCCGACGAATGCGTACACGTTGGAAGAAGGCAGTCGTAACGGTGATCGAGTATGCGTCAAACGGGATCGCCGCTTGCCAGACCTTGAAGCACGAAGGCGAGTCGGGAATCGTCGAATACAAACCGGGCGCCGACGGCGGGAAGGAAGTTAGAGCCGAATTCGCCGTCGTCGCCTACGAATCCGGCGAGGTCTGGCTTCCATCCGACGAGCACGCGCCATGGGTCGCCGACTACATTAGTCAGCTATGCGACTTCCCCGACGGTGATCACGACGACGACGTCGACGCGACCTCGTCATTCATGATCCGGCGCTCGAAGAAAACGGCGACCGGCGCCGCCGAACGACTCGCGAATATGAAGTCGCTCGTCGGCGGCGGCGGCGCTACACCCTGACGAAGCCCGGGCACGTCGTCGGCTTCCCGTTGTTGGTGCCTTCGACGCCGCACGACGAGCAGCGGTAGCGATAGACGCGACCGACGAGGGCGTCGCCGATATGTACTCGCATGCCGTGTAGCTGCTCGTAAGCCAGCGGCGCGCCGCACGGCTTGACGAGGTCGCCCCATTCGCCGAGCGTTCTCGGCGTCGCGTGACCGTGCGTGACCTTCCCCTTCTCGTCGATCTGAACATAGGGAAGGGTCGAGCGGTCGGCGCCCGCGTGTCTGACGATCCCCATAGTCGGGATCCTGGCGACGAATTCGCCGATAAACCGGGTATCGACCTGGCGCCGGGCGTTGTTGTATCGCTGGCGAATCTCGCCGGGCTTCGCCTTCACGACTTCACCTGAAGCCGCGGGTCGTAGAAGTTTGAGCCCTTCCCGAGCCCGCACCTTCCGAAGCCCTCGTCGTCTGGACCTCTGGCGGGATCCCATAGGGCGCACGCCGAGCCGTGGCAGCATGCGACGGCCCGAGCGCCGTCGACGTAGATTCGAAGGGCGGCGCCGTCGCCGAGCGGCGGCGGCGCCGCCTGGAGGACGCCCGCGAAGAACGTCGGGCACGTTCGAGGCTTGGCGCCCTCTTCGACCCGTTCGAGGCGGGCGACCGCCTTCTCGAAGAAGGCGAGCCAGCCGCCCGAGAAGCCGAACGCGTAGACGTCGACGGCGAGGTCGCCCTTCTCGACGACGGCGTCGAGAGCGTCGACCCTGTCTTCGTTCGAGCCCGTGATCCGCTTCGTCGTGATCGTCAGCTTCACGTCGACGCGTCGAGGGCGGTCGCGGTACAAAACCGAGCCAGGATCCGTGTCGGGCATGAGATCGAAGGTGTAGTCGCCGGGGCGCACGCAGACGGGAAGGCGAAAGTCGTTCGCGAGGTTCATTCGGGCACGCTCTCTCTTATTCATGGTTGGTATCTCCAATATTTGCGGGGCAGATTCCAGGCCCGACGAATCTCGGCTTCGCCGAAGTCGGCAGTATTAAAGGCGGGCGCCCGCGCTTCCCGCCTGAAGGCGTCGAGCGGCGACAACCTGAGCGAGCCAGGCGCCGCCGCTCGAAGTCCGGTCAGCCGATCAAGACCTCGCCGACGACTGGCTCGACTCGCCGATCAGGTGATCCTGAAGCCCTTGAAGAAGGTCGTTCGGTTCGAGGGTTTCGTTCAGGCAGTCGAAGATGAAGAGCGCGACGTCGCCGAGCGAGCCTTCGACGCCGACGCCGTCAAAGGTCAGCCGCTCGACGAGCTTCAAGGCGGGCTCGGTCTCGCCCGCGGGAACGACGGCGACGATCTCGACGTCGTCGGGCATGACGGGCGAGAAGACAGCGGCGAGCGCGTCGGCGACCGCTTCAGCCTTCACGAAAGCGAGTCGGTCGCGGCGGCGGGCGGCGGCGCGCGGGATACAGGCGATACCGCTCGGCGCGCTCTGCCGAAGCGTCTCGAAGCCCGCCCGCCCGGCGAGGTTCGAGACGAAGTCGAGATCCGCGATAAGGTTCGATCCGAAGACGACATAGAAGCGGCTAACGGGCGTGAAGCCGCCGCCGTCGGCGAGTTCTCGAATCGACGATTCGAAGCCGAGCACGGCGAGCGCGGCGCTCAGGTTTTCACAGGCGATCAGGTTTTCGTTTTTCATGGTTCCCTCTTGTGTGTTGACGCTGGCGCGCCTGAAGCGGCGTCGGCGCCCGGGAAGAGCCCGGGCGTCGTCGTCGACTCAGGCGCCGAGCAGCCCTTCGATTTCGCGAACGGCGTCTTCGTCGTGCGCCGTCGCCGTGCCCGTCACGCCCCAACAGATCGACGAGGGCGCCCGAGCGCCTTCGACGGTCAGCGACGGCGACTTCTTCTTCAGGGCGGCGACGAGGTCGGCGACGTGCCGATCCGTGATCGTGCCGAAGTTGAAAAGACCGACGGTAAGCTCGATCGACGCCGACGGCGTTACCGCGCTTCGCGGCACGTCGCCGCCATAGCGGGCGCGGCTACGGATCACGATACAGCCCGCGTTGTGCTGGCTCAGGCGGACACGCCCGGCGCCTTCGGTCGGGAAGCGCCCGAATAGCTCTCGGGCGACGTCGTCGAAGCTGGCGACCTTGATAAAATCCGAGCAGTAATTTTTAGAACCGTCGACCATTCCGCCGATAGTCAGGCGGATAGACACTGAAAGCATTTTTGACCTCTTCACGCTTGAAACGGCGGCGCCGCCCGAGATAAGCCCGGGCGTCGAAGTAGATTACCGATGGGTCGAGTGAGTTATCGGCGGGAAGTTATCGGCGGGTATCGCCTTTCTTAAAGCGTCGACGAGCGCTTCGAACATGCCGATTACGTCGTCTTTCGAGACTCCTTTTTCGTAAGATGTGTCGATAGCGTTGTAGAGATAAGATTCTATCGAATCCGATAAGCTATCGAAGCAGGATCGTTGATCGACCGCTGCTGAAAAGTTGGCTCTCGCTATATCCATAGCGTCGGCGTAATAGACGGTATCGTCGCCGGACATGCCCCGCGTGATTGACTCGATCACGACTTCGGCGGCTTCGTCGATGCTCTTCATGGTGTCTTCCTTTTTGGCCCTGACAAATAGATATTAACCGACGGGCTACACCTTGCAAACAAAAAAACAACGACGATTCAAAAACAGCCGGGCGCGGCTCGGCGAGTCGCCGCGACGGCGCCCGCGGTATAGTGAAGCGCTACAGGAGGTCGAGTCATGCCTGAAAACGATCCCGTCGCGGCTGCTCTCGACGCTGAAGTCGCGGGCCTTCGCCGCGACGGCGCCGAGAGTGTTCCCGCCGCTATGCTGACGCTCGCGGGCCTTCGCCGCCTGGATAGCTCGATCGTTAACGCCCTGAGCGGGCTCGGCGGCTCGAAGGATATCGGCGCCGGGTCTCGACCGAACCTGAACCGTCGCGACCTCTCATATACCGATCTGAAGAAGCTCTATCGAACGAACGCCTACGCGAAGCGCGTCGTAAACCTTCCCGCGGGCGACGCGCTACGAAAGGGCTTTGTCGTTACAGACGGTAGCGACGAAGCCAACCCGCTGAAGCGAGAGCTTCGTCGCCTGAAGGTGTTCTCTCGGTTCGCTGAAGCGCTCAAGTGGGGATCGCTCTATGGCGGCGCCGGGATCTGGCTGATCGTCGACGAAGAGATCCCTTCGAGCATGGCCGACGACCCGTCGCGGATCCTGGCGACGCCGCTCGACCTATCCCGCGTGCGCGCCGTGAAGAACCTCGTCGTATTCGATCGAGCCGAGGGTCAGCCCTGGCGTTTCGAGCGCTCGTCGCTCTCGGAACGATTCCGCAAGCCTTCGCTATGGCAGATCTCGCCGGGCGGGCTCGACCAAAACGTGACCGTTCACGCTTCCCGCGTGCTCTATTTCGGCGGCGACAAGATCTCGGATTCCGAGCGCTACGAAAACGGCGGCTTCGATATGTCCGTTATCGAGGCGGGTCGCGACGCGATCTTCAATCGAACGGCGATCGACGGCGCGGGCGCGACCCTGGCGCAACGAATCAACGTCGCTATGATGAAGATCGAAGGGCTCGGCGATATCGCCCTGAGCGATCAGAAGGACTACTTCAAGGCCCGCCTTGAAATGATCGCCGTCATGCGCTCGATCTCGAATATGGTGATCGTCGGCGAGGGCGAGAGCTACGATCAGCGGCATACGAATATCTCAGGCTGGAAAGACCTCAGTACGGACTCGAAAGAAGCGCTCTCGGCGGCTTACGGGATCCCGCTCTCGATCCTCTTCGGTCAGGCGCCGTCGGGCTTCTCGACCGACAATAAGAGCGACCGCGATACCTGGCAAAAGCGGATCAGCGCCGATCAGACGGATCGCGTATACGACAACGCCGTAACGCTCGCCGAGATCATATACGCCGCGAGCGAAGGCCCGACGAAGGGCGTTATCCCTGACGAATTCGACGTCGAATTCAATTCGCTCGACGAGCCGACCCGCGCCGAGAAAGCCGACGTCGAGAAGACGCACGCCGAGACCGACGAGATCCGTATCAGGTCGGGCGTCACGACGGCCGAGCACGTCGCGACCTCGCGACACGGCGAGAGCGGGTATTCAGACACCCTGAACCCTATCGACCCCGAAGACTTCGCCGGGCCCGACGAAGCCGACCTCGCGAGCCAGGTCGCCGACGAGGTCGCCCGCCGCCTGGCGAGCGCCGAGCCCGAGCCCGTCGCCGACCCTGACGACGAGCCCGCGCCAGCGCCGAAGAAGGCGCCAGCGCCCGAGCCAGCGCCGCCGCGCCGCGACGCCGTCGCCCGGGTCTTGATCGCCTTCATGCTCGACGAGCCCGCACAAGCTCAGGCGCGGGCCTTCGCCGGGTCAGCCGAGCTTACCTTCGCCGACGGCGCCTTCGAGCCCGCCGCCGGGCTCGGCGCTCATATGACCCTGCTCTATCTCGGGCGGCTCGACGCTGATCGGATCCCGGCGCTCGCCGCCCGCGCCGCCGTCGCCGTGTCTGACTTCGGCGCGACGACGCTTCGAGGTATGGGCGTCGACACCTTCGAGCCGAGCGTGAAGAGCGAAGGGCGCTCGCCCGTGATCGTTCGGGTCGACGCGACGAGCCAGCTTCGCGACATGCGCTCGCGGCTGCTCGGCGCCCTGGCTCACTTCGTAGAAGTCGAGCAGCATATCGACTATCAGCCGCACGTCACGATCGGATACCTGAACCGAGAGGTCGGCGACGACGAGCGAGCGCTACTCGCGAGCAGCGACGACGGGCGCGCTTCCTGGCGCGTCAGGTCAGCGGCGCTGATCGTCGACGGCGAGGTCGTCGCCGATATCCCGCTCGAAGGCTGGCGCCGCGACGGCGGCGAGCCCGCCGCGAAGTGAGACTCGACGCCCGGCGGCGGGTCGCGAAGCCCGCCTTTCCTGGCGCGCCTGAGCGCCAGTATTCCCGATACCTCGTCGGGCGGGCGAACCTTCGCGCCAGGGTCGCCCGCGAAGTCGTGCTCGGTCGTGCCCGGGCGATCGGCGTCGACGAGCGACGCCGCCGCGACAACGTCGAGCAGGTCTCGATACTCGAAGCGATCAAGATCGCGAGCGTCGCCTTCGACGAGAGGGCGGCGATCCCGCTCTCGATCCTCTCTCGGGTCGCCATGGCGACCGACGTTCATGTCGCGGGCCAAACGAGAAACGCCGTTCGCTCGGCGCTGGCGATCGGGCTTCCCGCCGTCGACCCGCGCCAGCTTGATCTATTCGTCCCGAATCGACCGCTCTTCGAGGTCTTCGCCGAAGACAACGTCGCCCTAATCAAAGGGCTCGACGAGCGATACTTCGCCGACCTGGCGAAGCGGGCTCTAAAGACGACCGAGCGCGGCGCGTCGCTGGCTGACCTTCGAGCCGACCTTCACGCGGCGCTCGGCGGCTCGAAGCGGCGCTCGGCGTTCATTGCCCGAGATCAGGTCGGCACCCTGAACGCTCAGATCACCCGAGCACGGTTCGAGGCGATCGGCGTCGGCGCCTATATATGGTCGACGAGCGGCGACGGGAACGTAAGACCCGAGCACGTCGAGCGCGACGGGCGGGTCATTCGTTACAGCGACCCGCCAGACGACGGGCACGCGGGCGCCGCTATCGGTTGTCGTTGTGTTCAGCGGGCGTATTTTGGCGCCCTGTAGTTTTGACGCTGGCGCCGCGGTGGTGTAAGAAGGATCGAAGAGGTCTTGACGTGAAAACAATCGCGACGAAGCGACGCGACGAAGCCAGCGAGGGGATCCCGCCTGGCGTCGCTGCTTCCCGCCGAGACCGGGCGATCAACCTTTCGCCGCCCGTCGAGACCGCTGAAGGCTTTCTTCGCTTCGAAGGCTTCATAGCGAAACCGGGCGGGCTGACCTACGCGAACCGCGGCGGCGGCTCTCGGGTCGAGCTTGTCAGGCCCGAGACCCTTCACGACCCTTCGTCGCTCTCGACCCTGGCTCTAAAGCCCGTCGTCTTAGAGCATCCGATCGAAGGCGGGCGTCAAGTCGACGTCACGCCCGAAAACTACCAGCGACACGCCGTCGGAACGGTCGGCGAGTCCTGGGAAGTCATGCCCGACGGGCGCGTGAAGTTTGGCTTCATGGTTACGGCGAAGAAGGCAATCGACGCGATTCGCCGTCATGGCGTGCGCCAGCTTTCGCCAGGATACGACCTGCTATACGTCGCGAAGCCGGGCGTCGATAAGGTCTTCGGCCGCTTCGACGGCGAGCAGCGAAACCGGGTTTATAATCACCTTGCATTGACTTTGCGCGCCCGCGGCGGCGACGATATCGGCTTCAGGGCTGATTCGCAGATCCCGCGGGCTCTTCCCCGCTCGCTCTCATTAGGAGGTATCCCCGTGCATCCCCTCTTCGCGATCCTCGCCGCTATGAGCGTCGACCCGACGATCATCGATTCCGCTCGCCAGCGTTACGACGCGCTACCCGCCGAGAGTCAGCCCGAGAAGCGGGCCGACGCGCTCGACGCTCAGGTCGAGACCCTGAAGGCGGATCTCGCCGCCGAGAAGAAGCGGGCCGACGACGCCGTCGCCCTGACGACCGACGACGCCATGCTCGCCGCCTTCGAGCGCCGCGATTCCCTGCTCGGGCTCGCCCGCGCGCACCGGATCGACGCCGCCGACGTCGGGCTCGTCGGGCTCGGGAACGACGCCCTCGCGAAGAAGCTCGCCCTCGCGATCGACGACGGGCTGACCGACGAGAGCAGCGCCGCCGACGTCGACGCGACGCTTCGTCACGCCATGAAGCGGGCCGACGGCGAGAAGGGTCGCGCCGACTCTTCTCGCGCCTATGACACAGCGAAGGTCAGCGACAAGCCGCCCGAGCGCACGCGGCGCGACGGCGACGGCGAGAAGCGCGTCGATTCGAGCGCTTCCTTCTTCGACCGGATCGCGAAGGCTCGCTCGGCGACCTGATCCCCTTTCGCGCTGACCTTCGGCGCGTGCTACCCTTTCAGACGAAACCACCCTTCGACGAGGTCTTCAAATGTCGACAATTTCAGTTATGGCTCATCAGGTTCGTAGCCGCCCGGGCGACGCCATTCTCGGCGAGCGCCGGTCGACCTCGAAGACCGACGACGATCGCTCCTACGTGAACGCCTACCCGCAAGCGAAGCGGTCTGATACCCTCCAGATCACGGGCGCGACGAACGCGAAGACCTACTCGGTCCTGATCAACCTGATCGTGGTCAGCTACACGGCGAGCGGCGCCGCGGTCGTCGCCGAGATCGCCGACGGTCTCGCCGCCGCGATCGGCGCCGAAGGTTCCGTGAACGCCAGCGTGACCGCGACGAGCGACGGGATCGACACGATCACGATCGTCTCGAACAACTTCGGGATCGACTACTCGATCAGCGAGTCTGACGCTCAGATCACGCTCGCCAGCGTGACCGCGAACGCGACCGCGGACGAGGTCGGCTTCGGCGTCGCGGTCTTCGTGACCGGCGAAGACGATATCGCCGGGATCATGGCGACCCTGGCGAAGAGCGCCAGCTTCACCGCTCAGATCGACACGATCACGCCTACGCACGTCGCCAGCGGCGAGTATCACTTCGCCGTGATCTATGACGGGCTGACCTACACGGGCGCCAGCGACGCGGGCGTCGATCAGGCGGCGACGTCGGCGGCGCTGATCGCCGCGCTCGAAGACGTGCTCGACGCTTTGCCCGTCACGGTCTCGGCGAGCGGCGCCGACTGCCTGATCACCGCTGACACGGCGGGCGATTCCTTCGACGTGTCCGTTTGGGGCGTCGACGGCGGCGGCGGGCTTCCCGCGCCCGCCCTGGCTTCGACCCGCTCGCTCTCGACCTCTCTCGCCGACGCCTTCGGCGGCGCCGCCGAGCGGTCTTACGCGGTCGAAGGGTCGGTCTACCCGGCTAACTTCGGCTTCAGCGCCCGCCTTCACGGCGAGATCTGGGTCGCCGACGCCGACGGCGTTAGCAAGGGCGACCGGGTCTTCGTCGACGGCGCCGACGGCACCTTCAGGAACGCCGCCGCCGCTGGCCGGATCCCGCTTCCCGCGGCGAAGGCCCGCTTCGGCGGCGCGTCTCGGGACTCGGGCGACGCCCTCGCCTGGCTCGACCTGAGCTTCTAAGCTTTCACGCTTCTTCGGCGCTGAAGAGCGCTTCACCTTCTGTCTTCGACGAGGTTCTAAAATGGTCGCGAATCCTGCATATCTCGACGCGAACACGGGCGGCGCCTGGGAAGGCCCGCTCATGCTCGGCGCCGCTCTCGCCGCCGCTCATGGCCTCTTCGGCATGCGCGCCGACGCCGCCGACCGCTACCGCGGCGAGCACTTCGCGAGCCGCGCCGACGCGATCTATGGGAGCCTCAGCGACGACGCCCGCCGCGACGCCGCCTTCGATCTCGGCGACGGCTTTCACCTTCAGAACGATCTGAAGCACGTTCACGCGAAGGTGCTCGACGAGCCCTTCACCGTACCGTCGGCCCTGCTGCTCTTCGCGACCGACACGTCGGTTCCCGTCGGCGCGACGACCCACGAAGTGCGCCGGGTCGGCAAGCGCGGGAAGGCGACGATCTACCGTCGCGGCGAGCCCGTGAAGCTCGTCAGCGTGAACCAGAAAGCCGAGAGCTTCCCGATCCGGCACGTCGTCGACGGCTTCGGGATCGACATGTTCTCGCTCATGTCGAGCCGCTTCGCCGGGTCGCAGATCTACGCCCGCGGTCTTCGGGCCGCTCGCGAGGTCGTCGTCGACACCCTGAACGAGATCGCATGGTACGGGAACGAGCCCGCGGGCCTGAAGGGCGTTCTAACGTTCCCCTGGCTCGCGAAGCTGACCCTCTCGACTTCCTTCGATCGCTCGGTCAGCGCCGCCGCGGGCGCCGCGCTCATGCTCGCCGCCCTGAACCGGGTCGCCAGCTACCCGCACGACAAGAGCAAGGGCGCCGCGAGCCCGAATCGCATGTGCATGTCGCCGCGCCTTCGGTCGATCGTCTTCGAAACGCTCATGCCCGACACGGGTAAGAGCGTCGGAAAGGTCTTCCTTGAAAACCATGCGACTATCAAGTCGATCGACGAAGCGGCCGAGTTGCAGGAGGCGGGCCCGGGCTCGACCGACGGGATTCTCGTTTGGCGCGACTCGGTCGACTCGCTCGCCGTCGTCATGCCACAGGGCTTCACGTCCCTTCCCGCTCAGAAGCAGGGCTTCGAAGAGGTCGTCTATGGCTACGCTTCGACGGGCGGCGTTACCATGCACAACGCCATGAACAACGCGCTCGCCTGGGTTACCGCGGTCGAGTAGCGCTTCAGCGTCGGATAGCGCGCCAGGCGCCGGGCTTCTCTCGGCGCTGGCTCGCTGGCTTGCTTCTCTAATCCCCTTCACCCGTCGCGAGGGCGACGACACTTCACCGGGGTAAATACATGTCAGTATGGATCGAGGTCGAGAACCGCGACGAAGACACGAAGGCGATCGAGGTCGCCTTCGACGGCGAGGTTCCCGCCGACTGGCGCGCCGAGCTTTCGCGTCAGATCAAGACGAAGCGAGGCGTCGTCGTCTTGACCTTCGGATCGAAGCTCGACGAAGGGCACGCGGATCCCGCCGTGCCCCTTCCCCGGTTTTCCGTTCCGGAGGATCTTTGGATTGCGGCTAAGAAGTCTCGGGTCGTTCAGGGTTGGCTCGCAAAGCGAAACCTGACCGAGTCGGGTCAGCGCATGCGCTGACATGGCGAGCGCCGCCATAATCGCGAAGGTCAAGGCGATTCCTGAATTCGCGGCTCTCGACGACGCCGACGCGACGCTCGAAGCCGCGGTCGACCTCGCCGTAATCGCGCATTCGTCGACGCCATGGGGCGCCGTGTATGTTCACGCTATGGCGTTTTACGCGGCGCACCTTCTGAAGACGACCTTCGCCGACGACGACGGCGAAGGCGCCCTCGCCGCGGGCGGCGTGACCTCGAAGAAGGCTCGCGACCTGAGCGAAGGATACGGCGCCGCCGCGAGCGGTTCAGACACCCTGAGCGACCGGATCCTTTCGACGACGAGATACGGTCGGCAGTATGTCGCCCTGAAGCGGACCCGGGCCGCGGGTCGCGCTGGTATCGTCTCGATCGGTTTGTAGCGTGTCGGGCGTCGTCGACCGGGATCTCGGCTATGCCGATCTGCTCGACTTCCTTCGCGGCGTCGACGACGCCGCGCCCGGTATCTATGTCGGCGTTCGTTCCGGGCAGGGCGCCGAGCAGGTCGAAGGCGGCGACCTGACGCTCGCCGGGCTCGCCGCCGTTCACGAATTCGGCTCGCCCGCTCAGGGGATACCCGAGCGGTCGTTTTTGCGCTCGACGGTCGACGCTGGCGCGCTCGACTACTCGGGCGAGCTTGTCGACGCGCTATCGCGAGGTCTCGACGGGAAGGGCGACCTTCGCGCCGCCGCCGCGAAGCTCGGCGCTCGCATGGCGGGCGACGTCCAGCAAAGGATCGCCGATCGGATAGCGCCAGACCTGAAGCCCGCGACGGTCGCGGCGAAGGTCGCCGGGCGCGACGTGCCGCTCGTCGATACGGGTCGACTTCGACAGGCGATAGATAGCGAGGTTAGATTCGAGAAATGAGCATTCTCGGGCGAGAGAAGATTACGCGGCGACGCTTCGCCGCGGATACAAGGGGCGCCGACGGGCGCACGGTGAAGGGCGCCGCCGTCGACGTGATCGTATGGGCGAGCGTCCAGCCAGCCAGCGACGACGACCTTCAGACGTTGCCCGAAGGCGAGCGGTCGCGCCAGGCGAAAACCCTGCTCTCGAAGAGCGAGCTTCGCGTCGCCGACGAAGAGCTTCGCCTTCCCGCCGATCACGCGCTGATCGACGGCGACGTCTTCGAGGTTCGTCGGGTCAGCCGCGAGCGGGCGATCTTGCCGCACTATCGAGCGGTCGTCGTCAAGCTTCAGGAAGCCGAATGAGTAGCGTCGAAGCCATTCGCCAGGGGATCCGGGTCTGGCTGAAGACCGCGCTCGGCTTGACCGACGATCAGATCATAATCGCCGATGATAAGGGCACGCGCCCGCCGCTGCCTTACCTGACCGTGAAGGTCACGTCGCCAGGGCTTCAGGTCGGCACACATGAGATCCTGAACGGTATCGACGGCGGCTCGGGCGCGCCGACGGTCTCGGCGCGCCATGAGAAGCGGGCGACGGTCTCGCTTCAGGCATTCGGCGAGGGCGCCTTCGCCTGGCTCGAAGACGCACTCGACGGGCTACCCCTTCCGACGGCGCTCGACACGCTCGACGCCGCGGGTTTGAGCGTCCAGCCGATCAGCGATATTCGCGACGTCGCTCGGTTTCTCGACACGGATACCGAGCCTCGATACGCGGTCGATCTCGCGGTAGACTATCGCGTCGAGACCGATCCTGTTAGCCTTGTCGAAGCCGTTCTCGTCGGCGTCGACTTCGATCTCGATCATGGCGTCGGCGACCCTGACGCCCTGAACATTGCCGAAGACATAGCCATATAGAGAGGTCTGAATGCTTTCTCACGAAAGGAATATCTCGGTCGTAATCACGCTCGCGAGCGCGCCCGCGACGGTGAAGGGCTTCGGGAACGTGCTCGGGCTCTTCGACGGGATCTCGCTCGACGGCGACCGCGTTCGCACCTATTCGAGCCTGAGCGCCGTCGAAGCCGACGAGGGCGCGGGCTTTCTGAACGCCGCCGCGCTCGCCGCCGCGACCGTCATGTTCAGCCAGATCCCGGCGCCGAAGAAGATCAAGATCGGAAAGGTCGACACGGGCGGCGGCGAGTCGTATAGCGACGCGCTCGCCCTCGTCGAAGCGGCCGACGACGACTTTTACGGCGTCTTCATTGACGACCGTACTCTCGTCGTGATCGAGCCCTTCGCGACGACCGTTCAGGCGAAGCGGTATATCTTCGCCTTCCAAAGCGCTGACGCTGGCTGGCTGACGACGGGCACGCCGAGCGCGATCCTTCAGGGCGACGAGCGAAGCTTCGGTATCTATCACGATACCGATACTGAATGGGCCGACGCCGCCGCCCTGGCGAACCGTCTCGCCTTCGATCCCGACACGCGCTCGGCGCCCTGGGATTGTCCGCTGAAGGCGGTCGCGGCATACGCGACGGCGATCAGCGAAACACAACTCGGATTCCTCGAAGCGAACCGAATGAATGTCGGTCTCCCCTACGCGGGCGAGACCTTCTTCATTGACGCGGGCGTGAACCAGAACAATCGACCTCTTTATGAGATCGTTACTATGGACTGGTTTTTCTTCAGGCTTCGCGAGCGCGTCGCGAAGGCGAAGGTCGACGCCAGCGCGAAGGGCACGAAGATCCCCGTAACCGCGGTCGGGCAATCGCTGATCCTGGCTATCGCGAACGGGCTGCTCTCGCAGGGCGTCAAGGCGGATCACTTCGCGCCCGACAACGTCGAAGCCGTCGCCGAAGAGATCACTTCGGCCGATCTCGCCGCTCAGAAGATCCGGATCAGCGGGCGCGCTCAGATCGCCGTATCGGCTCGCCTCTTCGACTTCACCTTCGACTTCGGCACCGACCCGCTTTAAGCGGTCGCGCCTGGCGCCCTCTAATCGCTAAACGTCAGCGAGGTAACGACCATGGGATCCCCCCTTAAGACCTACGATCTCAAGCGCGTAACGTGCTTCGTAAACGTGAATCTGCTCTCGGGCTACGGCGAGAGCGGCGCTATCTCGGCTGAATGGGTCGAAGATATCGGCGAGATCACGACGGGCGCCGACGGCGAGCAGGTCTTCAGCCGCTCGAATAACCGCGGTATGCGCGTCTCGATTACGCTTATGGAGACCTCGCGAAGCTATCGCGACCTCTATACCGAGCTTGTCGCTCAGGGGATCTTGAACCAGGTTCCGATCGGGATCTTCTCGCTGCTCGACTTGATCAACGGGGATTCGATCACGTCTGAATACTTCGTCTTCACGAAGAGGCCGACGGTCGCGAAGGGGAAGAAGGCGGGCGAGCGCGTCTTCGAGATCTTCCTTCCCGATCCCCTCGTTACCATGGGAACGCTTAACGCTTCCTGATCCCCTTCCCTTCACCCGACGTCACCCGGGATAAATCGTGCATACCTTCACGCTTACGAGCGCCGACGGCGAGACCGTCAACTATCAGACGGCGCCGCACAACCCGATCGAGGGTCAAGAGATCATGTTTCTCCTGATCGGTCTCGGTCTCGAACCGATCGCGACCGCGCTCTCGAACCTCCTGAAGCGCGAAGCCCTGCTCGCCGTCTTCGACGGGCTCGGTATGCTCGACGACACGGGCGGCGGCGCGCCAGACCTGACCGTCGAAGCCCTGCTCGACCGTCCCCTTCCTGATCTGATCGAGGCGATCGGCGCCGTCGCCGAGCCCGTGAAGCTCGGCGAGGTCGCGTCGTCGATTCGAGGCTCGCTCGCCCGCGTGAACGCTGGCGATCTGATCCGCGATATCCTTCGGTTCACGGTTCGCGAGGGTAAGCAGCTATCCGACGACGCCGCCTTCGGTCGGGCGTATTCCCGCAATTACGCCGAAATGCTCGGCGCCGCATGGGAGGTCGTTAGGTACAATCGTTTTTTGCCGCTTCCCGATACTATGCTCGACGCCAGCGTGAAGACGACGGCGACCCGGGCGATCCCGAGCGGCTGATCATGGCGAGCGCCGCCGCGAACGGCGTTAACTGGTTCGTCTGGCGGATCGTGTTCTCGCCAGACGTTCCCGATTCGCTCGCCGAGATCAAGACATGGGGCTTTCAAGACCTGCTCGCCGCTCACTTCGCGCTCGACGCGATAGAAGAGGTTCGAGACCTTCGAGCCGAAGAAGCGGCTCGCCAGCGTAGAACCGGGATCCTCTAATGGCTTCGACGACGATTCGGGAAATGCTCGTCAGGCTCGGCGTCAAAGCCGATAGCGCCGCGGTCTCGGATTACGACAAGAAGCTCGGCGGCGTGAAGCGAACGATGAAGGCGGCGGCGGCGGGCGCCGTCGCTCTCGCCGTCGGGCTCTTCGCCGTCGCGAAGTCGACCGCGAATACTGCTGATCAGGCGGCGAAGGCGAGTCAGCAGATCGGGATCTCGACCGAGCAATATCAGGAATTGAAGCACGCCGCCGAGCTATCCGGCGCGTCGATCGGCGAGGTCGAGACCGCCTTCAGACGTCAGGCGGTCGCGTCAGACGAAGCCAGGGCAGGGACGGCGCTATACCTCGAAGCCTATAAGCGAGTCGGGATCAGCGTCGACGACCTGAACGGCCCGCTAACGGATCAGGTCGCGCTATTCGAGGCGACGGCCGAAGGCATGGGCGGGCTCGCGACCGAGCAGGAACGGATCGCCGTCGCTAACGCGCTCTTCGGGCGCTCAGGCGCGAAGCTTCTACCTCTGCTGAATCAGGGCGCCGACGGGATCCGGGAAATGCGCGAAGAAGCGCAGCTACTTGGGTTCGTGATCGGCGATAAGGCGGCGAAGGAATCCGAAGCGTTTAACGACAATTTGCTCAGGGCGACGCGGATCGTTCAAGGGCTGAAACAAACGCTCGGCGTCGCGCTGATCCCCGGGCTTACGGTCCTTCTCGGGCGCTTTCGTGGCTGGTTCGTCGCGAACCGGGCGATCATTCAACAACGGTTCGAGAAGGCGGGCGAGAAGATCGCGGCGTCGCTGATCACGGTCGGCGAGCGGGCTGCTCAGGTCGATAAGATTGTTCGCGAGCGCTTCGGCGGCTGGGATACCGTATTCAAGCGGATCGGCGCCGCCGTCGCGACGCTCGCCGGGCTGAAGGCGTTCGTCGTGATCGTGCAATTCGCCAGCGCGATAAAGGCGGCTCTTCTCGCTATCGGCTCGGTCGGCGCCGTCGCCCTCCTGAAAGTCGTCGCTATCGCCGCTCTCGTCGCCGCTGCTATCGCCGCGGTCTATCTGGTAGTCGACGACCTGCTGACCTATTTTCGAGGCGGCGAGAGCGCTATCGGGTCGTTCTTCGAGAAATTCGGCGAGGGCACGACGGCGCTCGACGCGCTCGCCCGCGCCATGAAGGGCGCGATCAGGTTCGGTCAAGCGCTCTTCGACGTGCTCGGGAACCTCGCCGACAAGGGCTTCGACGCGCTCGCCGACAAGCTTCAGCCCGCCGTCGACGTCTTCGCCGACCTGCTCGATATGCTGAAAGACGCCGCCGAGATCGTCGCGTCTGGCTTCCTGAGCGACGTCGGGCGCACCTTCAATATTCTGGCGGGCGGGCTCGAAGATAGCGCCTTCGCGACCGCGAACGGCGGCGGCTCGGGCGCCTTCGCGCCGAGCCAGGCTTCGACGGCGAGCGGCGCCGCCGCGAGCCAGTCGAGCACGGTGAATCAGTCGGGCGCGACCTACAATATCAGCGGGATCGGCATGAGCACGGGCGACGTCGATACGCTGGTTCAGCGAGAGCGCGGCCGCGAGCTTCGCTCGGCTATGGCGATCGTCGGCTCGGGCGAGAGGTAGCGGTATGGGCTTCGCGATCGAGAGAGACGACGGCGTATTTTTGACGCTCGACGCGACGACCGCTCAGGTCTTCGTATCGGCGTCGATCGTGACCGAGCATCCAGTCGAAGAGGGCGTCGCAGTTACCGATCACGTTCAGCCGCAAGCGCGGCGGGTTTCGGTCTCGGGCGTCGTTACCGAGACGCCGTATACGCTTCAGGATTCGGATTACAAAATGATCCTCTTTCTGAGCGACGGCGCCGACCGTACCGAAGCGGCCCGGGACTTCATGCGCTCGATCGAAGGCGCCCTCGTCACGGTGATATCAGACCGGGTCGGCACGATCGAGAATTGCGCCGTCGAGCGGTGGGTCGACTCGGTCGACCGCTACAAGCGGCTGAACCTCGATATCGACCTTCGCGAGATCCGGATCGCCGAATCCGAGACCGTCTTTATCCCGCCAGACGCGCCAGCTAACGAGGGAATGAGCAGCGAGCAGGATACCGGCGAGCAGGCGACTCAGTCGGCGTCAGCGACCGCGGCCGCGGCTGATCAGTCGGTTCTATCAGGGCTGCTCTCGGCTCTCTTCTAAGGGGTATCAATGGGCGCCGAGCTTCACACCTTCCCGTCGATTCCGAGCTTTCGTCAAACGGTCGCGCTCGGCGAGCGAACCTTCGTCGTTCGGCTGACCTGGCGCGCCCGCCTCGAAGGCTGGTATCTCGACCTCTCGAAGCCCGACGGGTCGCCGATAGCAGTCGGGCGCCGGGTCTCGCCGCAATGGGGCCCGCTGATCGGGCTGCTTCCTGGCGACGCGCCCGACGGCGTGCTTTATGTCCGCGGGCCTTCGGGCGGCTATACCCGCGACATGCTCGGCGCCGAAGTCGTGCTCGCCTACTACGCCGCCGACGAGATCCCGTCGGCGCCCGCGGTCGACGTCGGCGTTACCGTCGTGCTTCAATGACAGGGCGCACGCCCGGCGAGGTCTGATCAGTGTCGTTATTCGGTCGCGAAGTCCTGCTCGAAGTCGGCGCGCCAGGTTCGGCGGGTAAGCGCTTCGCCGGGCTTCGCGTCGGCTTCAGGGTCGAAATGTCGCTTTCGGGCGTTCCCAATAAGGCGCGAATCGAGGTCTACAACGTCAACCCTGACACGGTCGCGACCGCTCAGGATCCCGACGCCGAGATCCGTCTTTCGGTCGGCTATAACGGCGTTCCTCTCCTGATCTTCAAGGGCAATCCGACGCCCGGCGGCGTGCTCGTCGAGCGCCGGGCGCCTGACCGGATCATGACGATCGAGAGTCAAGACGGCGGCGCAGCTCTTCGGCGGGCTCGGATCTCGGAATCCTTCGACGGCGAAGTGACCGCTCGCGAAGTCTTCGACCGACTCGCTTCAGCGTTAGGGATTCCCGAAGGCGTCGTCGACTTCAGCGGCGATCACCGCTTCTCACGGGGCTTGGTACTCCGCGGCGACGTCCGGTCGATTCTCGACCGACTGACGAGGGCGGCGGGCGCTGAATGGTATGTCCGCGACGGCGCGCTCGTCGTGCTACCCGACGGCGGCGACACGGGCGAGACCGCGGTTCGCTTCAGCGCGTCGTCGGGCTCGCTCGTCGGCTCGCCCTCGCCGAAAGACGACGGGATCGAGATCGTCGGGCTTATCTCGCCGACTATGCGACCCGGAAAGCTCTTCGAGGTCGAGAGCGCCAGCGTTAACGGGGTCTTCGTCGCTCGCGAGGTCGTCTTCGAGGGCGACTCTGGATACGCTAATCCCTTCTACGTCCGTATCACCGGGCGGGCGAAGGGCGCGTAAATGCCGGGCGACAACCATAAACCGAGCCTGCTCGACGTCGTGCTCGAAGCGATCCGCTTCGAGCTTGCGAAAGTGCATACGTCGATCCCCGGGCACGTCGTCGCGTATGACGCCGCCGAGCAGCGGGCGACCATTCAGCCCGCGATCCGCGGCTGCTATATCGATCCGGATACCCGCGCCCTGATCCGCGAAGACTTGCCACAAATACCCGACGTGCCCGTCGCCTTCCCTGGCGCCGACGGCTTCTCGATTACCTTCGACGTCGCAGTCGGCGACCCGGTTCTCGTCGTCTTCATGGAACGCTCGACCGAAGAATTCAGGGCGACCGGCGAGTCGGGTATCGAGCCCGGCGACCTTCGCCGCTTCGACATGAGCGACGCGGTCGCCTTCCCGACGAGCCTCAACTTCGCCGAGCCGATCCCGGCTGAAGGGATCGCCGCGGGCGCGACCGTCGTTCGCGGCGTCGAAGTCAGGCTCGGCGACGCGACCGCTACGCAATACGTCGCCCTGGCGCCGCTCGTCGAAGCGCAGTTTTCGATCCTGAAGTCGGCGCTCGACGCCGCCGCCGCCGCCGCCGTCGCCGCCGCGGTTCCGAGCGACGGCGGCGTCGTCGCCTTCTCGACCTTTAAAAGCACGCTCGCGGCGTCTCTCGCGGCGTTCCCTGGCTCGACGGCGGCGTCGAAGGTGAAGGCATTATGAGCAGCGCGATCGACGTCCTACTCGCCGACGGCGACCTTCCCGACTTCACCCGGATCGGCGGCGGCGTCGAAGTCGTCGCGCAACGGATCCGCTTCAGGCTCGCGACGCACTTCGGCGAATGGCGGCTCGATAACCGGGTCGGTATGCCGTTTCTGACATGGTCGCAGATCAAGCCGCCGCCGCTCGACTCGATCGCGGCGAAGACCCGCCGCGAGATCGAAGCCGTGCCGGGCGTCGTCAGGGTCGACGCCCTGAGCGCCGAGCACGACACGACGTCGCGTCGCGTGACCGTCTCGGGTACGGTGCTAACCGAGGAAGGCGTCGTCACGCTGAAGATAACGCCGCTCGGGTCGCCCGAGAGCGGGAACCGGAATCCGGCGATCCTGTTATGGAATGCCGCGGGCTCACTGATAGGAGGATAGCGATATGCCGCTGACCGACGCTGGATACGAAGCGCTTCGAGCGGCTGACCTTCTGTCGCTGATCCGCGACGAATTCGAGAGCCTGACCGGCTATACGCCCGACTGGGATCGCGATACCTTTCTCGGGCAATTCACCGCGATAATGGCTGAAATGCTCGGCGACCTGAGCGAAGCGTCACAAGCGATTTACGACGCCTTCGACGTCGGGAACGCGACGGGAATTCAGCTCGATAACCTGGCGCTGATCGTCGGCGTGCCCCGAAAGCAGGCGGGCTTTAGCCAGGCGACGGTCACGTTCAGCGGCGACGAGGGCACGATCATACCTGAAGGCTCAGTCGTCGAAGGCGGCGGCGAGCACGACGTCGCCCGTTGGGAGACTACCGAGCAGGGCACCATACCCGCGGGCGGCTCGGTCGACGTCGTCGTAAGGGCGACCGAGACCGGCGAGATCGTCGCGGCTATCGGCGAGATCGATAAGAAGATCACGATCCTTAGCGGGCTCGACTCGGTCACAAATGCCGCCGCCGCCGACCCTGGCGAAGACCGAGAGACCGACGAGGCTCTTCGCGCCAGGCGACAGGCTTCTTTGCAGATCTCGGGCGCTGGCTCGATCGCGGCGATTCGGGCGAACCTACTCGCTCTCGACTTCGTTCAGGCGGCGATCGTCGTCGACAACGACCGCGGCTCGATCGAGACCGTTCAGGGGATCGTTATGCAGCCGCATAGCGTAGCCGTGATCGTCCATCCCGATAGCCTCTCGACCGAGCAGAAAGAGACGGTCGCCGAGCTCATTTACGATCGACTGGCGATCGGCGTCTATACCAATGGAACCGACGTAGTCGCGACTATCATCGGCGGCGACACGGGCGAGAAGGTCGTTCGCTATGACTTCGCCGACGAGGTCTCGGTCGACGTCGACGTCGTCGTCGTGCTCGAAACGGGCTTCGCCCTGCTCGACGTCGCGCCAGACATAAACGCGCTCGTCGCTGATTACTTCCTAGCGCTCTCGGTCGGCGGGTCTGTTTACGACCTCGGCGTCGCGTGTCTCGCCGCGACCGTCGACGGCGTGCTTCAGGCGACGGTAACCTTCGATATCTCGGGCGGGCCTTCGGGCGTGTCCAGCTACACGCCGTCGATTAACGAGCTTCTGATCAGCGGCACGACGACGGTAAGCGAATGAGCGGCGGCGAGCCGACGACGAGCTATACGCAGGCGACTACCGCGCTCGTCTATCGGCCCGACTGGCGCGCCAGGGCGGCGGCTCTACTGCTCGCCGTCAATCGAGACAAGCCGCGGATCGTCGCGCTGGTTCAGGCGCTCGCCGAAGGTGTTCAAGCGGTCGAAGACGACGCTTTCTCGCTCGTTTTCTCTCGAACGCTGGCGCTCTCGGGCGGCGATCAGCTTGATCAATGGGGCGCCCTCGTCGGCGAGCAGCGCGGCGGGCTCTCGGATCCCGACTATCGCCGCTTCATTGAAGCCCGCCTTCTTATGAACCGAAGCGTCGGCGACACGGATACAGTGATCAAGATCTTCGAGTTGATCACGGCGCCGAGCGTCGTTCGGCACCATAACCAG
>Ga0316205_10000900_pt1 | contig 43286 bp, 44 predicted proteins | sample 3monthpyrite_MG_FD_204941 | JGI IMG/M metagenome (GOLD analysis project Ga0316205, IMG submission 204941) | Microbial mat bacterial communities from mineral coupon in-situ incubated in ocean water Damariscotta River, Maine, United States -... | ecosystem: Environmental > Aquatic > Marine >...
ATACATCGAAATGTTTTACAACCCAAGACGCAAGCACACGAACAACGGCATGCTGTCGCCCGTTGACTTCGAATTCAGACAGCAGAAACTAAACGAGGCAGGTGTCTAGGAAACTAGGGGCACCTCAAGGAAGTGTTGCGACATGATACTCACCTTATTTGGTGAGTTTACTCCATAATGCCGAAATATTGTCGGAAACAGTATCAAGAAATATAGCACATTAATTCCGAATCTAACTCAAAAAGTTCTTAAATTTAACACCTTTTGTTGAAATAGTTATCCCCAAGTACTTGTTAGCAACCTATTAATCATAAGGCTGTTGGCTCAAATGATCATACAACTTGAGGCAGAAATACTGATGGAAAAAAATAAGTGGATGGTGGACGTTTTGCTGGACATTGCCGCGCATGCTGAGGCGAAAGGTATGACAAGGTCTTTCGAAGCACTACTCGACGCAATGATGATAACTTCTGCTGAGTTGCAGAATCCTGAACAGTCGAAATTTTCAGGCCATGAGCGTCTAACAAACGTCGTTCCTATCATACGAATTTCCGGTTGCAGAAATCGTACAAACTAATTCGGTCCAATAAGCGAACTTCCGCTATTCGTCACAACCCCGGCGGTAAGTTTCCGCTTAGGTCAATTCTTAACTGAAATGTTTACTCTCAGTTAACCACTCAATTCTAGTCCTTTCAGTAGAAATGGCGGGAAGAATACCATGGGTGAAACAATCGAAATTGATCGGCTCGAGCTAATCGAACATGTTCTAATACCAATGCAAAATATGTCCCTGGCACTAGGTTACATTCTCGACGGGCGTATCCGCTTGAGCGACGAAGAGTTGATTTCGGGGTTAAACAAACTCCGCACAAATTCGGAACTAATTTCGCTATTTCTTGGGGAACTGGAAAACGGGAAGACAGACGACCGAGCCTTGCTACTGCCAAGTTTGATCAGAAATTATGTGTCTAAGATGATAGAAGATGATGCCGCAAGATTATTGACTCACCGCACCCGTGCATCTGAATCCGTGGCTCCTAGGGACGCTTGTACGATTGTCGCTATTTTGGTAGATGCGGTTCACCATCCTTGTACTTGAAGTGGTCCTGCATTTCAGGGCAGGTTTGTGGCTTTGCTAAGACGCATCGATTTTGCCGGACCACTTCAATACCCATCAGACGTCGTATCCGATGTCGGCCCGCTTGTAACCCATTTCTCGGCAAATAGGTGGTGATTTTTCGGCTACCAAAGAACGGGTATCTCGTGAATACCTGATCGATTACAGTTGCGTGCTTTCCGCAACCGCCCTGCCAGCCGCGGACAGCCGTCTGATTTGGTTACGCTGGCTCACATCAAAGAGCATTCCCGTCTCAGCCTGGACAGCTTCGACTTCAAAGCCATCCCTTCGCTGAACAAGATGATGGTGCTGGAACTGGCGCGCTGCGAGTGGATCGAGCGCCAGGAAAATGTCATCGCACTCGGGCCATCAGGCACAGGTAAAACCCATGTCGCCCTCGGGCTGGGCCTTGCGGCTTGTCAAAAGGGGCTGCCGGTGGCCTTTGTAACAGCAGCAGGATTGGTCAACGAACTGATGGAAGCGCGTGACGAAAAGCGCCTGTTGCTCCGTCAGCGGCAACTGGCCAAGGTGAAGTTGCTGATTATCGATGAACTGGGCTTTGTGCCGCTCAGCAAAACCGGGGCGGAGCTGCTATTCGAACTGATCTCGCAGCGCTACGAGCGCGGCTCAACTCTGATCACAAGTAATTTGCCGTTCGAAGAATAGACGGAAACCTTCGGCACAGAACGCCTGACCGGCGCGCTACTGGACCGGCTGACCCACCACGTCAACATCCTGGAAATGAACGGCGAAAGCTATCGTCTCAACCAAAGCCGCGCCCGCCTCGCCACCACCGGAAAATGATCCCCACAGAATTGGCCTGACGGCCAATGCGCCTTGGAACGTGCCTGCTATTTGAGGGCCGCACGCTCCAAGGCGCGCACCCCAAACTGGCCTACTTTTGCTCCGCCACAGTGGCAGGTTTTTACGCCGCCGTTGACACGCAAGCCAAATTTGGCGAACCGGGTGGATCAGACGACCGAGGACACTGTGATCAAATCCGCCACCGATTTCCCGGCCTATGACCAGGCTCGGACGTCCAACGAACTACGCAAGCTGGGGGTCGTTGTCTCGCCATCAGGCGTTCGGTCAATCTGGCTGCGCCACGATCCGGCCAATTTCAAAGCCTGCCTGAAAGCGCCGGAAGCCTTGGTTGCCGAGGACGGTGGCATTTTGACCGAGGCACAGGTCCAGGCGCTTGAAAAGAAGAAGCTGGACGATAAGGCCTGCGGCGAGATTGAAACGGCCCACCCGGGCTATCTGGGCAGCCAGGACACGTTCTATGGCGGCACCCTGAAGGGTGTTGGCCGGGTAGACCTACATCGACACCTGTTCCAAGGTGGCCCACGCCAAGCTCTACACCACCAAAACGCCGATTGCCGCCGCTGACTTGCTCAACGACCGAGTGCTGCCGTTCCACGACGAAAATGATCTGCCGGTGCTGCGGATTATGACCGACAGGGGCACGGAATATTGCGGTCGCGTCGATAAACACGACTTCCAGCTCTTTTTGGCAATCAACGATATCGACCATACCAAGACCAAGGTGAAATCGCCGCAGACGAACGGTATCTGCGAGCGGTTCAACAAGACGATCCTGCAGGAGTTTTATCAGGTCGCCTTCCGAAAGAAGCTTTACGACAGCATCGACGCGCTGCAGGTCGATCTGGAGGACTGGCTGCGCCACTACAACCACGAGCGCACGCATCAGGGCAAAATGTGTTGCGACAGAACGCCCATCGAAGCTATGATCGACGGGAAAGAAATCTGGAAGGTAAAGATCGTGAACTAAACTTGGCCTGACAGACGCCGCCGGAAAAACGGCCAACTGTCAGATCACATCTGAACCATTGCACATAAGTTATGTCTGGCCCCGTGAACAGTGGTTGTATCTCGCTGTGATGTTGGAATTGTTTTCGCGCCGTGTTATCCCTGGGCCGTCTTAAATCGGATGAAGCGAGGCTTAGCAATCCGTGCGCTTAAGACAACCAGTGCTTTCCGATCACCACCCAAAGGCTGCATCCGTTTGTTATGATGATGCAGCCGTTGAAGCGTTCTTCAAATCCATCAAAGCCGAACTGATCTGGTAGCAGTCATGGGAAGCACGGCGGCAGGCTGAAATGGCGATTTTCGAATACATCGGTGGCTTCTATAATCCACGACGACGCCACTCAGCTTTGGGCTGGGAAAGCCTAGTCGCCTTCGAACGAAAGGTGGTATAAACGAGCGTTTGAGGCAGCACGAAACCGTGACGAATCCAGAGCTCCAAACGCCCAGTGTTCGTCAGCACTAACACTCAGCTTGTGATTTGACGACAAGATTGAGTAAAAGGAATGTGCGTTCAAGATCATTGCTCTTTAAGTATCGACAGCGTCATGGAACACATTAGATAAACCCCTGAAAAAATAAGAAACGCTACAATTGGCGCCTTGATTTTTTCTGGGAAGACCGGAGTGTCCATAGCTACAGGTTCCACGCCCTGAACGAGATACTTTGACTTTCTATCCGCATCCATCCTGGCTGCTTCTACTCGATCAATGCTATTCGCCAACATCGATTCCCGTGTGTTTAACTCTGCTTGTAACATCCCGATATTTGCTGAAATTTCAGCGAGCGAGCCTCCCCCAACGGTTTCACTACTCAATCGCATTCGTATCTGTTGTACGAGCCTCGTCATCCGGCGGATCTCGCCCTCAACGGATGAAATTCGATCAGGACTTGGGTTTGCCAATTCTTGCAATTCCATCAGTAATAACTTTTTTCGGTTCATTTGATTTTGCAAGTCCGAAATTTCTGCAAGAAGCGATTGAGCTTCCGAACCCGGATCAAATGTCGAAACTCGGGCTTGTTCCAACAGCAGTCTCTTAAGAACATCGTCACGGTTGTCACTTGCAGCCTTCAGGGCTGAATCAGCGTCGCTGACAATGTTGTTGCGAACACGAGACGACACGTCAGTAATTCTTTGTTCCGAAATAGCAATTAGAGTTTTTGACCATGACACACTAGTCTCCGGATTCGGGGAGCGGACCTCGAGCTGCAAAATTCCCTCAGTTGGGTCGAAACTGACTTTCACCATTTTTTTGTATAGATCATACCGTTTCTTAATCGAAGGCGACACCGGCAACCGGGTAATTGGATCGATTGTCTCGCCGCTGAAAGCCTTGGTAAACGCGTCGTTTTTATCCAGCTGCAGCATAGCCGCAGGCGACGTTAAGTACCCCTGGACAGCGTACAAGTCGCGACCTTCTGATTGAGTTTCGCCGTACGAAGTCTTACCCATAGAACTTTTCGACATTGACTCTCCTTTCTCGATGAAGAGTTCGGATTTCGCAGAGAACAACGGTGTAGCTATCGCAACGAAATAATAAGTTACGAGGCAAGTTGGAATGAGCACGAATATTGAGAGGCGCACATACAATGCGGTTATTTTCTGCCTTCTTCGACGAACTATCCTTTGCTGAATTTTCTCGATTTCAATTTGCTGAACTTCGCTAATGGCTGGATTTTCGCCGACACACGTATGAATTGGTTTAGGATGATTTCGTTTTGCGAAACTTTTGTTCGTATCTTGATGTGACTCGATCGCCTGCGTAGCGGCTTCTGCACTCATTGTGATTTCCTGCTCAGCACCTTGTTGTTGCGACGGATGCAGTTCCCTGGAAGCGCTTGCCTTTGGGCTCAAATCACCCATCTGCCCTTTCTGAAGTGGGTCCAAACTGGCATTTATCCACTGACTAAAAACAATCGATGATCTGTTTGAGCCAAATCCTGGCATGGCATCAACGGGCCCAAAATCGCTTTTTCTGAAACTGTGACTCAATTGAAGGCCTCCGGCTTGTCAGCAGCGTTTCATATAATGATTTTGAAAAGGTTACCGGTTTCTGAATACTTCGAAGCAATTCAACTGTAAAAAAAACTTTTTGCCAGATTCATCCGACGATCATGTTCAGCCTCAGAATTGTTTACTATTTTTGGCATACTATCGCGCGCTGTCAGACCCCGTCAAACGGGGAGAGTTTATCAGAACAGATTCTATTAACTTTGTTGCACTACACTTATCTCAATAAGGTTTTCACAGAATGTCAGTCGGAAAACCAACAAACCAATAGTTCGCATCTCAAAAAAGGAACCACCATGAAAACACCTAGCAAAGGAACCCACAGCCGCCTCATTCCTATTGATGATTTATTAGAAATTCGTGATCATCTAACGCTTGCCCTCGACTGCATAGAAACCGGGCCACTGGACTTGATAGGCCTTCGTCAGTGCTTTGCGTACCAGCGCGCTGCGTTGCGAATCGGATGTCGCCAAATGGCGGTGTTGGAAACCGCACGCGGCTAGTTTGCGTAAGCCATTTATTCCAAGGAGCTTGGCCCGTCACTAAGCTGCCGAGAAATCCGATCCACGGCTCTCCAGAATCTCAGTTTGCATTTTCTTGGCTGATGATGGCCTTAGATTTTACATTGCGGTTCCAGTAATTCCTAAAAGGTACAATCGACTCATGAAGCATAGGCAGTCTGTTCCTACCAGCATATTTGGCTAAACCGCGAAGAGCGTTACCAATCCACGTGTGGTCAGTCATATTTTCCCTTTTTTTAACTTTCACTCAACAATTTGTTGAATTTGTTAACAAAATCTAAGTATCACTTAAATTTTTGGATGATTGCTCGGACCGTTCGCCTCACTGGTATGTTTGGCAAAAAAATTATCCATGCGAAGATTGCAAAAACGATTTGATAAATCTTTCCGCACCATTTCATTGTTTGCAGGTAATTAAACATATCAAAGAAAAACTAATGCATTAGCGGATGCGCAGGACAAGCTGCAGATCTGCGCGCTTTTTTAGCCCAACCCTCTCAAAATCGATATGAATTTTACTCCGACTAGAATTATTAAATCATCGATTTTAAAGGATAACTTATACAACATGAGGTTGGGTGAGTTGCGAGAATTTTGCCGGAGCTAGTTGATGTCACCATTTTTTCTACTTCTTGGTTTACTTCCCATGGTGTTTTCAATTGACGGATTTTCTGACGCAAAGGGCGACGCGGATGAGGTCGAGAACGATGACGTACTGAACGATGAAATAATCCCCATCGAAGACGCCGAACCAGAGTTCGCGGATCAAACAATTTTGGGCACCGACGGCGATGATGTTTTGATTGCAGACTCAGATTCCAATCCAAGTCACGGCGAATTGTCGGATGACTACATTCTCGACGGCGGAGCGGGGAGCGATTTCTTAGCGGGCGCATCAGGTGACGATCATCTTAACGGCGGGACCGGAGAGGATATACTAGTAGGCGGTTTGGGTAAGGACACACTCTACGGAGGCGATGGCGACGATTTGATTGTGGCCCATCAACTGTATTGGGATATTCCTGCAGACCAGGACGTAGCAGACGTGATCGACGCCGGGGACGGCGATGACATTCTTGAGTTGGGGAACTTTGACGTCGCAACCGGAGGAAAGGGATTGGACGTATTCAAGATTCTTGGACAACAAGCCGTTATCGAGGATTTTGACCCGACCCAAGACCACATTGTTATCGAGCTTCCAGCGGATCATTTTCGCGAGCTAGAAAAGTCTGGATTTCCGGAATATGAATTCAAGTTGATTGAAAATGAAGGTTCGACGGATTCTGGATTGTTTGTAGAGGGAACAAAAGTTCCGCTAGTGGTTCTTAAAAACATTGCACCTGAATTGCTGAGCTCGACCGAAATTCAAATAGCATCTATGTAGCCAAGGTTCGTGCCAATCGCAAATTTGAATCTACTTCGACAATCGGTGACCAATTGCTCACGGAGTCCAGGAGATAAACAAGCTAGGGGCGATAATCTCAATTCTGCGCCAAAAATGAATACGCCATTCCACGAGCTATTAAGGAGTATCTGGGTTCAATGTACTTTTTGGACCTCTGGCGATTCCTAGCCTGAGATACCTCTCCAAAATTGGCCCACCATCGTCGTCCAAATCCACGGAACGAATGCTTGTAAATCATATTTGCTCGGCAGCGACGTTTTACACACTTCTCATTGTTAGCCAGCCGATTTCGAAGGTTGTGGCAGTAATAAGAAAGAATCACGGAAATGCTGGCACATAAAGCTAGAATCCGCGCTATTTACTCCCACAGGAAAGCCGCCGGTTAGCATTTTTGAAATCAAAAAATACTAGCATCTGGTTGTGGGAAATGGTGAGAAACTTAACATTGTGACATTTTATTAAAGACTGGTGCGAGTCTCGTTCATTGAGGCGGAGCAAGTTTAGGGTGCGTAGAAGAATTTGCGCCCGCGAAAAAAAGTACCAAATCTTGAGAGATTTGAAGAGGGCTTCTACTATGATAATAGATCTGACTATCTCTGCCAATTCCTTTTCGTCAGATGGACAAACAATTGGGGGATCACATTTTGGGATAATTCAGACTGGCTTTGGTGAGTTTTCCGGCTTCCAGAACCAGTTTAGCGAACTCAACGGTCAAAGCATCCGTTGGCCCGGCGGAACACTTTCCGAGGTTCAGGAAAACGTCTATGGCCTAGATGTACCTGGCATATTTGATGGCACAAAGCTCTGGACCGAAAACGACGCACGAGTAAGGCCGGACCTCGCTGATATGTTCGACTTCGCCGTGACAAATGACTTGCCGTTTTCGATGTTGATTCCGACGGCACGCTATGCGGATTCGCTACCGCTAGCAAAAAAACATTTTTCACAATTTTTGGATGATCTAGCAACAGGGAAATATGGCCCAATCCCTCAAGATTTCACACTTGAACTTGGGAATGAGTATTACGCCCAGACTGAGTTCTCCAACGATCCGGCAAAATACGGAACGGTCGCCAATGAGTTACTCAGCGTTTTGGATGAGTTTCGAGACGATCCTAAATATGGAACGTTATTCGACAATTTAAAAGTTTCGGTTCAAATGGGAAAATCGACTCCAGACGATGTAGCCATCCGAGGGGCTATCTCATCAAATAACCTTGAAAACATCGATACGATTGTGGCGCATCACTTGCCGTACAGATTTGAGGCAATTGATAAGGCGAATGGTCAAGATCAATCTCTAAATGACGCTGGGACGACACGCGCCGAACGAACGAGCGAATTTTTCGATGACTGGAAAGCGGCGATAGTTCAAGCCGGAGGCGAGGCAGATCGTCTTGGCCTTTTCCTGTCCGCTTGGACGGTAGGCGGCGCCAGTAACACTCTTCCGCCAACTCTCGAGTTCCAGGATTATGGGGCAAGGCAGGGGTCTACCATTTTGGACCTTTTCTCAACTAATGTTGCGATTGGCACCTCCGAGGCTGCCGTGTGGGGTGTTGACGTTTCAAATCCAAACAGTCTTTCACAAATGGTTGACGGAAAGGTTATGAAGTCGTCGGGCGGACTCGCATTTCAACTTATGTCTGAAAGTCTTGGTGGAACCCGACTTCTGTCTGGGTTTGAGGAAAATCTGCGCAGTGATGAGATTATGACGTGGTCATTCCGAGATGGATCAGACGGCGTCGTCTTTGTTGCCGCCAACGACATTCCGGACGCTGGGCTGACCGTAAATCTGACAATCGACGGATTTGGTGATATCGGTTTTGCCACAGCGAAATTGATAACCTACGATTTAGCCCTTGATTATCTCGGTGATCCATTAGACCCGTCCAGTCGACTCCACGAAAACTCTTATATTCAAGACACCGATGTCAGAATCTCCGGATCATCTCTATCATTCGGATTTCAAAAGGATTTCGAGATAATTCGTGTTGAGTTTACTCACGCCAATAATCGTGACTACCTTGAAGATTTTTTTGATCATAGTACATCCGCACGGACTACGGGGTTTGCGATTGATGACAAAATCTACACTTTTGTCGGGGACAATGTCGTTGAGGGGGGCGCAGGAAACGATCAATTGTTTGGAGGCGTCGGTCGAGACTACTTGAGCGGCGGCCCTGGAGACGATGTTCTCGTTGGCGACGTCAGTTCCAACATGTTTGGAAACGATGTTCTTTATGGTGGCGCTGGAGACGATATACTCATTGGAGGTGGCGGATCAGATTCATTTGTGTTTCGCCCCTCTGAAGGCAATGACACCATCGGCGATCCTACCCAAAAGGTGAGTGCGGGATATGATCCGGCGGTTCCAGAGTTTAGTGTGGAATTGGACGAACTGGTCATTGAGAGTTTTGGTTACGAGAGCACAGAAGAAATCTTGGCCCGCACAACAGTGTCGCAAGAAGGATTATTGTTCGCCGATCAGGGAACATCTGTCTTGATGTTGGGTTTGGATGCAGACAGTCTTAATGAAATAGACATAATATTCTTCTAATAATGCGTGTATGCTTATTGATCATGTCAACAGTGTTTTCTTGGGATCGTTATTGTTAGCGGGTTGCGGCGGTTCGAGTGAAATTATGCAAGAACCCCCTGCACACTACCCCAAGCTGATTGATGGCTCGTCGCAAACTTCTACGTCGATTGTCGCTTTTACTCTTGATTCTACTACTACATCTATCTCCAAAATACTTGGATCAATAGGACCAGGCTCGAGCGATATCGAATTGGGCTCATATCAAGGCCAAACCTCTGGGAACAACCTTCTTTTCTTGTTGGATGGCGGTGGACAATTGACGCTAACGTCGAGCGGTACGGAGTTTGCCTCAACGTTCGCTCTCGAGCCTGCCGGTATTAATCCGTCATTCGGCGTTATCGGTGTTCCAACTCTGAACGCCGACGTACCTGCAAACGGTTCAATGACATACAACGGAACATCCACGCTTCAAGTCTTCGATGGCACATCCTTCTACGATTTGACAGGAAGGTCTCAACTCACTTCAAATTTCACATCTGGAAAGTCTCAGTTGACTTTGGACAACCTGCAAGGGAATTATTTTGACGGTTCATCTCCACCCGTTGCGGTGGCTAACGTTGGCATATTGTCAGTTGATTCAATCAACCTAAGTGGTAGCGAGTTAACCGACGGCAATGCTAAACTTACCTCTACTGTAGTATCGGGCACAATTTCAGCGGGTGCCACCACCTCGCTTCGGGGAAGTTTTTTTGGGCCATCGGCCACTGAGGTGGGAGGCGTACTGTCGGTCGTCGATAACACGGGATCAGAGAATTTGCTGCTTCAAGGTTTCTTTGCCGCCGAGTAAGTTCGAGTACAACTTGCAGAACTGGACCTGTCGCGGTTTGATGCCGCTCCTTTGATAGCATTTACTGCAGCAAGGAGACTGACTATGGGACTGAAACGGACGGACGAATTCCGCAAGGACGCGGTGCGCATCGCACTGACCAGCGGGTTGAAGCGCAAGCAGGTGGCTGACGATCTAGGTGTCGGGTGCTGTCAGACGAATGCGAACTAGTCTCTACTAGGACAATGTGGCTGTCCCTTATGCCGCGCCGAAACCGAGCCACTCGGCAAGTGCGGCGGCGCGGTTTACTTTGAAATTAGCGCGTGAGTAGAAGTGGCGTTCCTGATTGAAATGATTGTGAATTGAAGAATGGACAGCAGCGAATTTTTGCAGACTTCGCATCTGTCGGAAACGCAGCATTGCTCTTTCTCGTCGTCGAAAAGGCAGGTGAGAATTCTCCGCACGATTGTTCAGCCAGCGTCCCGTTTCTTGTTTTGGTGCGTTGCCGATAACTTTCATGGCAGCGCCATATGATCGGAGTTTGTCGGTCACGATCACATTTGCTTGGCCGTACCGCTTCATTGATTTCCTTAGGAATCTCAACGCTGCTTTGCGATCCCGACGCTTCGTGACGTAGGACTCCAGCACTTCGCCTTCATGATCAACGGCTCTCCAGAGGTAGGGCGTTTCCCCGTTGATCTTGACGAAAACCTCGTCCAGATGCCATTGCCAGTTCGAATAGCCACGCATCCGGCTCGCCCGTTTCCTACGGATCTCGGATGCGAACAACGGGCCAAATCTGTTCCACCAGAACCGGACTGTCTCGTGACTGATATCGATCCCGCGTTCGTGGAGCAGATCTTCCACGTTCCTCAGCGATAGCGGGAATCGGACTTAAAGCATCACCGCGAGGCGGATGATCTCAGGACTAGTTTTGAAATAGAGAAATGGGTTGGGTTTTGTCATCCCGTGAAGCTACAAAACCACCCTGCGCGCCTCAAGCCAGTTTCTTCTGACAGCACCTTTTCATGCGCTCTGCCGGGCAGGTCCAAAGCTTCGCCTCAAAATCGATCTCTGGCCATTTCATTCCCAAAACCTCACCTGTGCGCGATCCGGTCAGGCAGGTAAACATCAGCGCTTTCGCTGCCATGGCGTTGCGCGACTTTAATTCAGCAAAGAATGCGGGCACGTCTTGCCACGCCATTGCTTTGTGATGAACCGGCTTGACCGTAACCTTGGGCAGCACCTTGGCGTCTTTGATGGCCGTCACCGGGTTTTCGCCGGATCTGAACCCCTTGGCCCTGGCGACGTCCAAAACAGTCTTTATGCGCTGCGACAGGCGTCTGGCGGTCTCGTGTTTTTCGGTCCAAATCGGCGACAGGCACATTAACACATCCGGCTGACCAATTGAATCAATAGGCATTCGGCCAATTTTGGGGAAGGCATAATCACGCAAAGTGTTGATCCATTGCTGACCATGTTTTGCGTTCTTCCAAGTGGGCATCCGGTCAATATGCACTTGTTGGGCGATTTCAGCGAAAGTCGGAATGTCCTGTTTGGCATTAAAACGCGGGTTCAGACCTTGTTTCGCCATGCGCCGGTATTCCAGCGCTCGGTCTCGTGCTTGATGCAGATTGACAACATCAGCGCCGCCCAGTCCAAAGTCGGTGCGTAAAGGCGCACCCTTCTTGTTCTTCTGCCCTTTGACGGTCACTCTCACGATCCAGCGCCTTGCCCCGGACGGGTCAACCACCAGATAAAGCCCGCTTCCGTCGCCATGACGACCAGGCCCCAGATTTTCCACCAGCCTCTTCGTCAGCTTGCCGTTAAGATATGACATCGCTATTATACCACTTTCCATACCACGCAAGGAAACGATACAGACAAAACCGAATGAAAGCCAACGAAAGCAATGAGAGGCGCTATGCCCAACAAAATTAGGGCGAAACGCCACTCAACGCGATTTTAGAAACTGTATGAAATTGGTGGGTGGCGGAGGAGGTGGGATTCGAACCCACGGTAGACTTTCACCTACGTCGGTTTTCAAGACCGGTGCATTCGACCACTCTGCCACTCCTCCGACAAGCGGGACCAATATCGCGGGGCATTCGATTCTAAAAGCAATAATTTAGTGCTGAAAAATGCCGACGGGTTTCGCAGAGACTTCCCATGCCGCGCGGCGCAGGTTATCATGCGCCCATCTGTGAACGCGCCCGTTCGCAGTCATCGAGCAAAAATCAGCGCGGCAACACGCGCAAAAAGGGGGCACGGCATGATCAGTGCAGGTACAGGGCGAACGGCCTTGGTACTGGCAAGCGCATTATTTTTAGGCGCTTGTGCAGAAGGAACACAGACCGGTTTGTTTGACAAACCCTTGTTTCAAAAAAAGAATTCGTCCGATGGCGCCCAGGAAGTTGCCCCGACAGCAGCAGGCGCGACGGTCATCGAACGCGACGTAGAGGCCCCAGACGTTTTTCAAAGCACAGAGGCCGGACTTTGGGATGGACGACCGTCGCTTGGCGGCGTCTGGGTGGCGCATCCGGAAGTCGCCGATCCTGAACGGGTGATTATTCGCAATGAAACAAACGGAAATTTTGTAATTGGTGCCCTGTTCCGTCGCGAAAGAGAAAACCCCGGACCTCGTTTTCAAGTCAGTTCGGATGCGGCGACATCCCTGGGGCTGCTGGCTGGCGCCCCTGCCGAACTCAGCGTCACGGCGCTGCGGCGTGAAGAGGTTCCGGTGATACCTGACGTCACCGAGCCTGCACCCGAAATGGCGGAACCGACCACGGTCGCAGAAGGGCTGATCGAGGAAACCACACTGGATCCAATTGCATCAGTGGCCGCGTCAGCCATCGCTGCCGCCGAAATCGAGGCGGCAAGCGCCGGTACAAGTGTGGCGCATGAAGACGCGCAAGCCGTTGCGGCGGCAGCAAAAGTGTCGGCCACCGCACCAGTGCAGAAATCGAACCTGGAAAAACCCTTTGTTCAGATCGGTATCTTCAGCGTTCAGGGCAACGCGGATCGCACGGCGGATATGTTGCGCAAGGACGGAATAATCCCGGTCATCAAACCTGGTTCCACCAGTGGCAAATCGTTCTGGCGCGTTATCGTCGGCCCGGCTGCCAGCAACAGTGAGCGCACGTCATTAATCAATAAAGTCAGGGCATTAGGCTTTAGCGATGCCTACGCAGTATCAAACTGACAACCAAATGGGACGTTGGCATCACATGAGACAAAAACTGGTTCTGTTCATCCTGGGTTTCACATTTCTTGTTGCGGCGATCTTGCCTGCAAGTGCGGCGTTTGACTCTCGTGCAAAGGCTGCGTTCATGTTGGATGTGACCACCGGCACAATCCTTATGGAAAAGAACGCCGATCTGCCGTTGCCGCCGGCGTCCATGTCAAAACTGATGACCCTGAACATGTTGTTCGAGGCATTGCGTGACGGGCGTGTCACCATGGATACGCGATTTGGCGTATCTGCGCGGGCCAAGAACATGGGCGGCTCGACGATGTTCCTGAACGAACAGGATCGCCCCACCGTAGAAGAGCTGATTCAAGGGATTATCGTACTGTCAGGCAACGATGCCTGCGTGGTTGTCGCCGAAGGGCTTAGCGGCAGCGAGGAAAACTTTGCCAAATTGATGAATGAGCGCGCAAAAGCGCTGGGGATGACCGGTTCTACCTTTGCGAATTCCAGCGGATGGCCAGACCCCAATCAACGAATGAGCATGCGCGATCTGGGCAATCTGGCCACGCGTCTGGTGACAGAGTTTCCCGAATATTACGGCTATTTCGGACAGTCCGAATTCGCGTTTGATGGCCGCGCACCGGATAACCGGTTCAACCGAAACCCGCTTTTGAAATTAGGTATTGGTGCGGATGGTCTCAAGACAGGGCACACAGACGAGGCGGGCTATGGTTTGGTCGGATCGGCCCGGCAAGGGAACCGCCGCGTGGTCTTTGTGATTACCGGTCTGGAATCAGAAAAAGAGCGTGCCGAAGAATCCGAACGCATGGTCAATTGGGCATTTCGCCAGTTTGTCCAGAAAACAGTCATCAAAAAGGGCGCCGAAATTGCACGGGCCGACGTCTGGCTTGGCGATAACGAACAGATCGGCCTGGTCGCCGCCGAAGATATTTCACTGCTTTTGCCGGCGCTTGAACAGGACAATCTGACAGCCGAGGTCGTCTATCGCGACCCGGTCGAGGCACCGATCCAAAACGGGCAAGTTGTGGCGGAATTACTGGTCACTCTGAAAGGTCTGCCGCAGGTAAGCGTGCCTTTGGTGTCGGACCGCGACGTAAAACGGGGCGGATATGTACCGAGGATGCGATCTGCGGCGGCGGTGTTGTTCCGCCAAATCACCGGCGAGGCACCAGGCCTGAACTGATGCGGCGCGGGCTATTTATCACATTCGAGGGCATTGACGGTTCGGGCAAAAGCACGCAAGCGCGCCATTTGGCCGACCATCTTGTGGCGGCAGGTCACGATGTTGTCCTGACCCGGGAACCCGGCGGTTCAACCGGCGCCGAAGAAATTCGGGCGCTGGTTTTGCAGGGGGACCCGGATCGCTGGTCTGCCGAAACCGAAATTCTGCTGTTTACGGCGGCACGTCGTGATCACCTGGAAAAAACGATACTGCCGGCGCTTGAAGCCGGCAAAGTTGTGATCTGCGATCGCTTTGCTGATTCCACACGCATGTATCAGGGCATATCACGCGGTGATTTGCGCCCAATCGTCGACCAGTTGCATGCACTGATGATCGGGCGCGAACCGGATCTGACCTTTGTCATTGATATGGACCCTGCCAAAGGCCTGGCGCGCGCGCTTTCGCGTCAGACTGCGGATGAACGCTTTGAGGGCTTTGGCGAAGACCTGCAACAGAAAATGCGGGCGGGTTTTTTGGCGCTGGCCCAGGAATTCAGTGATCGTTGCGTTGTTGTCGATGGTGATCGCGATGCTCTTTCAGTTGCGGCGGACGTTGCCGCGCTGGTTGACGACCGGTTGGGATGAGCGACCAGGATCCCCCCCCAGAGGCCGACCGTGTCGACGGCGCGCCACACCCGCGTGACACCAAGGTTCTTTTGGGCCAGTCCGCCGCGGAAAAAAGTTTCTTGCAGGCCGTGCAGTCCGGCCGGTTGCACCACGGCTGGCTGATTGCTGGCCCGCGCGGGGTTGGCAAGGCCACGCTTGCCTGGCGTATCGCGCGATACCTGTTGGCGGAAAATGCGGCCGCCGGCGACGGTCTGTTTGGGGACAGTTCCCCTGCCCCTGCAACGGACACGCTGACACGACCAGACAATGATCCGCTGGCACGGCGCGTGGCCGCACTTGCAGAGCCACGCCTGACTTTGGTGCGCCGTGTCTGGGATCCCAAATCCTCACGCCACAAAAAAGATATCGGCGTCGATGAAATTCGGCGGCTCAAAAGCTTTTTCAATCTGTCCGCAGCAGATGGCGGACGCCGCGTCGTTATTGTAGATACAGCAGACGAGATGACAACCAACGCAGCAAATGCCTTGCTGAAACTGCTGGAAGAACCGCCAGACAATGCCATTTTACTGCTTATCAGCCACCAGCCATCGCGGCTGTTGCCGACAATCCGCAGCCGGTGTCGTGTGCTGCGCTGTGAACCGCTGTCGGGTGCGGAAATGGCCCAGGCCTTGACTGCCGCAGGTTCAGAAACCGGCGACGACGCCGCTGCATTGTCCGAATTGTCGGGCGGATCTGTCGGCGAAGCTGTGCGGCTGTCAAACCTTGACGGTATGGCCATTTATCAGGATCTGGTGGCGCTGTTTGCCACCCTGCCCGATCTGGACAGGCCCAAGGCGTTGAGACTGGCGGAAAGTGTAGCGGGTGCTGCCAACGAACCGCGATATGATCTGGTTTTGCGGCTGCTGGACGTTTTTGTGGTCAGGACCGCGCGCACCGGCGTGTCAGGCCCCCCCATCGTCGAGGCCGCCACCGGAGAAGCCGCATTGATGACGCGCCTGTGCGGGACGCCGGATGCCGGACGCAAATGGGCCGAGCTCCAACAAAAAAATGCCGCGCGCGCGCGCCATGCGCGGGCTGTAAACCTTGACCCTGCCGCCCTCATCCTTGATATGATTTTAAGGATCAATGAACTGGCTGGGCAACTGGCCACCCGCTAAAGGCGTGATGCCCGACATGATTGAAATCACTGACAGCCACTGTCATCTGGATTTCCCCGATTTTGCGTCCGAACTGCCGCAGGTCGTATCCCGTGCAGTTGACGCTGGTGTCACCCGTATGGTGACGATTTGCACCCGGTTGCAAAATGAACCCGCGGTCCGCGAAATTGCCGAAACATTTGAACCTGTGTTTTTTGCCGCCGCCACCCACCCGATGAGTGTCGCCGAAGAACCGATGGCCACAGTTGACGAGTTGGTAAAAATCGCCGCCCACCCGAAATTTGTCGCCATTGGCGAGACCGGGCTTGATTACCACTACACCGTTGCAAGCAAAGATATTCAACAGGACAGCCTGCGCTTGCATATCGCCGCGGCAAGGCAAACGAAATTGCCGTTGATCATTCATGCCCGTGGTGCCGATGAAGACATGGCGCAAATCCTGGGCCAGGAATATGCGGCGGGACAATTCGATTGTGTGATGCATTGCTTTTCGTCCGGCGCTGCCCTGGCAAAAACCGCCCTGGACCTGGGGTTCTATCTGTCGATGTCTGGCATTGCGACATTTCCCAAGTCTCAGGAATTACGCGACATTTTTTCTGCGGCCCCGATGGACCGTATTCTGGTTGAAACGGATGCGCCCTATCTGGCACCGCCACCGTTTCGCGGCAAAAGAAATGAACCTGCCTATACCATGCACACCGCACAGGTCGGCGCCGATGTCTTTGGTGTGCCACTGGCAGAATTTGCCACCCAAACGCAGGCGAATTTTGATCGCCTGTTCACCAAGGCTGCGGCCTTTCAAGCGGCGGCCTGACCCGTGGCGCAGGTAAAGTTTACGATCCTTGGCTGCGGGTCTTCCGGGGGGGTTCCGCGACTGGGTGGCCTGTGGGGGGATTGTGACCCGGAAAATCCAAAGAACCGGCGCACGCGTTGTTCGCTTTTGGTGGAAAAAACCGGCCCCAACGGGACGACCCGGGTTCTGATCGATACATCCCCCGATCTGCGAGCGCAGTTGCTGGACGCCAATATCGGAACGCTGGATGCTGTGATATACACGCATCCCCATGCTGATCATGTCCATGGGATCGACGATCTGCGCATGATCGTTTTCAACCGGCGCGAACGGTTGCCGGTCTGGGCAGATGGATCGACCCAGGATTCGCTGCTCAGCCGCTTTGCATACGCCTTTGTGCAACCGGCAGGTTCATCCTACCCGCCGATCCTGGACATGAACACAATCGGCGACGAAGACGTGGAAATTGCCGGCGATGGTGGCACGCTACGGCTCACGCCATTCCAGGTGGCCCACGGCAACATTGACGCCCTGGGTTTTCGGATCGGCGCGTTGGCTTATTTACCGGATGTATCTGATATTCCAGAGGAAACATGGCCGGTTTTGAATGGTTTGGAGTACTGGATTCTTGATGCCTTGCGGCGGACACCGCACCCGACCCATGCCCATCTGGAACGGTCACTGGAATGGATATCACGCGCGGCACCCAAACATGCGGTGCTGACAAACATGCATATCGATCTGGACTATGACACGCTGCAATCTGAGACAGCTGATCACATCACACCGGCATTCGACGGTATGACCATCGTGATCGAGGTTTAGCGCTTGCAGGCCCTTCTTGATGTTGTTCTGCCGGTCTTTTTGATTATCGGGCTTGGCTATGGCGCGGCGCGCACGAACAAGATCACAGAGGACGCCGTCGATGGCGTGATGATGTTTGCCCAGAATTTTGCGGTGCCAATGCTGTTGTTTCGCGCGATATCAAATATTGACATCGCCCAGGACCTGGCCCTGCCATTGCTTGGCAGCTATTACATCGGTGCGCTGTCTGGATTTGGACTGGCATATGTGGGCGCGCGGCAACTGTTTGGGCGCTCGACCCAGGACAGCATAGCCATCGGTTTTTGCGGCATGTACTCTAATTCGGTGCTGCTGGGTTTGCCGATTACGGAACGGGCCTACGGCGCAGATGCATTGCGCGCCAACTATGCAATTATCGCGCTGCACGCGCCGGTCATGTACACGTTCGGCACGATTTTGATGGAATTCGCGAAATCCAAAGGCCGGGGCCTGGGGATCGGCCTGGCGCGCCAGATCCTTTTATCAATATTTCGAAATCCATTCGTCATTGGCATCCTTTTGGGACTGGCGGTCAATCTGTCGGGCGCAGTCCTGCCGCGCACGATCCTTCTGACGGTCGATATGATGGCCAGCGCCGCGCTGCCGGCAGCGTTGTTTGGACTGGGGGGGGTATTGGTGCGCTATCGCCCCGAGGGCGATGCCAAGACCATTGCGATGCTGTGCGGCATATCGCTGGTTGCGCACCCAGCAGTGACTTATGCACTGGCGCAATGGGTGTTCGTTGTGGATCAGGCCCAGCTGCGTTCGGCGGTGATCACCGCATCAATGGCCCCGGGCGTAAACGCCTATTTGTTTGCGAACCTATATGGATCAGCGCGTCGGGTCGTGGCCGCAACTGTCCTGATCACCACCGCATTATCAGTCATCACCACCTGGATTTGGCTAGCGATACTGCCCTGACAAAATCGGGATGCCCGGTGCGCGTGACACAGCGATTGAAATGGCCTAGTTTCATGTCATGCCTGATCTGGACAAAGCGAATTCCCCAAAAGGTGCGCCGAAAGATGCGGCCGCCGTCAAAATATTTCCGCCCGGCGTACCAATCGCGACAGTAATTCTTGGCGTTGTCCTAAACATCATCTGGCCGCTCGGTTCAACGCTGTTGCCACCGGCGCCACTGCGTTATTGGCTGGGGGCGGTGATCATTATTGCTGCAATCTATTATCTGGGCTATCGCGCAATTTCGGTGATGCGCGATTCAGGGCAATCGGTGAATCCCTACAAAAAGACGACAGAAATCCTGGAAACGGGGCCGTATCGCATGACCCGAAATCCGATGTATATGCAGATGGTGCTGGTCTGCATCGGATTTGCTGTGCTGCTGGGTAATATCTGGATATTGCTGCTGACGCCGGTTTGTGGGCTGCTGTTGCACTATTTGGCCATTCTGCCAGAGGAAGCGTACCTGGAACGGAAATTCGGCAACGATTATCTTGATTATAAACGAAAGGTTCGCCGCTGGATATGATGCAATAAATCCCGGTATCGACCTAATAATTTGCGCGATATTTTCATCCGTTTATGTCCTAAATCGCCACCCGGCGTTGTTCTTGGTCAAATGCAAAAGAGGCACGATCATCGAAATCCAATGCGATTTTCTCGCCGACCTTGGTACCGTCCTGACCGAATATGCGCACTGTGATCGCCTCTTTTTCGTCGGTGGAAACCAACAGATTTGTGTCACCACCCAGCCGCTCGACATGGGTGACTGTGCCCTTGATCCTTCCGTCTTTTGAGGGGCGCAAATGCTCTGGGCGAATACCCAACGCGCCGTTCTCAGGGATGGCAAGCGGGGCCTTTTTGAGAAAATTCATCGCCGGTGAACCCAGAAATCCCGCAACGAACTGATTGGCGGGATTGTTGTACAGTTCCATCGGTGATCCGACCTGCTCTACCCGCCCGTCCCGCAGAACGACGATTTTGTCGGCCAGTGTCATCGCCTCGGTCTGGTCATGGGTAACGTAGATCATCGAAGCGCTGAGTGCGCGGTGCAATTCTGCGATTTCAATACGGGTATTCATGCGCAATGCGGCGTCAAGGTTGGACAATGGTTCGTCAAACAGGAACAGCTTGGGTTCCCGCACGATGGCACGACCAATGGCAACCCGCTGACGCTGACCGCCCGACAGGTCCGACGGCCGGCGATCCACATATGCACCCAGATCAAGCATCTGGATGGCCTTGTCGACCCGTTCGTCGATCACGTCCTTGGGTTGTTTTTCCTGCTTGAGCCCCAGCGCCATATTATTGCGGACACTCAGATGCGGATAAAGCGCATAGGACTGGAACACCATTGCGATGCCCCGTTTGGCGGGTGGGATATTATTGACAATATCGCCGCCAATATCGACGGTCCCGCTTGTCGCGTCTTCAAGCCCTGCGATCACGCGCAGCAACGTCGACTTGCCACAGCCCGAGGGGCCGACAAAGACAACAAACTCGCCATCTTCGACGGTCAGGTTGATATCTGACAGGACCTCTACGGATCCAAAGGATTTGCATATATTGGTCAGGGTCAGGGCGGTCATTGGGTGGCTCCTAGGTCTATGGGGCGGCCGGTGCGAATGCTTTCATCCGCAGCCAGACAAATACCCAAGGATTGCACGGCATCATTCATATGCCGGGTCAGATCTGTGTCTTGTAAGATTGCTTTGATGACAAAGGCTTGTTCCGCATCACAAAGCGCCTGGTGGCCGGGTTCGTCAGGCATCTCGATGTGTTTGTCACCAGTGCGACGGTGAACCAGAATCGCGCCGACCTTGGTATGGCCGTCCACGTCATCTGATGCGTTGGCGATCTGGTCGGTGATTGACACCGCCCCGTTCGGCGATACCACGTCTTTGACGAAGAACGCGGTTTCAGACATCATCGGGCCCCATCCGGCCTCGTACCAGCCGATCGACCCATCCGCGAACCACACCTGCAATTGGCCGTAATTGTACATCTCGGGCGCGATTTCGTCCGACAGACGCAACCCCATGCCACTGACCCGGACCGGCTGAGCATCGGTGATCTGGCACATCACGTCGACATAGTGCACACCGCAATCAACAATGGGGGATGTGGTCTGCATAAGTGCTTTGTGCGTTTCCCATGTGGGACCGTCCGATTGCTGGTTCAGATTCATGCGAAAGACATATGGCCCACCTAACGCCCGCGCTTCGCCGATCAGGCGTTGCCAGCTTGGGTGGTGGCGCAGAATATAGCCAACCACCAGTTTGCGCCCAAGGCGCTGTGCTGTTGCGACCACCCGTTTGGCATCCGGCACCGTGGTGGCCAGCGGTTTTTCGACGAATACATCCGCACCGGATTCCATCGCCGCAATGGCATAATCGGCATGGCTGTCGGAATATGTGGCGATACAGACCAGATCCGGCCCCAGTGCCAGCGCTTCTGCGAAAGTCTTGAAGCGGGGATAATCATCCAGCCCGTCGGCCAAGGGCACATCCGATCGGTTCACCAACCCCACGATCTGTGCATCCGGGTGCCTGTGATAGGCCAGCGCATGGCTTTGCCCCATTGTGCCCAGCCCTGCGACAACAACCTTCATTTCACCGCTCCTGATGTGATGCCCCGGATCAACTGACGCGAGAATATGACATAAAGCGCCATGACCGGCAGGATCGCCAAAGACAGCGCTGAAAGAACCGCGTTCCAGTCCGTCACAAACTGACCGATGAACACCTGGCTACCCAGTGTCAGGGTTTTCACCTCTTCGGCAGGGGCCAGGATCAGTGGGAACCACAGATCATTCCAGATCGGGATCATGTTAAATACCGCTACCGTGGCCATGGCCGGGCGCACCAGTGGTACGACCAGGCGAAAGAAGATGCGATATTCTGACAACCCGTCGATACGGCCGGCATTTTTCAAATCTTCGCTGACCTGGCGCATGAATTCTGACAGGATAAAAACGGCCAGCGGCAAACCCTGGGCGGTATACACAAGGATAAGCGCCCAAAGCGTGTTGACCAGCCCGGTCTGCACCATCATTTCCAGTATCGCGACAGTGCCAATACGGATCGGGATCATGATCCCCAAGGCCAGATACAGCCCCATCATCAGATTGCCCTTAAAGCGGTATTCGGCCAGCGCGAACGCGGCCATGGCGCCGAACAAAAGAATGAAAAACAGCGATCCCACGGTGACAATCATCGAGTTCTGGAAGTAGAGAAAGAAATCCCCCTGCTTCAAAACTGTTTCATAGCCGATCAAAGAGAAACTATCGGCATTGGGCAGCGCCAGCGGCTCTCGGAATATGGCTCTGCGTGTCTTGAAGCTGTTGATCACGATAACAAATACCGGGAACATCGCGATCAATGTGTAAAGGATCAGCACACCGTGGGCGGCATATGTATTCAGACGATTTTGACCTGCAACGCTCATGTCATGCCCCTTAGAACTGATAGCGGCGCATGCGCGACTGAATACCGAAAAGGTACAGACACACACCCACCAGAATGATTGCAAACATCGCCGACGCAATGGCGGAACCCATATGCGGATCGCCAAGCTGCAACTGAAAGCCAAAGAACGTCCGGTAAAGGAATGTCCCCAGAATATCGGTCGAGAAATCCGGGCCAGCCAGTGCCCCCTGTGCCGCATAGATCAGATCAAACGCATTGAAATTCGCAACGAAAGTCAGGATCGAGATGATGCCGATCGAAGGCAGGATCAGTGGCAGCTTGATCTTCCAGAACGCAGAAAGCCCGGTAATGCCTTCGACCTCGGCGGCCTCAAGTATCTCATCAGGGATCGACAGTAACGCCGCATAGATCAGCATCATCGGAATGCCCACAAACTGCCACACCGACACTAGCGACAATGTGGTCAGCGCGTATTCCTGTTTACCGAGCCATGGCGCATAAAGCGACTTTAGCCCGACCGCATCCAGCATCCCCGGTGCGATGCCCCAAATGGGCGAAAGGATCAGTTTCCACGCGAAACCGACGATAACAAAGGACAGGATCGTCGGGACAAAAATTGCAGACCGGTAAAAGCTGGCAAAGCGCAATCTGGGATGGCTCAGGATTGCGGCCAGTGCGACACCGATCGGGTTCTGCACCAGCATGTGGATGACAAAGAACCACATATTATTGCCAAGCGCATTCCAGAACTGATCCGACCAGACCGCCTGGCCGAACAGTGTGCGGAAATTTTGCAGACCCACATAGACGCGCGCCTGATCAACTTCTGTAAACAGGGACAGGCGCAGTGTATTGAACAGCGGATATATCATCACAGCCGTGTAGACCAACACAGCCGGCGCCAGAAACACAACGATGTGCCATCTGAACTTTGGTTTGGTGTGATGCTTTGCCATGGATCGATCCTGCTGTTTGAGAAGGCGCTGAACCAATGTTCAGCAGCACAAGACTGGAAATGTGACGTGGTGAATATCTGTGCGCCGCAGAACAAGACCCCGGCGCACAGCGATCATTTTTTACAGGTTATTTTTGCGGTTCGTACCAGCTTGCCAGACCCATCTGCAGGCGTTTGCCAGCGTCTTCGGGGCTTTCTTCGCCTTTGATCACGGCCACGGATGCATTCCATGTCTCGTTCTCAAGGTTCGGGGTGCCGCGTGACAGAACCTGATAGGTCGACCGGATCGTGCTTTCACATTCGCCGCGCCAGGATATGAACTCTTGTGCCAGCGGATCTTCCAGCGTCACCGGTGCCGAGGACAAAGGAAAGAAGCCCGGCAGTGCGTTGGCAAAGATCGTGGCAAATTCCGAAGACCCGACCCAGTTCAGGAAAACCTTTGCGGCCTCTGCATTTGGCGTCGCGGCATTCATGCCGATGCCAATATCGGTGTGATCCGAAATATAGCAGGTGTCACCAGCCTTTTGAACAGGCGGATAAAAGGCACCCATCTCGAATTCGGCCAATCCGTTGAAGCCTGAAATTTCCCACGATCCGGTGGGATAGATCGCAGCGCGGCCCAGGGTAAAGATGTTCTGGCTGTCAGGATAGGTTTGCGCCTCATAGCCGTCGCCCAGATACGCACCCCATTTCGCCAGTTGGCGATACGGTGCAACCCATGCTTCGTCGGTCAGCTTTTGGTCGCCAGCCAGCAGTGCCAGGCGGCCTTCTTCGCCCTTCCAATAGTTCGGGCCGATGTTGTTGTACCCCATGGTCGCGGCTTCCCACTGATCGTTGGTCCCCATCGCCATCGGAATGTAATTGCCGTCTTCTTTGAACTTGTCCAGCACCGCAAAGAACTCATCTTCGGTTGTCGGTTCCTCTACGCCAACTTCTGCAAACGCGTCCTTGTTATAGATGAACCCGTGGATCACCGAGGCCATCGGGACACAGAACTGAACCGTAGCATCGTCGGTGCTCCAGCCTGATTTTGCCACCGGTGAAAAATTGGCCATACCTTCAAGGTCGCTGATATCAGCCAGATGACCGGCCTCGTAAAGCGCAAGCGAGGCATCAAACGGACGACAGGTAATGATGTCACCGGCTGACCCTGCGTCCAGCTTGGAATTCAGGACCGCGTTATACTCGGCAGGTGCGGACGGTCTGAAATTCAGCTTGATTCCGGGATTGGCAGCTTCGAAAGCCGGGATGATCTTATCCTGCCAGATGGTCAGATCGTCGTTGCGCCAGCTTTCAATCGTCAGCGTGACATCTTGCGCGGTGGCACTGCCTGCAAACAATGCCGAGGCCAGTATGGCACCGATCAGTTTGGATTTTGTCATGGTCTTCTCCCTGTTAGACATTCATGTCCTGGTTTGATTTTAATGATTGCAAACACCGGCCCAGATGGCCGTCATATGCGACCAGCAATTCCATCGCCGCGCCGGGCGTACAGCCCGCGGCCACAAGAATTGCCGGTTTGGTTTGCTCTGCGGTTTGCTCTAGCGCCAGTTGCGCCGCAGCTTCGGTCACATCCGCAACCTGTGCAACAATTCCGACGGACCGCTGCATCAGCTTGGCGTTTTCGGCCACAACATTAACCATCAGACCCTGATGGACATGGCCCAGCCTGATGCCCATTAACGAAGACATCAGGTTCAGCGCCGCCTTTTGTGCTGTGCCTGCACCCAGACGGGTAGACCCCGCGATGACCTCTGGCGGTGTTTCAAGACAGATCGCAATGTCCGCCAGTGCCAGCAGATCTGTCGCCGGATTATTTGCTATTGCGATGACGGTTGCACCTTGTTTTTTTGCGAATTTTGCGACGGCCACGGCATAAGGTGTCGTGCCACTGGCGCTGAGAACAATGACGACGTCACCATTTTTGATACTACCTGCGATCGCTTCACCTGCCTGCGTGTCGTCTTCTGTGCCGCCTGGCATCCGGCCATCTGCGGGAACACCGCCGGCCATGTGAATTTGGATTTTCGCCTGGGGAATACCGAATGTGCCATGCAATTCGCACGCATCGGCAAAAGCCATCAATCCTGAACTTCCTGCAGCAGAATAGATAATTGCGTTATCTGATCGGATTGCTGCCGCCATCGCCTGTGCGCCCTTGTCAATTTCGTGCGCAACCCGGCTGACGGCGTCAATCGCCAGATGTTGCCCCCGCAGCATAAACGCAGCGGCGTCTTGCGCAGACAGCGTATCTATCGGCTCATGCTCGGACTGTTTTTCTGTCGTTGGCAGCGGCATTCGAATCTCCCTCACTAATTTAATACCTTTTAAATACCTTTTGTCTACCATTTTTTATTTCTCCAAAAATTATAGAATAAATAAGGCCAATTAGGCCGATTTTACGCAATATGGCTCTATCTTTTCGTTAATAGGTATTATATAGGTATCTTATGTTTGATTCAGCGCAATCATTGCTTATCGGCGTCGACGGGGGCGGATCCGGGTGCCGCGTGGCCATCGGGACATCGACAGACGGCGTTCTGGCACGTGCCGAGGGCGGTCGCGCCAATGCCGCCTCTGACCCGGTGCTCGCGATCAGAAATATCGTGGCCACAGTTCAGGCGGCAGCGGCAAAAGCCAGCATTCCGGCGCCGGCGCTTGACGGTGCATTTGCGCATTTGGGCCTTGCTGGTGTGATGACACCACAAGACAGCCTGCGCATGTCGTCAGCCCTGCCCTATGCAAACACAGTCGTGACAGATGACCGTCCAACAACTGTTATCGGTGCCCTGGGCGGGCAGGACGGATATCTTTTGTCGATCGGGACCGGCACCATCGTTGCTGAAAACACCGGCGGGTCTTTCAGCTATATCGGCGGTTGGGGATTTCACTTATCCGATCAGGGTTCGGGCGCATGGCTGGGTCGCGCCGGGCTGGAACAGGTGTTGCTGTGTCACGACCGGCTAGCTGACCATACTGACCTGACCCGCGCCCTTTTTGCCAAATTTGGCGATGACCCGTCTGCAATCGTGGCTTTCAGCATGTCCGCAAAGCCCGGCGATTTCGCCTCTTTGGCACCGGACATTGTTTCGGGCGCCCGTGACGGTGACAAGTGGGGGCAATCGATTATGACATGCGGCGCAGATTATCTGACGCGCGGTCTTTTGGCACTGGGATTTCAAACCGGAAACACCCTGTGTCTGACCGGCGGGCTGGGATCACATTATGCACGATACCTGCCACCGAAATTCCTGAAAAAACAAATCACCTCACGGGGCAACGCCTTGGACGGTGCCTTTGAGCTTGCCAGATCCGGCATGGCCAACCAGCGGAGCCGTTCGTGATGAACATTGTTGACTTTTTAGAGCCCGCCAAATGGCTGCGTTCCGATGGCGGGCCGCGTTATGTTCAGCTTCGCCAGCGGCTTAGCGAAGGTGTCGATCAGGGGCTTTTGAAGGCCGGTCATTCGCTGCCGCCGGAACGCGAAATTGCGACAATCACCGACCTGTCGCGCGTGACAGTGCGCAAGGCGATCCGGGCGCTCGCGAATGATGGCATCGTTGTGCAAAAGCAGGGGTCAGGATCATTCGTGGCCTCTGACACGCCGCAGATAGAGCAATCTTTATCGCGACTGACATCGTTCAGCGAAGACATGTCGCGGCGTGGGATGGTGTCCAGCAGTGTCTGGTTGGAACGCGGCGTCTTTATGCCGTCACCGGACGAGGTTCTGGCCCTGGCACTATCACCCGATGCATCCGTGTCGCGCATTACCCGCCTGAGAACGGCCGATAACAAACCAATGGCCATCGAACGGGCGTCCTTGTCCACCGAAATGCTGCCGAACCCTTTGTTGGTGGAAACCTCGCTTTATGAGGTGTTGGGCCAGGCCGGGCTAAGACCCGTGCGCGCCCTGCAAAAAATTTCCGCCATCAACCTGGAAGAAGCAGATGCAGCTCTTTTAGAAGTAGAACCGGGCAAGGCGGGCCTGCGTATTGAGCGCACTTCTTATCTGGCTGACGGGCGAACCGTTGAATTTACCCAATCCATATATCGCGGAGACGCCTACAACTTTGTAGCCGAACTTCGCCTTGCGAAAGAATAGGACTGCCAAAATGACAAACAGTCAGACACAGATGCGTCGCGAAGTGCTGGAAATTCCTGTGGCCGTGGGCCGATTACTGCAAAGAGGCGGGGATGATATCCGCGCCGCTGCTGATGCGGTGCGTGCCCGCTCGCCCGGTTTCATGGTCAGCGTGGCGCGCGGCTCGTCCGACCACGTGGCGACCTATCTCAAATATGCATCCGAGTTGCTGATGGGAACGCCGATTGCATCGATCGGGCCTTCCATCGCCTCGATCTACGAACGCCAGTTGAACCTGGGCGGCAGTGTTTGCCTGTCAGTCTCGCAATCCGGCCAAAGCCCGGACATCGTTGAAATGGCCCGGATGGCGCAGGTCGGTGGCGCATTGTCGATCGCCATGACAAACAACCCTGACAGCCCCCTGGCGCGCGTGGCCGATCACACGCTGAACCTGCATGCCGGCCCCGAGATCAGCGTCGCCGCCACAAAAACATTCGTGAATTCTGCGGTTGCTGGCATCTGGCTGCTTGCGGAATGGGCCGAGGACGATGCGCTGTGTGCCGCTATTCATGACCTGCCCCAACATCTGGAAAAAGCGGTGAACACCGATTGGCCAGACGCGCGCGCCGCGCTGGCGGGGCGAAATTCTGTCTTTTGTCTGGGTCGCGGTCCGTCTTATGCCATTGCCAATGAAGCCGCATTGAAATTCAAGGAAACTTGTCAGATCCACGCCGAGTCCTATTCATCAGCCGAGGTCCTGCACGGTCCGATTTCCATTGTTGATGGTGATTTTCCGGTGATTGCATTGGCTGCACAGGATAAAGCCGAGACAGCGCTGGCCGGTGTGGCCGACGAAATTGCCGCCAAGGGCGCCAGGGTCTTTGCAACCAGCGACAAGGTGCAGATCGCCCAAAGTTTGCCGATGACGCCGACAGGCCATCCGCTGACCGACCCGATATCCCTGATCGCCAGTTTTTATGCGATGGTTGAACGCACAGCTGCGTCGCGCGGTATTAACCCGGACGCCCCCCGCCACCTCAAGAAAGTGACCGAAACGGTATGAACCGCGTTGTCAAAGCCTATGTCGGTGCACAAATCCATGATGGGCCGGTCGCGCACGACACCCACGCGCTGGTGGTGGGCCAAGACGGCCGTTTCAGCGTTCTACACACCAATGCGTTGCCGCAGGATTGCCCAATCACATCGTTGGACGGCGGCCTGATTACGCCCGGCTTTGTTGACCTGCAGGTGAACGGCGGCGGCGGCGTGATGTTCAACGACGACCAGTCCGTTGCATCCTTGCGTGTCATTGCACAGGCCCATGCGGCACTGGGCACCCATGCCCTGTTGCCCACTTTGATCACTGACACACCGGAACGCACAAGGGCCGCAATTGACGCCGTGGAACAGGCCGTTACCGAGAAAATTGATGGGATTGTCGGTATCCATCTTGAGGGTCCACATCTGTCCGCCGCCCGCAAGGGCGCGCATGATGCCGGTCTGATCCGCCCCATGAGCGACAAGGACCTGTTGCTGATAATTGGCGCGGCCGAACGTTTGCCGAACGTGATGGTCACCGTTGCGCCCGAAAGCACCACCCTTGCCCAGATCAGATCGATGGCAGCGGCCGGTGTCATCGTATCATTGGGGCACACTGATGCGGATGCCAGCACCTGCCACGCGGCGTTTGACGCGGGTGCGCGCTGTGTGACGCATTTGTTCAACGCGATGAGCCAGCTGGGAAATCGCGAGCCCGGTCTGGTCGGTGCAACGCTGGCCCGTGGCGACATTTATGCAGGCCTGATCGCTGACGGCATTCACGTTCATCCAACTACTATTCAGATCGCGTTGGCTGCAAAACCCCATTCGGAACGGATATTTCTTGTTACCGACGCGATGGCAACTGCGGGTGCCGGGATCGACAGCTTTCTGATCAACGGCCGCAAAGTGTTTCGAAAAAATCATCGCCTGACATTGGCGGATGGTACGCTGGCAGGTGCAGACCTGGAAATGGCGCGCGCAGTATCGGTCATGATCGGCGATGTCGGCGACAACATATCATCGGCAGTCGCCCGCGCGACATCGACACCTGCAACATTGCTGCGCGAACCCGGCGACCATGGCCGGATATCGGGCAGTTCCCGGCCCGTCGTCCATTTCCAAAAAGGTCTGTCCAACCCGGCTGCCACGCAGACGATTTTCGCGAACCCGCACTGCGAGTAATCGCCCGGCCAGGCACGCGGATACCTGCATAACTTGCGCCGACCGCCAAAACGCGATAGCTGAAAACCACGATATTACAACGCTCTACGTCAGGGTCCCGGTAATCACACAGCCTTCGAGAATGCGGTTTTCGAAAACATCGACAAGCCCGACATCGCTTAGCCGTGGACCGGCGTTGCACACCAGTGAAGCACCGAACAATGCCTTGAAAACAAGATAAGGCGGCTGCCAGTCGACCAGCGTATCGACTGCGGCCCGGATTTCGGTGAAATTGCTGGCCACGTCTTCGATGGGTTTGTCACTGATAAGCCCGGCAAGCGGCAACGCAAGGCTTGTAATCACCCGGCCCCCGCTGACAACAGCCAGCCCACCTTGGGTCTGTCGCACCGCATTCGCTGCGGCTGCCATGTCTTCGGGATTTCGCCCAAAGACTGTCAGGTTGTGGCTGTCATGGGATACAGTCGTTGCAAAGGCGCCCCGCCAGGTTCCCCAGTGTTCCAGAAAGGCCACGCGGGTCGGCGTATTCTGACCATGCCGATTGCGAATGGCCATCCGGATCATGTCGTCAGGCAGCACAAGCTTGCCATTCTGCACCGCAACCTGGCGCTGTCCCCATTCGGGAAATCTGGGTTTTGACAATGTCGCGATATGCGCGACGGGACCCTTGGCCGATATCTCAAAATCCGCCGGATTGAATGCCTTGGTTCTTACCGATTGCGTGATGCCGGACGGCACGGAAATGGTGGGCGCAGGTCGCACAAGACGGCCCTTTTCTGCGGTCAGTCGGCCATCGGCGAAAACATGGGTTGCGGACACTTTCCCCAGATCCGAGACCAGTACAATGTCAGCCCGTTTGCCCGGCGCAACCAACCCGAGATCCGGTCGGCCAATGCGGTTCGCCGCATTAAAGGTCGCGGCCCGATAGACCCAGGCAGCCGGCACATCATTTTCCATCAAAATGCGCATGACATGGTTCAACCCGCCCTTGGCCAAAAGATCATCGGGAAACACGTCGTCAGTGCACAATGTCACCGTCTGCGGTAGATGCCCGAGCGAGATCAGCGCCCTGGCAAATTCCGGCAAGAGATGTTCGTGCGAACCACGCAATTCGATGGTCAGGCCCGCTTCCAGCCGGGCGATAAGATCGGCGGCAGAGGTCAGTTCGTGATCTGTCTCGACACCTGCTGCGACATAGGCCGCCAGGTCGCCACCAGTCAGCCCGCGACCGTGCCCGCACACGCGTTTGCCGCTTGCCAGACCTGCCGCCACGATACCCTGTACGCGCGGATCGCCATTCAGCAGCGATTGCATTGTCATCAGTTCGGCGGCACCGTGTATATCAGTGCGTGCAAGCAGTTCGGCGACCTGCTGGGGTCCGAAATCGCCGCCGCTGGCCTCAAATCCGGGCGCAGATGGTACGCAGGTCGGTGCCAGCGGCAACAGGCGCAAAGGCAGCCCCTGCGCCGCAAGACAAGCGTAATCCACGCCCTGCATCCCCGCGACATTCGCCAATTCATGCGGGTTCCAAATCACCGACAATGCCCTGGTCGGTTGTGATCGTCACCGTGTCGGTTCAAAAATCTAGATAACCTTGCCCCGCGCGTCGACTGTCATTGGCACAAGGGTTTCATCCCCCCTTTCAAGCCAAATTTCATCGAACATATTTGAAACGACACAAACGTGGTTGGGCACAATTCGAATGCGGCCGCCAATTTTCAATGGGTTGTCCGGATCAACGATCAACGTTCCATGTTCCTCGCTCAGGCCCTGAATGCTGATTTCAGGGTGGCCAAGGACATGACCATAGTCAGAGAACCCCAAAAGATCCGAAGTCAGTGCTTTTGATCCGGCATCGATGATCGCACGGTCGGAAACAGGTGTGCTTACGACTGTTGCAACGACATGGCCCGCGCAATCATCCCACGTGCATGTACCACGCTCGACCAGCGAACGATCATTGTAGATATATGTCCCGATCCGATATTCGGTTATGATGCCATCCGTTGCGGCGGCCCACATGTCTGGCGAACCGCCTGATGATATGACCGGGCACGCCAGACCTTTTTCGTCAAGCAACTGCCTGGCTTCGCGCAAAAAACGCGCCGCAACGTCAGCGCCTGCAACAGCCGGATAGGTCATCAGCCCGCCGAAAACCAACCCGGGCGCGCTGGATATCTGTTCGGCCAGAACGGCGGCGGCGCTGGGGGTCTGCACGCCACAGCGCTCTGCCCCGGTATCACATTCAACCAGTACGTTCAGGGGGCGTGGGCACCCGGAAAAGGCCTGTGACAACCCTTGGACAACAACGGCATTGTCCGCCACAACAGACAATGCCGCGACGCGATCTGACAGGGCGCGAAGCCGTTCCAGTTTGTCAGGTCCAAGGATATTGTAGGTGATAAAAACATCATCAATCTCATCGACAACCATTGCTTCGGCCTCGCTGATTTTCTGACAGGTTATCCCGATTGCGCCGGCAGCAAGCTGGGCTTTGGCAAAATGGACCAACTTGTGGGTTTTGATATGGGGCCGCAGTGCAAGGCCAACCTTGTCGCAATGCGCCTGGAAGGCCGCGATGTTGCGCAACGCGGCCGCCTCGTTGACGACAAAGGCAGGGGTGCTGATCGAACTGAAATCATCCGCCATGGGGATTTTCCACGCGAGGCCAGATTTCCCGGGTCAGATTGTGATAGGCGTTGGTTTGCGGATCGTTGGGATAGGGGCCATCGACCGCAGCATAAAGAATATCATCGGATATCCGTGAAAATGCGTCGTGGAAATGGTTTGTCGATTTGACGACCAGTATCTTCTTGGCCTTGGGGTCAATTCCGAAGTTTGAAAAAACATCCGGGTTGAACACCTGGCTGCGAACCGAATTCAGGATCAGGTCGATACCTGCCACCTCAATCCACACCGCATCCCCCAACGGAACAACGCTTTGTCCAAAGCTTTGCACGGCATCGCGTATTGTCCGCCTGACCACAATATCCGCGTCCAGCGGCTCACCAGCAAATTCTGACATCTTGGCACCAAAACGAAGCCGAAAGACAGCGCCTTCGCCCGCCGAAAAACAGGTGCGAACCGCAATAGGGTCCCAGATGGTGGCCAGCGCTGCATCCCTGAGGTTTCTTCGCAACATTTCCCTCAGCAGAATTGTTGAATCCCCTGGAACACCACCGCCGGGATTGTCCCAGACGTCGGCCACAACGACCGGCCCTGTATTTGACCGCTCTGCCTTGTCAAACGCGGCACTTGCCGTCAGAAATTCGGGTCGGGTCTTGCCACGCATAGAAAACAACTCGGCCCCAAGCTCGGTCGCCAGCCGATCACCTTCGGTTTTGGCATCATCCGAAACAACGACGATGCGCGCGCCAAGGTCAGGCACGTCACCAGCCATAAAGCCATGAACGACCGAAACTGAAAGAATGGACTGTTTCCCTTCAATTGCTTTGATTTTGTCAACAAAGCCACGCATAGGCTCTCGGTTTGTGGGAAGAACCTCGATCATTTTGCAGTCAAACGTGCTGATCACGGGTTTGATTTGTCCAAGCGCGGCGCGATGCACCAAGGCGACAAGGTTCTCGGCGACTTCGACAAAATCCGTATGCGGAAACTCTTTGAACAAGGCGATCAGATTTGCATTATCTGTTCGACGTTTTGAAAGGTGGCTATGTGGGTCAAACGTCGCGCCGATTATTGTGGCACCACCGACAATTTCGCGAACAGCCACCAATAGTTCGCCCTCGCAATCAAGGCATTCCTGGGAAACCATCGCGCCATGCAGCCCCAGCAAAACGATATCGACCGGCATTGCAGCCCTAAGTTCAGCCAGGAGCTGATCGCGCAAAAACTCCCAGGTGTGTTGGTTCACGATCCCGCCGGGCTCTGCCCAGGATGCCGTGCCTTCGACAATCTGCCAATTGAATTCAGTGGCACGGTCGCGGGCAACGGGATAGATGGCACTACACAAGGTTGGGGTCTTGGGGTGTTGACCCGGCGGCGCATAAAAGCTGTCTTTGAAATCCTGCAAATCGGTTCGCAGCGGTGAAAAAGTATTTGTTTCCGTCGCAATTGAACCAAGGAAAACGCGTTTTGGGTTCTGCATCAGGCGACCTCTCTTGCCATTGCAATCCGCGGAATCGCGCTAAGCAATCGACGCGTGTAGTCATGCCGGGGCGCTTCAAATATTTGATGTTTATCGCCCATCTCGACGATTTTACCCTCAAACATGACTGCAACGCGGTCACTGATGTGACGTACGACCCCTAGATCGTGACTGATGAAAAGCATGGACACACCGCTGTCGCGTTGCAGTTTCTTGATCAGGTTCAAAACCTGCGCCTGAATTGAAACATCAAGCGCCGAAACGGCCTCATCCGCGATCACGAGTTTCGGCTTCAGGATCATAACACGTGCGATTCCGATGCGCTGGCGCTGACCGCCCGAGAATTCATGTGGATGGCGCGTCATGACGATTGGATCCATCCCGACAAGTTCAAGTGTTTCGGCAATTTTGGTTCGCGCCTCATCCCAATTATTGCAGATCCCGTGGATAAAAAGCGGCTCTGCCAACGTCTGTTCGATTCTAAGGCGCGGATTGAGTGACGCAAACGGGTCCTGAAATATCATCTGGATTTCCCTGCGCAGCGGGCGAAATTCGCCCGCAGACATCGACAAGAAATCCTGCCCCTCAAAGAGCGCCTGACCAGAGGTCGCCTTTTCAAGGTGGGTCAGGGTACGTCCAACCGTTGATTTGCCGCAGCCGGATTCCCCGACCAGGCTTAGAACTTCACCAGGCGCAATGTCGAACGAAACGCCATCAACGGCCTTGATAACTTTCTTGGCACCAAACAAACCCGCGCCCTTGGTATGAAAATGGGTCTTGAGGTCAATGATGCGCAGCAACGGATCACTCATGGCGTATCCTTTCCGGCAAAATGGCATTGAACGTTGTGACCCGGTTTAAACTGGGTGGTTTGTGGCGCTGTTTGTGCGCACAAATCCGTTGCCAGCGCACAACGTGGGTGGAATGCACATCCGGTCAGGGTTTCTTCCAGCGTGGGCACCCTGCCCGGGATGGCTTCAAGCCACTCAACATCCCGATCGACAACCGGGATCGAGTTGAGCAATCCACGCGTGTAGGGATGCGCCAAATCCGCGAAAAGATCTGCGGTCTTGGCCGACTCTGCCACCTTGCCGCGATACATCACAGCGACTTTGTCACATGTCTGCGCAATCACCCCAAGATCGTGACTGATCAGAACGATGGCCGTACCCATCCGGTCCTGCAGGTCCGCCATCAGGTCAAGGACCTCTTTCTGGACGGTAACGTCAAGCGCCGTCGTCGGTTCGTCCGCGATCAAAAGCTTGGGGTCGCAAGACAATGCCATTGCGATCATGACCCGTTGCCGTTGCCCGCCCGACATCTGGTGGGGAAAGCTGTCGATCCGCTGAGCTGGTTCAGGGATACGCACAAGTGCCAGCAGTTCAACGGCGCGATCACGTGCTGCGGTGTACGAAAGGTTTTGATGCTGACGCAGGTTTTCGACGATCTGATCGCCAACGCGGTAGACCGGGTTCAGACTGGTCATCGGTTCCTGGAAAATCATCGCCATCCGGTTGCCCATGATGGCGCGGCGCTCTTTCTCGGACAGGGTCAGCAGGTCCATGCCATCGAACCGAATACTGCCCCCCGTGATGCGCACCGTGGTCCCGCCCAAAAGCCCCATGATCGCAAACGATGTCAGGCTTTTGCCGCAGCCACTTTCACCAACGATTCCAAGTGTCTCTCTATCGTCGACATCGAAAGACACACCCTGAACGACCGGCAACAACCTGCCCCTTGCGCTGACGGCTATTTCCAGGTTTTCAACTTCCAGCAATGCCATGATCAGACCCCTGCAATATCGTCTTTAAAGCGGGGATCAATGCTGTCACGCAAAGCATCCCCCACCAAATTCATGGAAAATACCGATATCACGATCAGCACACCGGGGTAGATCAGCAGCCACGGGGCGCGGGTGATGTAAATACGTTCTTCGGATAGCATATTACCCCAACTTGGCACTTCCGGTGGCAGCCCAAGCCCAAGGAAATCCAGCGCCGCCGCCTGCAGCTGCGCAAACGCAAAGATGAAACTGGCCTGTACCAGCAAGGGCGAGACCAGATTGGGCAGGATGTGGCGAAACAGGATTGAACTATGCCCCGCGCCAGAGCAAATGGCCGCGTCAACAAAGACTTCGCCTTTGAGTTTCAGCGTCATGCCATAAAGGATACGTGCAGTTGTTGTCGCGTAAACGATACCGATCACCAGGATCGTATTGAACACGCTGCGCTCAAGCAATGTGATCAGAACCAGGGCCATCAGCAGCGCCGGAAACGCCATCAAAACATCAACGCCGCGCATAAGGACGTGACCAAGCCGCGTGAAATAGGCAGAAAGCATGCCGATCAAGCCACCAATAACAAGGGCAACAATCACACTTCCGGCGCCGATGATTACAGTCATCCGTGCACCAAAAAGTGCGCGCGAAAACGTGTCGCGGCCAAAGTGATCCGTGCCAAACAGGTTTGGCAATCCCGGCTCCGCCAAACGACCAACCGGGTCGATTTCCAGCGGATCGAAGGGCGCAATCAGTGGGGCAATGATCGCAACGACCACGATAAGGCAAAGCCAAATGAAGCCCGCGGTGGCCAGCTTGCGACCTGCGAACGCATTACGGAGGAAATTGATAGCTTTCATTTCAGCGACACCCTTGGGTCCAGACGTGCATAGGCAAGGTCCACCAACAGGTTGATGACCATGTAAAGAACGACGATCACAAGGATCACCCCCTGAATGACAGGATAGTCGCGGCGCAGGATTGACTGCACGACCAGTCGCCCGATGCCGGGCAGCGAAAATACCGTTTCGGTAACAACGGCCTCTGAAATCAGGGCGGCAAATGTGAACCCAAACGCCGCAGCAACGGCAATAAGCGCATTTCTGAAAATATGCTTAATGGCGACGCGTGTGGGATGCAGGCCCTTGGCGCGGGCTGTGCGGACGTGGTCTTCGCGGGCGACATCCAGCATGGACGCCCGCACCAGTCGCACGATCAGGGCTGCATTTGGTGCGGCCAGCGTCATGCTGGGCAACAGCAGATACCGCAGGTTAGTGATGCCGCCGTCATCCGACAGTGACGGAAAACCCGAACTTGGGAACCAGCCCAGTGTCACCGAAAAAATCATGATCAGGTACAGGCCCAGCCAGAATGTCGGCATGGAAGCTGCCAGCATTGCACCGCTAGAGGTGATCTGGTCGATCCAGGTGCCATGCTTGGTGGCCGAAAGAACCCCGATTGGCAATCCGATGAGTATGATCCAGACCATCGTCATCGAAGCCAAAAGTATTGACGTCTCGGCGCCACTGCCGATGACCGACAAAACCGGCTCACGAAAGAAGATCGAGGTGCCCAGATCGCCCTGCAAAACATTGCCAAGCCAGAAAAAATACTGAACCCAGAGCGGACGGTCAAATCCCATTTCGGCGGAAAGCTGTGCCACTTCCTCTGGTGTGGCCGTATCCCCCAAAAGGATCGCGGCAGGATCACCTGGGATAAGGTGAACAAAAAGGAACACCAATACCGAGGCCGCCAGAAGCGTTGGGATAAGAGTCAAAAGGCGCTTGACTGTATAAGCGAGCATGTCGACCTCAATTAAAGAGAATGAGTTGAAATGTCCCCCGCCCCAGGATTTGGCGGGGGACAGAATGGACGCTATTTGGAAACGTTCCAGAAGCTTGGCCAGATCAACGTCTGTTCACCAAGGCCCTTCAGGCTTGGGGATGCGATGTTGTAAGTGTAAACGTCGCCCGTCTTCATCGTCGGCACCTGGTCATAAATCAGAGCCTGAATTTCGGCCCAGATTTCCTGTCGCTCGGCAGGGTCCGAAGACGCCGTGAAGCGATCCTTCAAAGCCTGCTTTTCAGGCGTCGCCCACCAACCCGGATAGTTGTCGTTCATGACCGAAATCAGGATCGGATCAGGCACGAAACCGTGGTGGGTAAAGAACATGTCCCACTGGTCAGGTTGCGCGCGCTTTTCGATCAGCGTTGCCCAATCATAAACCTGTAGATCGATGTTGAACCCGGCCTGGGCCAGTTGCTTGGTGTAGACGATGGCACTGTCATAGTGGAACGGATAGTTGGTCGACACCATGAACTTGATTGGCTCGCCATCATATCCGGCTTCTGCCGCCATCGACCTGGCCGTTTCAGCGTCACCTTTGCTGAAGTTCTCGGTGCCCGATGGGGTGGCCCAAACGCTGCCTTCAGGGGCGAACGAACCATTTGCGCGCCACAGGCCCTCGGGGCCAATTGCAACTTGCAATGCAGGTGTCTTGTCTATGGCCGTCTGAATAGCACGGCGCAGGGCAAAGTTTTCCTTTAGCGGACCGGCTTTTGAATTCATGAACACCAGTCCGAAGATCGGGCCACCGTTCAACATTGTCTTTACACCGGGATCGGCATCCAGTTCGGCAAACAAATCGCCAGGGATGCTTTCTGCATAGTCATAGTCACCCGCGCGAACGCCCGCAACGCGGGTGCCGACGTCTGATACCGGGATAAAGCGAATCCTGTCAAAGTTGGCAACGCGTGCGCCGCCATAGCCGTCGGCCTCACCCTCGGGCGACGCATAGTCGTCAAAGCGCACCAGTTCTATATAGCGGTTCGCCTCCCACGCATTGAACTTATAAGGGCCGGTGCCGATATAATTCTCGGGCGCAATAGGTTCTTTGTTGGCACCGGCGACAACGCTGGCCGGGTAAATCGCTGGTCCACCATTGATAAAGGCCATCAGATTTTTCCAGGGGCCAAATGAATTCGTCAAATTCAATGTAACTTCGTATTCACCAGTGGCTTCAACACTTTCGACGTTGTCAAAAAGCAGGCTGCCGCGAGAGCCGAATTCTCCCCAACGCTGGAGCGATGCCAGAACGTCGGCCGATGTCATGTCCTGACCATTGTGGAATTTCACGCCTTCGCGCAGCGCGATGACAATAGTCTTGCCGTCCTCGGACACAGTTTCACCGGCAGCAAGAAGCGGCACGGGCGAGTTGGACGCGTCAAAGGTATAAAGACCTTCGAACATATGATGTGCGATGGTCGTGGCCAGATCAGAGGTAATAACCTGCTGGTCAAGGCTCGGCGGCTCGCCTACGGTTGCATATCGCAGCATACCGTCAGCAAATGCACCTGTCGTCAGGGACAATAAGGCCCCGGCTGCAAGTGCAGATTTAATCCAGGTCTTCAATTTCATTTCGTTCTCCTCCGCTGTCGGGCTTCCACGGCGTGGACCCGTCACAATGTAAGTTTCTTTCATTTTTTAGCTAGAATGTCAAATTTAATTGATTATGTCAGTATAATATGCACATAATATGAAAGTTTCTTACATTTAGGAGAGAGCATGACTAACAAGACACCGGGAATCACCCGCTTTGATGGCGCTGATGCAGCCGCTGGCGGAACGCCGCGCCCGTTTGCCAAAGCGGTTCGCGCAGGCGACTTTGTTTATGTATCCGGTCAGGTGCCGGCCGTGGATGGTGAAATCGTCTCTGGTGGTATTGTCACCCAAACCGAAGCGGTCATGGCAAACATCATATCTGTTCTGGACCTTGCCGGTTGCGGACTTGAACATGTCGTCAAAGTCAGCGTTTGGCTTGATGACCCGCGCGATTTTACCAGTTTCAATTCGGTTTTTGCCAAGTATTTCACCGCCAACCCGCCTGCGCGCTCGACGGTGCAGAACGCATTAATGGTCGACGCAAAGGTCGAAATGGATGTAATCGCGTACAAACCGGAATAAGAGACGCAAAACCCAATGGCCAAAGTCATCGACATCATATCGCATATGCGCACGCTTGAGGGAACATTTCCCAAGCGCGAGCAATTGGTCGCTGATTTTGTCCTGACAAATCTCGAACGGATTTCCTTTCTGTCGCAACATGAAATTGCCGAAGCCGCCGATGTCTCGGTCGCGACGGTAAACAGGTTTTGTACGACCATCGGGTGTGATGGATTCCGCGATTTCCAAATTCGGCTGGCGCAAAGCGTCGCCGTTAGCCTGCAATATCTTGGGGGCCCCAATGGTGATCAATCGGAATCCGGTCAGCTGGTAACGCAAGTGTTCAGCACTCTGGTAGACACTCTGACTCTTGCGCGAACGCAGCTTGACGGACAGATCATCGAGAACGCCACAGATGTCCTTGCGAATGCCCGGCGGATTGCCTTTCTTGGCGTTGGCGGTGGGTCCGCCAATGTCGCCCGCGAAGGGGCCAACCGATTTTTTCGACTTGGCATTCCGTCAGAGGCGCATGCCGACGGCTACCTGCAACGCATGCTGTCTTCTACCCTGACCGAAGGCGATGTGCTTGTCGCCATCTCTTCAAGTGGCCAACCAGCCGAGCTTTTGGACAGTGTTGCAATTGCCAAGCAATACGGGGCCACAACCATAAGCCTGACAAAAACGGGGTCAGAGCTTGCCACCCTTGCAGACATCTCGATCCAGATCGACATTCCTGAAGATCAGGACATTTACAAACCCTCGGCGTCGCGCCTTGTTTACATAGCGATTGTCGATGTCTTGGCCGCTGGTGCTGCCAGAAAACGCCCCGAGCGTGTCAAAGAGAACTTAAGACGCATCCGCACGTCGCTGTTGCCGCTATCCAAAGACTCTGGCCCCAAGCCAATCGGAGATTGATCTAACTGCCCAGAGAGTTTCCATGGTCCGCACCGGCATTCGCGTGCATCCGACGACGAAGTTCAAATTTTCTGTACACACACGACACGATCTAAAGTTATTTCAATGGGCATCTCTGCATTCGCCGATTGGAACACGGTAATGGCGGCATAGTCGCGGATTATGTCACCTTGTCTGGTTTTATCGGGCATTTTTGGCAATCCCGCCGCAAGACCCGAACCCAACCGTGGTCCAGGGAGTCCTGGCAAAGGTTCAATGGCGGCGGGCTCATCAAATGAACCCTGACCCAGGGTCCTCAGCAAAAACCGGTTGATGACATGTTGAAGCAATCCGAAAGCCAGTCAAATCGGCTGCACCAGGTCGTCACCTGAAAGTTTGGCTTCCGCTTCAAATTGCAGGGTTCTGTAGGTTTCGATCACAATCGATCTGATCCAGATGCTACCAGCGTCCTGGGCCAATCTAGAGCTCCAGAAGAAACGGACCTTGACCGGATCCAGCTTTACCGGCGGCTTCAAGGCACAAAGGCCGTGCGCGTCCATGTCCCAAGCCATTAGCAGGGCCGGAAAAGTCGCGATAAAATCTGATTGCGCCACAATCGAGGCAACAGCCGATGAATCCGCGACCATGGTGCTGATCCGCCGCCGATCTGTGCTACCGCCAAAGGTTTGTGAAAATGGATTGCGCAATGATCGGGTGACATTCACCATAAGATGGGGGTAGCGGTGCCACGCATCCAGCCCCCATTCCCGCGAGGCCGGATGGCCCTTTCGCACAAAAGAAACCCAGGAAAAGGGTTCCATCAACTGCTCTTCCAATCCGTCTGGCAGACGAGGCTCTCCTCCCAGATGCGCGATGTCGATCAGGCCCTCGCTCAGCGCCGAATAGGCTTCGTGATGCGCGGGCAGCCACTCGATCCTGGCATTCGGCGCTTCCCGGGCAACCCGGGACGATACCTGCGCGATCAACCGCGTCAGCGTCGGGGCTGCGATACGGAAAACCCGGTCACTGGTTGCAGGGTCGAACAGCTTTGGAGGGGCCAGTACGCGCCTGATGCCGCGCAAAATTGGCCCAACATCTTCGGCAAGCTGGACAGCAAAGGGGCTCGGCTGCATCTGGCCACCGACTTTCACCAATATGGGATCGTCAAGCTGCTCGCGCAGTCGGGCCAACGCGTGGCTGATCGCAGATTGCGTCTTGCCCAGCTTTTCGGCAGTTGCGGTGACGCTTCGAAGCTCCATAAGGGCTTCGAAAACCACCAAAAGATTCAGATCTATCCGAGATAAATTAATTTCGTTCATGATATATGAAATCGTTTCGTTGGTATTTTTCGGGATATTTTACCATGTTTCAGTATAGATGCACACGACATGACATTCTTCATCTAACTTATTCATAACAGGAGAAACCAAAATGACACTCAAAATCATCGGCGCTGGTTTCGGCAGGACAGGAACCTATTCGCTGAAATCAGCACTTGAAACACTGGGCTTCGGACCCTGCCATCACATGTCCGAGGTCATCGGCGATCCAAACCAGATCGGGCTTTGGTCCGACGTGGTGGCGGGCAAGCCCGACTATGAAAGGATCTTTGCGGATTTCGGGTCCGCCGTCGATTTTCCGGTTTCCGCCTACTGGCAAGAGGTTCTGGCCGCAACACCCGACGCACGGATCATCCTGTCGCATCGCGACCCCGAAGATTGGTACGCCAGCTTTTCGCAAACCATACTGCCGCTGATTATGGACAAGAGCGCATGGCCGGATCACCTTGTTCAATGGCTTGAACTGATCGAAAAGGTCATTATCGGCAAAGCCCTGGGTGGCCGGACTGATCGTAACGGCATTCTTGCGGCCTACCGTGAGAACGAAAAAGCGGCGATGGCCCAGGCTAAAACCGGTCGTGGACTGGTGTTCCGCGCCTCTGACGGCTGGGGGCCGCTATGCGCCTTTCTGGATGTCGATATTCCCGACATGCCTTATCCGAAAACCAACCCAAGGGCTGATTTCTTTGCTGCGGTCAAATCCAGCAGTGAATCCGCAAAGTCGGCGGTCTCTTAGACCGGCGCCGACAATGCCTTTTCACTTAATTTAACGCGTGCCGACTGCGCCCCGCAGGACTTTGTCCCAGGGAAAAGTCGGTGACGGCACATGGCCCTTGCAAATGAAAGGAGACATCCCATGTCAACCAACGACGAAATTCTCAAAGTATCTACCCAATTCTATGACGCGCTGAACAGCATGGCAGGCGGCGACGCCACACCCATGACGGCAGTCTGGGCCACCAGTCAGGATTCAACCGCGCAGCACCCGATCGGTGGTCGCGATATTGGCAGCAAAGCCGTGTTGAGTTCATTCGCCAAGGTGGCGGCGATCGCACAATCCGGAACCATCGTGATCACTGATCAAAAGATCGACCTCGCTGGTGACACCGCCATCGAAACGGGCGTCGAGGCGGGTACGCTGACCATCGCCGGTCATACCGCCACGATTAATCAACGTGTGACCAACGTCTATCGGCGACAAGATGGTGTCTGGAGAACGCAGCATCACCACACCGACGTCGCACCTGAACTGTTGGACATTCTTGCAAAGCTGGGTCCGTCGGCGTGACCGGTGGTGGACAGGAATAGTCAAACCAATTTACGAGGGCCGCTTTCGGCTGGTCCTCGAACATGATCCGGGTTCCGCAAAAACGCGTTTTTCAACTGCGAATGTGAATATTGACAGACTTCGTGCTGAACCGCCCCTTGTTTGCCGGAGACCCAGAAGTAAGGATACTGGGTTATGGAAAAGAACAAATGTGGAAACAGATATTCACCTGAGGTGCGCGAGCGTGCCGTGCGGATGGTGTTTGAGCATCAG
>Ga0316205_10000901_pt1 | contig 43240 bp, 39 predicted proteins | sample 3monthpyrite_MG_FD_204941 | JGI IMG/M metagenome (GOLD analysis project Ga0316205, IMG submission 204941) | Microbial mat bacterial communities from mineral coupon in-situ incubated in ocean water Damariscotta River, Maine, United States -... | ecosystem: Environmental > Aquatic > Marine >...
GCTTGCGACGGTTGCGAGACAAACGCAGGCCGAAGGCATTGTGCTGTCTGCGTCCATGAAAGACAATTTAACAAAATCTCTTTCAACGCTTAAGCAGCTCAAGCAAGAGACATCATTACCGATTATGTTGGGTGGGCCTGTTTCTGGTTTATGTTTAAAAGAAATTGAATCTTTGGGTTTGGTTTCTCTAGGAATGGATATTGATAATGCGTTGAATGTGATCGAGAGAGAATTGATTAAGCTTGATAGTTGATGAATCAAATTGTTATGACGAAATTTTAAAGCACTTACTCTCGCATCAAAATGTAAACGCAAAAAATAATTAATAAGCATTGTAAAAATACGATTTAAAATCTCAGATAATTGTTGAAGAGATTAAAGGTATCGCCTAATTTAGTTCAATACCCGGACCAGGGCGCTATATCGTTGCGCCCTGGATGCTGAGATTAGCTAAGACTAGTATTTTTTATAAGGTAGAAATTTCCCGCTCATAACAATATTCACGCGATCTCCGTTGGGATTGGGTTCGCGTGTAATATCCATGGAAAAATCAATGGCGCTCATGATCCCGTCACCAAATTCTTCATGTATTAATTCTTTGAAACTTGTTCCATATACATTGACTAGTTCATAAAATCGATAGATTAATGGATCGGTTGGAATTGCTGTAGGTAGCGATCCTTTGTAAGGAACAACCTGGAGCATTTCAACAGCTTCAGACGGTAACTCTAACATGGCACCAACGGCGTTGGCTTGTTCTGAGCTTAAAGTCATTTGTCCCATAAGCGCAGCGGTTGTCCATTCTTTACTTTGTCCAATGACTTCACCAATCTGAGCCCATTTTATTTTCTTTTGACGTTTGCTGATAAGAATAAGTTGAGTAACTTCATCACGGTTCATGGAAATCTCCTTGTTTATTGAATGATAAATAATAGCTTTGTATATAATGTTATTTTATTGCTGGGTTGGTGCCAATTAGGAAAATAATAATTAGCAGAAAGATTAATGAAATTAGTTTCCAGAAAAGTACTGGGCTACGTTCCATTAACGGTGAACGTGTTTTATTGATAAATAATTTATTAGGATGACGAAGATCAAAAATGAATTCTGATATTTCTTCATAGCGTTTGTAAGGATCAGGATGAACGGCTTTTCGAATCGCCTCATCTATCCATGCGGGAATAGTTCGTTCATCATCCAATACGGATTGATAATTTAACCTTCGTTGTGCTGCTCGTGTTGTGGCTTTAGCTACGTTGGTACCATAGGGTAATTTTCCCGATAGCAACTGATAAGTGATTACTCCTAATGAAAACATATCTGAACGTGTGGTTCCGTTTTCTCCAATAAAATATTCTGGTGCAGAATATTGTACTGTTCCCAAAAGCTCAGTCTTATCTTTCGTAGAAATTGTTTCATTTAGGCCGGCAACATAGGTAGAGCCAAAATCAATAATCTTTACAGTACCTGTTTCATCGATCATTATATTTTCAGGTCTTATATCTTGGTGTAACATTTCTTGTCGATGAAACGCACGTAAGCCAATTGCGATTTGTTCAACAATGTTTCGTACTGCTTCAACGTCAGGGTCGGGATGATCAATCATCCATTGCTTTAATGTCTGTCCTTTTATGTATTCAGTAACAATATAAATAAAGTTTCGTTTGCGAATTTGTATGCAAGGTTTCAAAACATGTGCATTGTTTATGCGTCGTGCAACCCATTCTTCCATTAGGAAACGTTCGATGTTTTCCGAATTATCTCTTAAATCCATTGACGGTATTTTTATAACTACTTGTTCTTTTGTTTCGATATCGACCGCCAGATAAATATGACTACGATGATTTAAATGCAGGTTTCTAATTATTTCGTAACCATCGAATAACATTCTTGGTTTAAGTTCAGGTGGAAATGGCAGTGTAGTTAACTGCTGATAAATCTCATTTTTTTCTTGCTGAGGTAATTGATCTATTTTTATAATCTGTATTGATAGATTATCGTCACTACCTTGTGTATAAGCTTCGTTTAGAATTATTTCAGCCGCTTTATCTAAGTCTTCACTGTTTAGTTTTATGGTCTCTACAATGAAATTCGTATCCGTAAATTCATAAATGCCATCTGTGGCAAGAATAAAAATATCTCCAAGTTCCAACGCTAGTGATTGATAATCTAATTCGAGTTGGTCCTTCATTCCGAGTGCACGTCTAAGATAACTCTTATCTTTCGATACCCATAGGCGATGATCTTCGGTGAGTTGTTCAAGCTGATTGTTACTCAAGCGATAAACGCGAGTATCTCCGGCATGGAATATATGAGCTGTATTAGATTTAATAATTAGAGTGGTGAATGTGCAAACATAACCTCTGTCTGGGGAATAACGATAGGGACTGTTGCGAGTCTGTAAATATAGCCATGAATTTGTTGCTTTTAATACGCATTGGCCAGACTTTTTAACTGTCCACGATTCAGATGTGCAGTAATAATCTTCTAAAAACCCCTTGACGGCTGCTTCGCTAGCAAACTGACTAACTTCGCTGCTACTTATTCCATCTGCTAAGCAAATTGTTATACCTTTAGATGTCAGTAAAGGTTCTTTTGGTATATAGGTACCATGAAAATCTTGGTTGATTTTCTTTCGACCTTTGTCTGACTTTTGTCCTATAGATACGCTTAATTGATTAGTCATGGTATAAAAAAATTCGGCCCTTTTAGGGCCGAATTTTTTCCTTATTAATGTTATTTGCTAATTTTTCGATCTGGGCTAGTACGCACATGAGTGTAATACAAAGGTAGTGCGACAAATACTAAACCACCTACAAGATTACCAAGAGCTGTAGGTAATTCGTTCCAGAGAATATATTCAGAAACAGTAAAGTCACCACCCATTATCATAGAAAAAGGAAACAAGAACATGTTAACAATTGAATGTTCAAATCCCATATAGAAGAATAGCATTACAGGCATCCACATTGCGGCGATTTTACCAGTTGCGGATGTAGAGATCATCGCGCCCACCACGCCCATGGAAACCATCCAGTTGCATAACATACCGCGCATAAAAATAGTAAGCCATCCTTCAAATCCATGTTCTTTATAACCTAGCGTTCTTGACTCACCAATGCTACCTACTTTTTGTGCTATGGCGCCGCCGTCCACATTATATCCATAGGTTAAAACAAAGGACATGATAATTGCTACTGTCAGTGCACCACCTAAATTACCAATAAAAACTAGGCCCCAATTTCTGAGTACTTGCCCTGTAGTAACACCGGGTCTTTTATCTAGTAACGCAAGTGGCACAAGGGTGAATACACCGGTTAACAGATCGAATTTCATTAAATAAAGCATGATGAAGCCAACCGGAAAGAGTAATGCACCAGTAAGAAATGAACCGGTTTGTACCGCAACAGTAATTGCGAACATGGCGGCGAGTCCTAAAACTGCACCGGCCATGTAAGCACGAATAACAGTGTCTTTGGTTGACATGTAAACCTTTGATTCACCCGAGTCGACCATTTTTTTTACGAACTCTGCCGGTTCTAAATATGACATAACATTTTCCTTTAAATATTTGATGTGAATTAAATCAGTGATACATTGATCTGAATGCGTATGAGTGTATCTGCATATGTCCTGCCATCCACGTTTGTAATTTATAAGTCTTTGAAAGTAAAAGATTTAATGGACTTTTATTAATAATAATTATATGGTGTAGCTCTGTCTTGCACTTGAATGATGCGTATAAGTGAGTATTCGTTTTAAAATGCGTCTTGTTAGAGCGTAGAATTGTGTTTTTGAAAATATCATCATAAGTAAAATATTGTTGAACAAATATCGCATGATATGAGTCTGTCAGAACTGAATGATATTCGTAAAACTTGAATGAATAATTTACTATGATTTGTGGTGATTTACGTTTTTTAGTGAGGAAATATGTCTGAGTCACAAGATAAAAAAGATTTACCAGAACAGCCAATTCAAATAGGAATAAGCTCATGTTTATTAGGTGAGAAGGTACGTTTCGACTCAGGTCATAAGCACCAAAGTTATATTACAGAAACTTTGGGACAGTATTTCGAGTTCCGTGCATTTTGCCCTGAAGTTGCAATAGGTCTTGGGATTCCTCGAGAGACATTACGATTGGTTATGCAAGATGGTGAAACTCGCTGTATTGGTAACAAGACGCCATCTTTGGATGTTACTAGGCAATTAAGTGATATAGCGATAGCTCAAAAACATTGGCACAAAGACTTGTGTGGCTACATTTTGAAAAAAGATTCACCCAGCTGTGGTATGGAGCGTGTCAGGGTCTATAAGAATGATATGCCTGAAAAAAATGGAACAGGTGTTTATGCAAAAGTTTTATTGAATGCTTTCCCAGACCTTCCTGTAGAAGAGGAAGGTCGCTTAGGGGATCCAGTATTACGTGAAAATTTTGTTAAGCGCGTTTTTGTCTATCGGCATTGGAAAGATTTGTTACTTGAAGGCTTGTCGATGCATAAATTAACAGACTTTCATGCTCAATATAAATATGTGTTACTAAGTCATGATCAGAACCGTTCTCGCTTATTAGGTGCTCGTTTAGCAGAAGCTGGGAAAGAGGAATTTAGTGAAGTATTATCCTGGTATTTTCCTGAGCTAATGGCTATTTTAAAAATTAGGGCGAATCGTAGGAATCATGTCAATGTATTACAACATTTACAGGGTTTCTTAAAAAATGATATAGACAAAGAAGATAAAAAAGAATTAACAGAAACCGTTGAAAAATATCGAAACGGCTTACTGCCGTTAATCGTACCCATCACATTGTTTAAACATCACTTTCGTCGGCATCCGAAACCTTTTGTCGTGCGATCTAAGTATTTAGAGCCACATCCTTCTGAGTTAATGCTGCTAAACACACTTTAGAAGCGGTATTGAAAATTTGCATGAAATTAAGAGAATTCTCAGTAATTGGGTTTTCTCTCAATTTCAGACATTAATATAGGTATAACCTTTGTAACAATATTGGTGTGATAGGTATTATCCTCCTTTTATATATTTTTGACCGATATATTTAGTTATACGTTTAAATAGTTCGATATATCTGCATATTTCTCTATTATTTCCTTATCTGTAGCAAATTTGTAAAATAATTCTTGATTTTTGCGCTATAAGTGTATAAGTTTTGTATATAGTTGATATTCGCTTGAAGAAGAACGTTTATAAGACACAGGCTAGATCAGAAGAGTGTTAAAAATGGTAAAAAAAACGCTTTGTCAGGATAAATACCATTATTTAGCTAATGAAATTATTGAAAAAAAAATACAGTAATTGCTGTAAATAAAAGGATAGATATGAACCCCTCAAATTTTGCTTTTGATTTATCTGAAAATGGATACTTGCCTGATTCAATTCTCCGAAGAGGTATGCGCTTATTGATAAAAAGGCGCTTGAATGAGATCAATGCCTCTAATCCTGAAAATATGGCAAGTGATTTATCGACTTTTGTGAAGCATATGAAAACAGCACCCATTGCTATTCTTACAGAAAAAGCAAATGAACAGCATTATGAAATACCACCGGATTTTTATGAATTTGCATTAGGTAGTTTTCAAAAATATAGCTGTTGCTATTGGAGTGAATCTACTAACAGCTTATCCGAAGCAGAATCCTTAGCACTGGAAATCACATGTGAACGCGCTGAAATTCACGATGGTATGTCAATTCTCGAGTTAGGATGTGGCTGGGGTTCTTTAACATTGTATATGGCAGAAAAATACCCTAATAGCAAAATCACAGCAGTCTCAAATTCTCATTCTCAGCGTGTACATATTATGGCAAAAGCAAAAATCCGTAATATCGATAATATTAATGCTATTACATGCGATATGAATGATTTCAATACTGAAGATAGATTTGATCGCGTCGTATCCGTAGAAATGATGGAGCATATGCGCAATTACCAACTACTGTATGAAAAAATTTCTACTTGGTTGAAGACGGGCGGGAAGTTATTCAAGCATATTTTCGTGCATCGATCGACTGCTTATTCGTTTGATATAAATGATGATTCAGATTGGATGAGCCAGTATTTTTTTAGTGGTGGAATGATGCCTTCTGATGATTTACCCCTGTGGTTTCAAGAGCACTTGTTGTTAGAAAATCGTTGGCGATGGAGTGGTAAGCACTATGAAAAAACCGCGAATGCATGGCTAGATAATATCGATCATAGCCGTGATGAAGTATTAGAAGTGTTGGAAAAAATTTACGGGGAAGCTGAAGCAGAGAAATGGTTTAACCGCTGGCGAATGTTTTTTATGGCTTGTGCGGAATTGTTTGGGTATAGAGATGGAAATGAGTGGTGGGTTAGCCACTATCTATTTACTAAAAAATGATGGAAATCATGAACTCAAAAATAATTAATTTTTTGTTATTCCAGGCAGGTTGGTTTATTTGCGTTTTAGGCGCGGCTAATGAAATCGGAAACCTGGCGGCATTATTAACGTTTTTGTTAGTTCTATTACATTTAGTCATAAATCAGAGAAAAATGGAAACAGGTATTTTAATTGTAATGATCAGTATTGTAGGTTGGGCTTGGGATAGTATTTTAGCTCAAATTGGCATGTTGAGTTATATGGGAGCTTTATCGTCAGGTGTAGCTCCACTTTGGATCGCAGCAATGTGGGCGATTTTTGCCACAACAATTGATAGTTCTATGAAGTGGCTAGAAGGACAGTATTTTATGGCCTTAATCTTGGGCGCTATTTTTGGTCCTCTTGCCTACTATTCGGCATCAAAACTTGGTGCTGTTGAGATACTTGTTATACCCAATGCGTTCCTAATTCAGTCCTTGGCTTGGGCGATATTCCTGCCATTGATGTTTTGGTTTAATCAAGTACTCAATAGAACGCCATTATCTATTCTTAAAGCGAGTGAAAAATGAATTGGGCAAATTACATTGACGGTTTAATGGCTAGTTTGGCACTTGCAGGATTTGTGTGGATTATCAGTGCCGTTAAGCGAGACGTGAGTATTGTTGATGCAATTTGGTCAATTTTATTTATTGCTGCTGCGGTGTTTTATATAGAAGAAATGCACACAAAAGGTATTTTAGTGATTTCCTTATTGTTGATTTGGGGGATTCGTTTGTGTTTGCATATAACCATCCGATCTTGGGGTCATGCAGAGGATCATCGTTATCAGCAGATTCGACAAAAATATTCACCGGGTTTTGCGATAAAGAGTTTATTTATTATATTTATTTTTCAGGCAATTTTAGCCTGGATCATTAGCTTACCTGTTTTTCTTGTTGTCAATCAAAATTCGGAATTGACAGTTATTACCTATCTTGCTTGTGCGATGGTACTTATTGGCATTGCATATGAGAGTCTGGCTGATTGGCAGCTATTTAAATTTTCCCGTGTAAAGGATAACAAGGGTTTGGTTCTTGATGAGGGGCTTTGGGCTTATTGTCGCCATCCAAATTATTTTGGTGAAGCGTTGGTGTGGTGGGGGTTTTATCTGTTTGCAGTGGAACTTGGATATTGGTGGAGCATTGTCTCACCGTTACTCATTACGTATTTTTTATTGAAGTTTTCAGGTGTTAGTTTACTGGAATCAACCATATCGGAACGAAGACCTTCTTACCGGGCATACATAAAATCAACGAATGCATTTATACCTGGTCCGAAAAAGAAGGAAAAAAATAGCAGCGTGGAGGTGACTCGATCATGATACTAATTATCATTTTTGTATTACTCATAAGTGTGGTTCCAGGTAATGCTGTGGCCAATTCGTCTGCTAAGAGTTGGAATTTTGATGTGTTCTACGATGGTAAAAATATTGGTGAACACAGTTTCTTGGTGACTAAAAAATTAGATAAAACCGAAGTTAGTGTTAATGCCTCATTTGATATCAATATCTTATTTTTTAATGCATATAAATATCGTCATACCAATAAAGAAATTTGGGCTGATCAATGTTTAGAGAGCATTAACTCGAAAACAAATGACAATGGCACCGAATATCGTGTTCAAGGTGAAAAAAAGAACAACATATTAGAAGTGAATAATAACCAAGAGTTATTTCAGTTTGATACCTGTGTGAAGACATTTTCCTATTGGGATAAAAATATTGTTAACAGTCATGAATTGCTCAATAGCCAAACTGGCAAAGTAGAAAACATTGTTGTCACGAGCCTTGGTACCAATACGATTGATTCTGTATTAGGAAAACAATCTGCTAGCAAATATCGAATTCAAGCTAAGACGTTCTCAATCGATCTTTGGTACTCAGTTAAGGGAGAATGGTTGGCGCTGCAGTCAACAACTGAAGATGGAAACATACTCACTTATAAGTTAAAGGAGAACTCAAATGATTAAAATATTTCTATTGGTCGCAATTTTTTCTTTAATGGGATGCAGTAATCATCAGCCAATAAAAACAGTTGATAACCTGGATTTAGATAATTTCATGGGGAAATGGTATGTCATTGCCAATATACCCACATTTATTGAGCGAGATGCATATAACGCAATCGAAGTTTATGAGCGTGGGGAGAATGGTGAAATTAACACGCTTTTTCAATTTAATAAGGGCAGTTTTGAAGGTGAGTTAGTCCAATACCGCCCGGTAGGTGAAGTCATTGACAGTAACTCAAATGCTGTCTGGGAAATGCAATTCATTTGGCCATTTAAAGCTGATTATCGTGTTATGTACCTGGAAAGCGATTATTCAATCACCGTTATAGGAAGGCTTAAACGAGATTATGTTTGGATCATGGCTCGTGAAAGTGAAATTGATGCTGATAAATACCAAGAACTCTTAGATTTTATACACAGAGAAGGATACAACAAAAAAGAGGTGCAACGCGTTCCTCATAAGTATAAGCCAAAAGAAATGGCCTGGAGAACTTAGCATGTCCACAAGTTTAATGGTAACCAGGTCGGCACAGAATATCTTTAAGGGTGTTTTGCTTTGGTTTGATACTTACCATAATAATTACAGTGACACTGAACAATCAAAATTAAGATCTATTGATTGGACACGAAGTATTCCATTTTTTTTGTTGCATGTGAGTTGTATTGCTGTTTTTTTTGTTGGATGGAGTCCTTTCGCTATCATTTTTGCAATAGCGTTGTTTTTTATACGAATGTTTGCAATTACAGCATTTTATCATCGGTACTTTTCGCATAAGACATTTAAAACCCATCGGCTAACTCAATTCTTGTTTGCCGCACTAGGTGCTACAGCAGTACAGCGAGGTGCTTTGTGGTGGGCTGCGCATCATAGAACTCATCATGTGGCTTCTGATAAATCAAACGATCAGCATTCCCCGAAGCAACATGGTTTTTTGTGGAGTCATATGGGGTGGTTTCTATCGAAAAAGAATTTTTCTACTGAGCTGAATAAAATTAAAGATTTCGCAAAGTTTCCAGAGTTACGATTTCTAGATCGATATGATGCTTTTGTGCCCCTGCTATTTGCGGCATCGATATACTGTCTGGGCGTTTTATTAGAAGCATATGCGCCAGCTTTGCAAACAAATGGCGAACAATTGCTAGTATGGGGATTTGTCATCAGCACAGTTCTTCTCTATCACTCGACATTTATGATTAATTCCTTGGCGCATTTAATCGGCAAAAAAGTGTTTCCTAGCAAGGATGATAGTCGTAATAACTTTTGGCTTGCAATTTTAACGCTTGGGGAAGGTTGGCATAACAACCATCATTATTATCCTGGTTCGGCACGTCAGGGATTTTTGTGGTGGGAAATTGATTTAACTTACTATGGACTCAAATTGTTGGAGGGAATTGGGCTGATTTGGGATATGCGTACAGTACCCGAACGAGTATTAAAAGAGAGGCTTGCTTCATGAAAATAGCTGTTTTAGGTTCAGGTATTTCTGGAAATGTTGCTGCCTATCATTTATCTAAGCATCATGATGTTACTGTGTTTGAAGCAAAAGATTATATTGGTGGGCATACTCATACGCATGATGTGATGCACCAAGATAAGTCTTACAAAGTAGACACTGGTTTCATCGTTTTTAATCAGAAAACATACCCGAATTTCATCGAACTTCTGGATGATTTGGGCGTTGAAAAACAAGCGTCAGAGATGAGCTTTAGTGTTAAATGCGAGAAAACAGGTCTTGAGTATAATGGAACAACACTCAACTCCTTGTTTGCACAGCGTCGTAATTTTTTTCGCCCAAAATTCTATGGAATGATTAATGATATTTTACGATTCAATAAGTCCGCTTCTCTATTACTTCTGGAACGTGATGAAAGTCTAAGTTTAGGCGAATATCTATTACGAAGTAAGTACAGCCCTGAATTCATTAATCACTATATCATTCCCATGGGTGCGGCAATTTGGTCAGCGGATCCGTCTATGATGCATGAATTTCCGGCGCATTTTTTTATTCAGTTCTTCAATAATCATGGAATGCTAAATGTTAATGATCGACCACAATGGTATGTGATTAAAGGCGGATCTTCTTCCTATGTTAATTCATTAACTAAAAGGTTTGAGAATAATATTCGTTTAAGTACGCCAGTTACAAAAATTCGACGTCATCATGATCATGTTGAAATATTTACAAAGAAATACGGACAAGAAAGCTTTGATTATGTCTTCATTGCCACTCACAGTAATCAAGCACTTAACATGTTGGATGATCCTACTTCAATTGAAAGTTCTATATTGGGCGATATTCAGTACCAAGAAAATCACGTGGTATTGCATACAGATAAAAGTATATTACCGAAACGTAAGTTAGCGTGGGCAGCATGGAATTATCATGTTTTAAAAGAGAATCAAGATCGGGTTGCATTAACTTATAGTATGAATATATTGCAATCCATAAAATCACCTGTTGAATATTGTGTGACACTTAATAACACTCGTGCAATTGATGAAACTAAGATCATTAAAAACCTAAAATATGATCATCCTGTCATAACATCAAATAGTGTATCAGCTCAAAGACGACATTCTGAAATCAATGGATCAAATAGAACTTTTTATTGTGGTGCATATTGGCGATTTGGATTTCATGAAGACGGTGTTGTGAGTGCATTATCAGCATTAAAACATTTCGAGGATCGCTTGAAAAATGAAAAGCTGTATTTATCAAGGGCAAGTTAGACATTCCCGATATCATCCGACTAAACATGAATTTTCTTATGATCTATTCATGATGTATTTGGATCTTGACGAGTTGCCAACGTTATTTCAAAAATTTTGGTTGTGGTCCGTTGGGAAAAAAAATATCGCATGGTTTGATCGTTCTAAACATACCGGAGACGAAAATGAATCGTTGGCTGCATCAGTAAGAAAGCTCGTAAAGGAGAAAACGGGTTTATCTGCAACGGGATCTATACGATTATTAACTCATTTGACCTATTTTGGTTATTCATTTAATCCCGTTAGTTTTTATTATTGTTTTGATGATGATGGAGAAACATTGTTAGCAATTGTGGCTGAGGTTAATAATACACCGTGGAATGAGCAGCATTGTTATGTTTTGCCAGTTGGTGTTTCTAATAAACCACAATATCAGTTTGAGTTTGAAAAGAAATTTCATGTATCACCATTTAATAGTTGTGATCAACATTATGACTGGCGATTTACAATGCCAGAATCAGAATTAGTTGTTTTTATGAATGTTATTGAAAACGATAAAAAAAAATTTGAAGCATTGATGAATATGAAAAAAAGGGAAATCGATTCTCGATCATTGGCGCTGATGCTTATTCGATATCCGTTAATGACGGTAAAAATTATTTTCTCTATTTACTATCAAGCTCTCAAATTATTTTTTAAAGGTACACCTTTACATACACATCCACTTAAACAAGAACCCAGTACGGAGACCAAAGAAATATGACTTCTTCAATTATCCCGCAAAAAGCATCTTTTTCTTTGAGAAAAAAGATATTTTGGTTAGACAATTTAGCAAAAAAAGGCTTGATCAATCGATTAACCAATATTTCACGAGGTTATCTTCGCATTATTGATGAAGGTGAAGTCATGCGTTTTGGTAATGCTAATACTGAGTCAGATTGTAAAGCGACTATAAAAATTAGTGATAGAAGATTTTATAGTGCAATTGCATTTGGTGGAAGTGTTGCTGCTGGTGAATCCTATTTTTCAGGTCACTGGGAGTGCGATAATCTCACTGCATTAGTACGTATTTTACTCATAAACCGAGAAGTGCTGGATAATATGGATGAAAGCTTCTCTCGTATACAAGCTCCTATTATGCAAATTCTACATTGGTTGAGTCGGAATACGCGTGAAGGCAGTAAAAAGAATATTTCTGTTCATTACGATCTTGGTAATGACTTGTTCAAATTATTTTTGGATAAAAACATGATGTATTCATCTGCTATCTACCCGTCTGCTGATAGTACACTTGAAGAGGCATCAACCTATAAGCTCGAACGTATTTGCCAAAAACTACAGCTTAGTGAGAAAGATCATCTTCTTGAAATTGGAACCGGTTGGGGCGGATTTGCAATTTACGCCGCGCAGAATTATGGTTGTAAAATTACGACTACCACTATTTCAGAAGAGCAATTTATACTTGCGAAAAAACGCATAGAAGATGCTGGGTTTTCTAGTAAAATTACCGTATTACTTTCGGATTACCGAGATCTGAAAGGACGTTATGATAAATTAGTCTCAATAGAAATGATTGAGGCTATCGGCCATCAGTATATCAACACCTATTTTAAAAAATGCAGTGAATTGTTAAAGCCCAAAGGCGTGATGCTTATTCAGGCGATTACGATTGCTGATCAACGCTATAAATCTGCGTTGAAAGAGGTTGATTTTATTAAGCGCTATATTTTTCCGGGTTGTTTCATTCCTTCTGTTAATGCTATGCAGGATGCAATAACAAAAAGTAGTGATATGCGCATTTTTAATTTGGAAGATATTGGGCCTCACTATGCAAAAACATTACATGACTGGCGACGACGATTTTTTAATAATATTGAATCGGTTAAAGCGTTAGGTTACCCAGAAGAGTTTGTTCGTTTATGGGATTTTTATCTGTGTTATTGCGAGGGTGGTTTTATTGAACGAGTTATTAGTGATGTTCAATTAACATTGGTGAAACCCAATAACCGATTAGAATATTCAGATTAACTATTCTAGAATTATCTATGCTATGTATTTACCGATCTGCTTTAATGATTATGGACCTAGGCATATTTTAGTGCCTGGGTCGAAAGTGTATTATTGTAAGTTAACACAGCCTAATTCTCAAACTGCTTATGCTTTCATTCTCTAAAGAAATGTGACTCAAATAATAATCAGCTTAGAATAAGCCAAGTCTTGAAGTAATTTCACTCACCCCAATAATTTGAATAGATGATTTATTTGACAAAAGATAGATGGGGGAAAAAATTCATACTCTCTATTTGGGTTTACAAGATCCTGATATAATCATGTTACAATAAAACACAAATTATTATATTAAACCACCAATGAAAACTAGCTAAATGACCCCAGAACAATTAAATGAATTTATTCAAATGAAAGAAACACCCCTTATTGTTGACGTGCGTACTTCTTTTGAATTTAAATCTGGTTGTGTGCCAGGTGCCCTACACATGCCTTTTATTGTAGCGCCAATAAAAGTATTTTCACTTAAAAATAATAAATCGCAAAAGGTTGTCATTTATTGCGAACATGGCCCGCGTGCTTATTTTGCAGCAATGTTTTTTAAATTAGCTGGGTTTAAAGATGTCAATTTCCTAAAGGGTCATATGCATACTTGGCGTAAACGCGATTTACCATTGGCATAATTTACGATGAAAACGCTTTTGACACATTATATGATAAACGAATGTGGATAATTGTAAGATGAACATACAAAAACAAGAAAATAACGCTAGTTGGGTGCTGATTTTTAGTGCTTGGTTGGTTGCAGCAGTATCAACGTTAGGCAGTTTATTTTTTAGTGAAGTGATGGATTTAGTTCCGTGTATACTTTGCTGGTATCAACGGATATTCATGTTTCCGCTAGCTATTGTGCTGTTAGTAGGGCTTATGCCATTAGATAAAAAGGTGGTGAACTATGCGTTGCCTCTCGCTATCATCGGGCTTTTAATTACCGTATATCACTGTTTATTATTTTTCGGGTTCATTCCAGAAAATCTACAGCCCTGTAGCCAGGGAGTCTCGTGTGCTGATAGTAGTATGGTATTATTTGGTATTTTACCAATCCCATTACTCTCACTCGCTGCTTTTTTGATTATTATTGTATTATTGCTAAAGACCAGGATTCGAACATGAATAAAAAACACATAGTAATTGCGACAATGGTTGCAATGACCTTACTTTTTTCAATAGCTGCCTATTTTTATAACGCGGAACAGGTGAAAACGAAGAATAAGCTTGCTGAGCAGCATGCGAATGCACTGGCGCCTACGCACGCCATTAGAAAAGGTAACCCGCAAGCAAAAGTCACCATTGTTGAATTTCTAGATCCGGCTTGCGGCACATGTAAACAATTTCACCCAGTTATAAAAGATCTCTTGAAAGCACATCCAGACAAAATAAATGTTGTCTTGCGCTATGCGCCATTTCATCCAGGTTCAGACCAGATGGTTGCTATCCTGGAAGCTGTAAGAAAGCAAGAGCAATTCTGGAACGTTTTGGATCTCATGTTTGAATCGCAACAATTCTGGGTTGTCAATCATCAGGCAAAACCTGAACTATTTTGGAGTTTTCTAGAAGGTTATGGCTTTGATGTCCCTCGCATTCAACAAGACATGAAAGACCCGGCGATTGCAAAGATAATCGATCAAGACTTGGCTGATGGAGAATTATTAGGGGCGACTAAAACGCCAACCTTTTTTGTGAATGGAAAGCCCCTGAGCAGCTTTGGTTATGAGCAGTTCATGACCTTGGTTCAGAGTGAACTAGCGGCTAATTACTAATAGAAAATAATACGCTAAGGCCAGAGATAGTGATGTTGCAGTATTTTTGGTCTTTTCTATGAATTGATTGCCGTTGATCCTTGTTTCTCAAAGTTCGAAATATACGAACTAAATTGATATTATATTCGACTTTTCCTTATCATTGGCGCCGTCTATTCTTGTTTTTAGTGACTTTCATGTCAAAAAACGAAGTTAACGAAAGAGGTCAGAGAATAATGCAAATCGATATTCAAGCACGTAATTTTTCATTAACAGATGCATTGCGCAATTTCACCGTACGGCGTCTACGTTTAGCACTAAGCGCCAGAAGCGAACAAATCCAGTGGGTGAATGTGAGGCTGTCCGACATAAATGGGCCGCGAGGTGGTGCTGATAAGCGATGTCATGTCCAAGTTGTACTAGCGCATTTACCAGACGTGATAATAGAAGACATTGAAACTGATTTATATGCAGCCATTGACCGAGCAACTGAACGTGCAGGTAGTGCTGTAGGGCGACGGTTAGTGCGTTCGCGTGATAAATATCGATCAAACAACCTAAAGACAAATATGAGATTTTTTACTGAAGAGGTAGAACAAATTTGATTATGAGCGGTTAATAACGAGCATTTATGACTAATTTATGCGCTGGATCAGGGAAACGCGTCTATGGTGCATATTGGTGTTTTTTATCCTTAAAGTTGGTGTGCGTTAAAATCCAGTGTTAGTGTTATTGATTGTGATAACCAAATCGAGTTGAAGTTTGTATTCCTGTTTAGCTTAAAAACTGCCCCGTTTAAGGGGCAGTCCTTAAGTTGGGGCTGAAGCGGATAAACCATCTGCTAATTCGTCCTGACGTATTCAATGCACCGAGCTTAATTCCATTCATTTAAAGAGTGATTATTCAATCAACTGTGCCCATTGTTTTACATCTTGAGCATGCAGCGCCAAATCAATATGTTATGATGAGCGCGCCTTGGATCTTAGTTTTATTCACATATTGATTGATGGCTCATGATTGCCTTTTGAAAAATGATGGTTATTACGGCTCGTGTTATTAAAACACCACAATTAGTTTTTAAACAATTTAAAATTGTAATAGAACTGCTGAGGCTCCATTGGTAATGCGTGATGCCATGGGTGTTAGTGATGCAGCTATTCAGCAATTTGTTTGTGTTGGGATTCAGAAAATAACTTTTTTTCGGATTGATGAAAGCTGCTGTGGATAGTGTTAGAGAAAATGATGTTAACTCATCAAATAATTTTTAAAGGTTAAATCCTAGATGCACCAAGCATGGATACAAACGAGAATGTTACAGATGCAACTTTATGCGCTACCTAATACTGATCAATTATCTTCGACTAATGGTTAATAATGTTATCAAGTAAAGAAAATATCGATGCTATTCCAGAAGCAAGTATTAGTAAGCAAGATTTATTGAAAAAATTTCAGAATTTTCTGCTTGTTAATTCAGTGTTACATGATGCTGAAGATTTGCGTCCTTATGAATGTGATGGGTTATCTGCTTATCGTCGCGTGCCGATGATGGTAGTGTTACCTGAAACCATTGAGCAAGTACAAGAAGTCATAAGGTTGTGCTATAAATATAATGTTCCTGTTGTGGCGCGTGGCGCAGGCACTGGTTTATCCGGTGGTGCATTACCATTAGAAAAAGGCGTCTTGTTAAGTTTAGCCAAATTTAAATCGATTCTTGATATCAATCCTTTGGCAAGAACGGCGCGAGTACAACCTGGTGTAAGAAATCTGGCAATATCTGATGCTGCCAAAACTTATGGCTTATATTACGCACCAGACCCTTCTTCGCAAATTGCTTGCACCATTGGCGGTAATGTCGCCGAAAATTCCGGTGGTGTACATTGTCTGAAATACGGCCTAACCGTTCATAATATCCTTGAATTAAAAATTGTGACTATTGAGGGTGATCTACTGACCATAGGTGGACAATCTCTCGATAGTGCCGGATACGATTTATTGGCTCTCATGACAGGTTCTGAGGGTATGCTTGGTATCATTGTGGAAGTGACAGTACGATTGTTACCTATACCAGAACGCGCTCAAGTTATTTTGGCGGCATTTGATGATGTTGAAAAAGCGGGTATTGCCGTGAGTGCAATTATTGCTGCTGGGGTTATTCCTGGGGGATTAGAAATGATGGACACTTTAGCCATTCAAGCGGCAGAAGATTTTGTGCATGCAGGATATCCAGTAGATGCTGCGGCCATATTGCTTTGTGAGTTAGATGGTACCAACGAAGAAGTATCTGAACAAATCGCCCAAGTGCGTGATGTTTTAAATGATAGTGGTGCTATTGAAGTGCGTACCGCAAAAGATGAACAAGAACGTGCGGTGTTTTGGAAAGGACGAAAGGCTGCCTTTCCTGCTGTTGGTCGAATTTCACCAGACTATTATTGTATGGATGGAACAATCCCACGTAAAAGTTTGCCGCAAGTTTTGCGAAAAATTACTGACTTATCTAAAGAATATAATCTCCCGGTGGCAAATGTTTTTCACGCGGGTGATGGTAATTTACATCCATTGATATTATATGATGCGAATAACCCGGGTGAGCTGGAGCGCACTGAAGAGTTTGGAGCAAAAATCCTAGAGTTGTGTGTAGAAGTTGGTGGTACAATCACCGGCGAGCATGGTGTGGGCATGGAAAAAATAAATCAAATGTGTACACAATTTAATAGTACTGAGCTAACTCAGTTTCATGCAGTCAAGTTTGCCTTTGATGAAAAGGGATTATTAAACCCTGGAAAAGCAGTGCCTACATTACATCGCTGTGCTGAGTTTGGCGCAATGCATGTTCACAAAGGCAAGTTACCTTTTCCTGATTTAGAGCGCTTTTAAATAATTAATAAACTATGTCAGATCTGAGTCAAGAACTACAAACACAGGTAGCAGCTGCTATCTCCGAAAAGCGACCACTCAATATTGTTGGTGGTAACACGAAGTCATTTTATGGGCGATCATCGCAATGTGACACGTTGCACCTTCACGCGCATACAGGGATTGTTAACTACGAACCTACGGAACTGGTCATGACCGTTCGTACTGGTACGTCGCTTGAAGAAATTGAAGACGTGTTGAGCAGAAATAATCAAATGCTGCCGTTTGAACCACCTTATTATGGTCCTAATGCCACGATTGGCGGTACAGTTGCTTGCAATCTTTCTGGTCCGAGACGCTCTTATGCAGGCGCTGCACGTGATTATGTGTTGGGGACAAAAATCATCAATGGTAAAGCAGAAGTGTTACATTTTGGTGGTGAAGTCATGAAAAACGTTGCGGGTTACGATGTTTCCCGATTAATGACAGGAGCGATGGGTACACTTGGCGTATTGTTAGAAGTTAGCTTTAAAGTCCTGCCATGTTTTGCGAGTGAAATTACGCTGGTTCAGGAAACCAACGAGAATGATGCGATCACCAAAATGAATCAGTGGGCCGGAATGCCAATTCCAATATCGGCGACTGCATACTTGGATGGGAAACTATATGTGCGTCTCTCTGGTGCCGATAGCGCTTTACAAGCAGCGCGTAAACAAATTGGTGGTGAGTTTCTTTCTGATGCCGAAAATTTCTGGCTTCACTTGCGCGAACATCAGTTATCTGTTTTTAAAAATGCACCAACTGTTTGGCGAATTTCTGTGCCCCAATCGACATCACAATTCATACTCGATGGTGAACAAATTATAGAATGGGGAGGCGGCTTGCGCTGGTTAATTGGTGATGTTGACTCAAGTCAGATACGAAAGCTTGCAACTGAAGCCGGTGGGCATGCAACTTTATTTAAAGGTGTTAATAATGATGAGAAAATCTTTCAACCCTTAGATAATGGATTAGCAAAATTGCATCGTAATTTGAAACAAGCATTTGACCCTCATTTTATATTTAATCCTAATCGAATGTTTGCGTATTAGTTGGACTCGTTATGCAAACTAATCTAATTAGTAAATTCAAAAATACACCGGAAGGTCAGGAAGCAGAGGACATTCTACGAAGTTGTGTGCATTGTGGTTTTTGCACAGCAACTTGTCCCACCTATCAATTACTAGGCGATGAGCTTGATGGGCCACGTGGACGCATTTATTTAATGAAGCAGGTGTTGGAGGGTGAAGCAGTTAGTCGCAAAACACAACTTCATTTGGATCGGTGTTTGACTTGCCGTTCGTGTGAAACGACTTGTCCTTCTGGTGTGCAATATGGTCGTCTTGTTGATATTGGTCGACATATTGTAGAGCAAGAAGTCGAGCGATCTTTGGGTGAAAAGTTAATACGAAAAACATTACGTGTGATTATACCTAATCCTACATTGTTTTCAGCATTACTCACTACGGGTAGAGTTTTCAAACCGATACTGCCTGCGGCAATAAAAAATAAAATCCCAGCTAAACAAAATACTACTTCATGGCCAACGTCAACTCATGCTCGAAAAATGCTAATTCTGGATGGATGTGTCCAGCCAATTACGGCACCAAACACTAATGTTGCTACTGCACGCGTACTCGATAAATTGGGGATACAGTTGTTGCGTGTAAGCAATACCGGTTGTTGTGGTGCTGTGAGTCACCATCTATCAGCCCATGAAGAAGGTCTGGATATGATGAGGCGTAATATAGATAGTTGGTGGGCCTATGTAGAGCAGGGTGTTGAAGCCATTGTTATGACTGCAAGCGGTTGTGGGGTTATGGTAAAAGACTACGCTACATTACTCATGCATGATAAAGTTTATGCAGAGAAAGCAAAAAAAATAACTCGCCTGACGAAAGATATTAGTGAAATTTTAGCAAATGAAAATCTCTCTTCACTTTCAAGCATTGGTAAAAAGAAAACAGTTGCTTTTCATTCACCTTGCACCTTACAGCATGGACAAAAAGTAACAAACGTTGTTGAAAATATTCTAACAAGAGTCGATTACCAATTGACGAATGTAGTAGATTCTCATTTGTGTTGTGGATCTGCAGGTACTTATTCTATTCTACAAAGCGAATTATCTCAGAGTTTATTAACCAACAAATTGAATTCTTTAGAGGCAGAATCGCCTGATGTCATAGTGACAGCAAATATTGGTTGTCAGATGCATATGGCAAGTAAAGCGAAAGTTCCAGTACAACATTGGATAGAATTGTTAGATGTTTGAGATTTTTTGGTAACGAGAATATTAAGCGCAACCAAGGGGGGTGATTGGTTGAATTTTATTAGTTGTAGTGACGGCAAAAAACTTAAACTCTATTATCGTGTAATACGCACATGCCGGGTAATATTTTTATTCATGCACTGAGGGAAATATTTCTAATGGTCGTTGATGTTACTTTTCCTGGGTAGGTACCATGCAGGTGCTTAACATTGTCCGATAATATTGATGGTTGGGTTAATGGTAATAAGGATGTGCGTTATTCTAAATTCGATACAATAATTGCTGGGCATGTCACGAAATTGGGAGCGCCAGGAGATGTCGAACTGCAACTGGAATATGTTTAGTGCATTTTACGATGCACCTACTAAAGTTTGTTCAGATTTTCTGTATGCCAAATATATGGAAGGTGTGAGTTCAGGTGATAATCCCAAAGCGTTGGCAGGTGCTGAAGCATTCAATTTCTCCAACTGTGAAGCATACTTTGTTGCCCGAAGACTTGGCGTAGTAAAAGTGAATTGATCTTCTACTTGAATATTTTCTAAATATTACGGGTGTAAACAATCGTGCCCGCTTTGTTATAATGATGTAGCGCCTAATAGTGACTTCATCGATGGTCATCATTATTAATATTTGGTAACTAGATGTTTTTATTTAGTCATAATTTGAATCTCTTATTGACTGAATATTTATTTATTTCTTTTCTTAAGCAAAAATACTGGAATTCTGGTCAACACAGAAGCCTTTAAACCCTATTCGTACAAAGTGATGCACGAATCCGACGTGGTTTACATGTCTATATGAAAAAATCTGATCCCTTTTTCAATTATATGATTTAAAGCAACATACTTGTTGTTGAAAATTCTAAAAACGTCCTTTCATAGCAGAATTATCTTTATAAGATTGCCTTAATTTCATGAATAATGCATAAAAAGGATCCCAGCCACTTAATGCGGTAAAAAATAAATAAATTGCCGAAACCATCATTAAGAAAAGATCGATAATGGTAAAATTTAAAGTGAAAGATATTACCAATACCAAATAAGCACTAGTCGCTCTTGCCATTCGATCTACAGGAGAAACTAGGTCCTTTAAGGCTTTATGTTCACCCCTTCTTGCAGTCAAATTACGCACCTTCAAATATGCAGTTCACTAATATATACAAATAATTTGGTATTAGCGCAAGTTATCCGGTGAATAAAAAATTGTTTTAATCTAAATTCAATTAGGGAGTTATGCGTGGTTGTATTGGAGTTATTAATTGGCAATATTTATTCGTCCTCTAGTTATCAAAGTTGGTGGGATCTGGATGCATTTCATTGTCTGGATCGGAAACTATATTGCTAGCTGATTCCATCATTTGATTGTAAGTTAGTACTTTAAACCCCTCGGGAAATTCATAATTATTGAAAGGTTTACTTGCATTTAGGTCAATATCGATGATTTCAAATGTGGCTTTACCAAATTGATCTTCAATTTTTAAAGGGAAACCGTGTTGACTAAAACGCTTGTAGAAAAGGTTGTCGGCTACAAAGCATAGCTCCAAATCTTTTGGTAGTGATCCGAATGATGTGTTAATTTTATATTCTGTCATCAATTCCAAGCCAGCGATTAATGCCATTAATGGTTCTGAAGATTTAGAAAGATACTCTGTATGACATATTTCGCCATTTACTTCCAAAAAATATAACTCAGTTTTAAATCCTAATATATTTGGGCCAGGACCATGATGAATATATTCGATTTTTAACTCTGTCATTTTTGGGGTTTTTGGTTTGTTCTCCACTTTGTTGCTTAAGTCAATTAATTGTTGGTCCATTAAATTAACCGTGTAGAGTTGTCTTTTTTCAGGCATTGCGAGAATATAACCCAGTTTTTTTTCGGATTTGACATGCAAGTGTTGTCCATCGCTCCAGATGGTTTCGGTCAATTTACCATTTTTGACGATCAATTTTGTATCCGCCAATGTGTAAAATGGCAACGTAAGAGAGGCCGTGAGGAATAAATGAGGGACTTGGTTTCTCATAACTATTTTTCCATATGTGATTATTGGACTATTTGAGGTTTTAATAATATAGGATAATAGACAAAAAAATAAGGGCTTTACAGTGTTAAGGAAATAACATTCGAGGGGACGAATACCGTAAAGCCCTTAAGCTTAAAAGTGTGTTTCTTAACGTTTTATTTGTGGCACTTCCAGCAATCACCTGGCCCTTCATTAGCCTCGTGGCAGCGTCTACAAAAACCCATATTGAGGGGTTTTGTTTTTTTCGCAACCGTCATTGATCCAACATCACCATGGCATAGACCACAAACCTCTGCTACTTGCTTTACAGGAAAATCGGCATCAAATACGAATTTTCTTAAATGTTTCTCGTGAGAAAAATGCACATAGTCTGGGAGGTCATTCACTTTTTTCCATTTCGGGGATTTTTTATTCTCCCAGTATTCAGTTAATGTTTGAATTCGTTCTTTATCAGTTGCAATTATTTTGTGGCATCCCATGCATTTACTCGTTGGAGGAATACCAGCCACTTTGCTTCGACGAGCATAAGTATGACAATACATACAATTTATTTTGTTATCTTTTACATGCGTAACGTGCGGAAACTCTATGGGTTGCTCTACATCTTCTCCTTCATGTGTTCCGATTGGTGGACTAATATGAGAAGGAATGGGTAGCTCTTTAGCAACTAAATGTAAGCCCGTACTAACGATGAAAGTGAATGTAAATGCTAAAATATATAGCATTGTAGAGCGCATCCAAATTCTATTTGGCAATTTGATCATTGTTTTGCTCCTTTAATGCATTTTTTGTTTTAAAGAGAGAAAGTGAGGTTTTTCTTGTTCTTTAAATCGCGTGTTTAAGATCAATTGATAGCTGCTTCTGTTTAGCTGAACTTTTATTTGTACGGACCTCATAGACATACCCCGCACCGTAACGAAGGTCAAGTTTCTCATCACTAGTTTCCCAAATATGATGCACGATAGGCATAGCGTATAATTCGTCAGTAAATACTTCTTTTGGTTCTCCCAGTGCTTTTTGAAGTTCACCAACTTTACTTTCATAAAAAGCACTTACATTTTCTTGGGACTTATAAATTGTATATATTTTGTAAAGTTTATTGTTGTGAAAATAGAACTCCATTTTTTTATCAGATGAGCTATTGTCGACGTAAACAATGGGATTGATTTCCGAGAAATCACTAAATCCATGTCCATGGCCAGTTCCATCGCTTACTTTTTCAACTGAAAAATGACTATTAAGGGCTTCTTCTGTGATGTCCCAATTAAAATCAGTGTTTTTTATTGGAAAGACACTGAAAAATGAGCTGAGTGTGATGGCGATAATCATGTTCATTGGTTTTCTCCAGTTAGTTTAGCTGATAAGCAATGTTTTCGGACTTATGTATAAGTTTTGTATATGTATAATAGTAGGGCATTCTTAATACCTATACAAGAAAAAAAATTCAAATTAGGGAGGTTTGTCATGAAATTTTTGGCTCAGCAATCTATTTTGATTAATTCAATTGAATTGGATAAGCAATGCGTTGTGTCTATTCGAAATTGACGTTATATTTGTATCATCCTAATTTTTATAAGCATACAAAATGAAATATCTTTTAATAATTGCTCATGGTAGCCGACGTGCTGGCTCTAATGAAGAGATTGGTCAAATCGCAAAACTGGTTGCTGGTCAGCCTGGAAATTCATTTGATCACGTTAGCAGTGCCTTTTTAGAGATTGCAAAACCGTCAATACCTGAAGGTATAAATGATTGTATTGCAAAGGGGGCTACCCATATTACGATACTGCCTTATTTTTTGGCAGCAGGTAGGCACGTTGTTGAAGACATACCTAACGAGGTTAAAATGGTTGATTATGATTCTGAAAAAGTGACTATCGTCATTAAGCCTCATATTGGCGCAGCTGATAATATACCCCAAACCATATTGGAACTTAGTTCGTAATATTATGTGTTATTTTGTGTAATTGAATTAATTACTGCCAGTTCATCCATTTCTCTGAGCTTTTTCAACGCTGCAGTCTCGATTTGACGAATTCTTTCACGTGTTACGTTAAACTGTTGTCCAATTTGCTCTAAGGTTAAAGAAGACGAAAGTCCTATTCCAAAACGTAAAGTTAGTATTTTCTGTTCTCTGGGAGTAAGAAGTTTTAATTTTTCTTTAACATGATTGGATATTTCATCTGTAAATGTGACGTCGGATGCTGAAATTTCATCTGGATCTGTCAACAATTCTGAAATAGTACCAGTTTTTGCTTTGCCTATTGGAATGTCAGAAGATATCGGGTCCGTTACGACATTTATTGTCTCCTTAACTTTTTCTGCGCTTACATCTAATAATGATGCTAGCTCTTCTATAGTGGGTTGTCTTCCGTGTTGTTGATAGAACTTTCGTATAACACGATTCATTTTACTTTGTCGCTCGGACATATGAGCGGGTAATCTTATGGTTCTAGATTGGTCTGAAATTGCGCGAGATATAGCTTGTCTAATCCACCAAGTGGCGTATGTAGAGAACTTAAAGCCTCGTTGGTACTCAAACTTGTCTGCTGCTCTCATTAGTCCCAGATTGCCTTCTTGGATGAGATCAAGAAATTGTAAACCTCTATGAGTATATTTCTTGGCTATCGAAACAACTAAGCGTAAATTGGCTTCAACAAAATAATTTTTTTTGGTTCCGAGTAATGTGGTTAAATAAAATAGTTTTGTCTTAACATTGTCAAATAGATGTAGGGAGCAGCCGACATCTCCTTTCAGTGTTTTTGCTTGATCAAAAATTTGTATAAATTTGTACTGATTTTCTGAAAATTGGGTTGAGAAAATGCTTAATGAAGCTTGTAACTCATGATGGTCCACAGAATATAGAAATTTTTCGAACAATTCATCGGGTCTTGTATCGTGAGAATTTTTAGAGCCAATTTGTGCGTAAAAACTGAGCTTTATTAAATTAAATTGATGGTTAAGCTCATTTAGATTATCTACTAAAATGCGTAAAAACTTTGGGGTAAAATTGAACGCTATAAACAGTGCGTTTAGTTTCTCTCTATATTCAGGATTTTCATCTGAAGAGGTTTCTTTTAGTGCGGCAAAGATATGTAGATATTGATTTAATTTTTCAATTAAATTGTTATCTTTGAGGGATTCCAGTTTTTCTTTGTAGGCTTCAGATTTTTGATTGTATTCATCTTCATTTTCATGTTTGTTCCTATGCCAAAATCCATCGACTGTTTCTCTGTTAGTTGGGGTAGGCGTGTCAGCAGAGTATCTTATAACGTCTTGTATCTGAGTTTTTTCAACAAAAATATTTTGAATGGTTTTTTCTAAGAAAGTATGAGTTATATAAAGTTTTGCTAATTCTAGCTTTATGTCTGCTTCTATCTTTTCGATATCCTTGCCTATTTTGATTTCATCTTCTTTTGATAATACATCTATAGTACCCATGTCTTTGAGATAATTACGTACGGGATCCAAGTTTGTGTTGGATGATTTTTCTTTGTTCGCTTCCGCGTCTATAGGTTCAAGATTCGGATTATCGAAGTTATCTTTATTTGATGTATCTCCTTCGTTATAAATGTCGTAAAAACTGTCATTTACGTGTTCTAAGTATCCTAGGTATTTATTTCTAATCATAATTATCTATCTCCTAGGGTTTATCTATTATCGATACAAAACTTGTACAAGTATGTCGGTACATCTGATAGCATTGTTTAATAAAAGTTTCATCAAATTTTATTTTTAATGTTTTGTGATGGTACTGATTAATCCCTTGAATGGTTAGTAAAGTAAATAAGATGTTGATTTGTAATGTTAAAGTCGGGTTTTAATCGTTTTTTGACCTTTGATACAATCTTTCCTAAGAAAGTAATTTATTGAATTACCTTAAGAAATTCATGGCATTGATCAGTTTGAAGATATTCTCGGCGCATCAGATGTTTTAACCCCGCTCAAAATTCTTTGTGAGTTGTGTTGTCACAATTGGATTTTAAAATTGGACGAATAAACAATGAGATACATTGAAATTTGATTTTTCTGTTTTATTTTACCTACTAATATTTGACCTTTATCTTTTAAAGGTATACAATAATTGTACATTGCATTCAAAAGAAACTTAAACTCTTTTTTTCGTATTGATTGCTCAAATCTTTTAGCTAGAAATAGAGAAATAAAGTTGTTAGGTATTTCTTGGGTAACTCGATTTTAGATGAGTCGTTTTACTTAAATGAGGCGCTGAATATTTTGCATACGATCAAGTTAATACGAAGTTTAGTGCTTAATACTTGGTAATCATAAATTATAGATTCGAAGCAAGTGTGCGAGAGATGAATGACCACAACTAAGACCGAATTGAACATTGAAGGAGAGAATGCTCGTACCATTACTATTCAAGAATGGTTGATGGTTTTGGCAACTTTGTGTTGTCCGCCATTAATGTTTTTTATTTTGAAAAAGTTTTTATATGGATTTTTAAGTCTAGTTTTAATACTGATCAGTTTGTTCGTTGCAAATATTTATTCATCACTCGGAAATTGGCCGTTTTTGAATTGGCTATTTCCAATTCAAATTGTTGTTCATGCCGGAAGCGCCATCTATATCTACAAACAAATTTTTAGTCGTATTCTGAGCCCAATCAATAAAGCAATCCTCTACCTTTGGAGTCTATCTCTTACATTATGTGTATCAATTTATTTTCTTATTAGTAGTATTCTATTATCTCAGTATGCAATTGCATCAGTTTCTATGAGTCCGTCTTTAATTCATGGTGACATAGTACTGGTTCAAAATTCGCTCGAAAAGCCTTCAAATCAATGGTTTAGTCTATTTTCTGCCTATGATTTGAGTTATGGTGATATTGTGATATTCAAACACCCTAAAAAGGAAGAAGTTTATGTTAAACGAATTGTTGCTAGTCAGGGTGATGAAATTGAATTCTCTGGAAATTCCCTGAAAATCAATGGCAATGAGTTAGAACGGCGATTAATTGATTCGTCCAACAAAAATGGAAGTTTCAAGTGGTTAAAAAATGATGCCTATTACGAGTATAATAACGATAGTCGTTATATTATTAATATTTCAGAAGATGCATCACCTGTAAAAGGAAAGATAACAATACCAGAAGGCTTTGTTTTCGTCATGGGAGATAATAGAAATCAAAGCTTGGATAGTCGATTTTGGGGTTTGTTACCCAAAGAAAACATATTAGGAAAGCCGTTATTTATTTGGTGGAGTATTCAGCCAGGCGTGAAACCCTGGATAAGATGGAATAGAATTGCTAGTTGGGTAGCGTAAATTACCTATTAATTCATTAAATCAAAAAGTGTGAAGATATGAAAAAGAATACTGATATTTCAAACTCTGTGATAAGTGATGATCATCAATATTTTCCGATAAGAACGGTTTCGGAAATTACCGGTGTAAACTCAATTACCCTTAGGGCATGGGAGCGAAGGTATGGACTTCTTGTTCCTCACAGAACGCCGAAAGGTCATCGATTGTATACCCAAGATGATATTGACCTTATACATCAAGCTGTGGAGTTACTTAATAAGGGTATTTCAATTAGTCAGGTTAAAAGTCACTTACTTCCTAAGAAAGAGGGTAAAAAAAGTAAGCAGCCCGAAACCGTTAAAGAATTTTCCAATGTTTGGGTGCAGTATCAACAAAGAATTTTAAATGCTGTAGTGCGTTTCGATAGTCATTCATTAAATCATACTTACAACGAAGTCTTATCAATTTATCCTTTAGATGTTGTTACAGTTCATTTGATATTGCCGCTATCTCGACGATTAGGAGATCGATGGCAAACTGACGAAGGTACGATTGCAGAAGAACACTTTTTTACGCAGTTTTTACGCAATAAGATTGGTGCCCGATTTCATCACATGCACGCAAACATTACAGGTCCGAAAATAGTCACAGCCTGCTTTCCGCAAGAACAACATGAAATCGGCTTATTAATTTTTTGTTTAGCTGCTAGTGAACATGGTTACGACATAATTACACTTGGCGGTGATTTACCGTTATCTGAAATTGATCGTGTTGTAAAGCAAGTTGATGCAGAAGCTGTGGTTTTATCAGGAACTCGGAAGTTGCCTAAAAATGTTATTAAAAATGAATTAGCGGCACTTGTAGACGATAGTGAAATACCAATTTTTGTTGGTGGTAGCGCATCGGTTATTCATTGTGAAGACATAAAAACTTCAGGTGCCATACCGATTGGTCAAGATATTCAGCATGCCATTGGCGAAATTGACGCTATTTTTGAGTAAAAGAATATTTCTTACATTCAGAAATTAATCTTCCAGACATGAAGTATCTATGCGTTATACATTAATATTTGTATTATTGATTTTTTCTCAAATTTTGTGGGCTGATAATTTATCAGTTTTTGTTTTTGAAAAAGGCACTGGCGATCCAATTTCGGAGGCAACCGTTGTGTTTGAGAAAGCAGGCGAGTTTTCTCAAACGAATGAAAAAGGCGTTACAACGTTTGAAGATATTGATTTGCCTGATAATCTAAAAGTTCTGAGCACAGGTTATGAAACTTTTCAAATAACTGTGACAAAAAAATCACCTAAACAAGAAATATATTTGGAACCTCTGAGTTTTGAAGGTGAAGCTTTAACTGTTACTGAGGAACGAATTGAAGAGAAAACCTCTAAATATTCGCTTTCGGCGCGGGAAATTGTTACTGCACCTGGGACGGGTGGTGATCCACTTAAGGTAGTAGGTTCTTTGCCTGGGGTAGTGTCTGCTGTAAATACCGGTGGTGGTCCCCCTGGTGGTGGTTATTATTTAAGAGGAAGTGATCAAAACGAAAATATCGTTTGGGTTAACAGAACTCCCATCGGATATCTTTATCATTTTGGTGGACTCTATTCAACCATTAATCCCGCATTATTGAGCGACTTTAACGTGTTTCTTGGTGGATATCCTGTAGAATATGGCGACGTTCTTGGTGGTGTTTTGGATGTTAAATTGCGAACGCCAAGGAGAGATCGTTTACACCAGATATATTCTATCGGTACTTATCAATCATCAGTTTTCCTAGAAGGCCCAATAGGCAGTGCAGATAGTAAGCATGGATTTTTCTTTGCTGCGCGGCGAAGTTATATCGATTTATTGTTATCACCTGAAACGGTTACGTCTTTTTTTCAAGATGATGAAGACAAAGAGAAACCCGAAGACCAGCAAAATAAAGTGATTAAAGTGCCGGTGTTTCATGATATTCAAGCAATTTGGGAATACGATTCACCTTTTGGTTTGATGCGAACGAGTTATTATGAAGCTTCTGATGAATTTAAAGCAATATTTAATGGAAATCGTATTCTTGACCCTCAATCAGCTGGCGAATTTGGTGTTAAAGCGGGATATAGAAGCCTAAGTTACAGCTGGGAAAGACGTTGGAGTGATAAAGTATTTCATACAGTGCCAGTGGTCTTATCGAGAAATACAACTCGATTTAGGTTTGGTACCGACACTGATGGAACACCTTTCTTTTTTGATTTTGAAAGTCAGGAACTATATGTTCAACCTGAAGCGACTATACAATATGATAGTCGTAATAGGTGGGTGCTTGGAAATCAATTTATCTACGCTAAGACGCCTATCGATGCAAAAATATCTCGTCAACCCAGCGAAAATGATATTGGTAATACCGATTTTACCAGTCAGCAAAAATTTCGTGTAGATAGAATATTTAAATCTGGTGTTATAGCACCCTATGTAAAATATACCCGATCTTGGAGTAGTAAATTTGATACGACTTTTGGATTGCGTTATAGCTACGCAAAAATTACTGGTGGCGCTGAGTTTAAAGCGATATTGCCACGTTTTAACTATGAATATGAATTTTATAAAAACACCTGGTTTACGGGCGCATGGGGTAAATATGTTCAGCTTCCAAGAGGTAGTGAATTGGCCATCGGATCAGGAAATCCAAATTTAAATTATACCGAAGCCGAACATCGTATTATAGGAATCAAGCATAAACCCAAAGATGTTTGGACATACCAACTGGAATTATTTCACAAGCCAATGACGAGTTTGGTATTGCCTATCGATGCTAATGCTCCCCCCGATAATTACAGTAACGGTGGAGATGGGCTTGCCTATGGTTTGGACTTTTTAATCAAACGAGATTTAAGTCAGGGTATGACCGGTTGGTTAAGTTACTCTTATATAAGAACGACGAGAACTGGCTTGAATGCTGTTGAAAGGCCTTTTAGTGGTGACCAACCACATACATTGACGATGTTATGGTCACAGAGACTTTCAGGTTCATGGAATAAATGGACGCTGGGTTTTCGTTTTCAATGGCATTCAGGTACCCCTTATGATCCTGTTATCGGTAAAATTGATGTTCCTATCGAAGGCACAAATCTTACACGACCGGTCCCCATCTATCCGAGCACAAAAAACACTGAACGCTTGCCAAATTTTTACCAATTAGATGTTAGAGCAGAGCGAAAATTTTTATTTAATTCATGGAAAATGAGTATTTATTTTGATGTGCAGAATATATTAAACACGCAAAATATTACTGAATATGATTATGGTGATAATTATGAAAATATCGATAATCCAGAAGCAGTGAGTGGCGGCGTCCTATTTCCTGCATTTGGTATTGAAGCTGAGTTTTAATTTAGCGAAGAATTATCGTTTTTTAAAGGCTGTAATTAACGTGTGTAATTGTTTATCGTCCTCTCAATTTTGAGAAAGGACATAGACATGTAGCAATTTCACCTACTACCATTAGGTCAAAATTATTATTTCATTTTGTGCTGAGTATTTTTGCATCGAATGTTTTACTAAGTCAATATAGCAATTTATTCCATATAGTCCTTGCGGAATAAGCTCATTGTCCTTGCTACCCTGATTCGCTTAAATGCATTACAATCAAAATCCATGTTAATGATATTGTAAATATAACTATAAAGTTCAATAAATGAGCATTAAGAATAAGCTCCCAAGGGAGAAAGTGTTGTCAGTTGCTGCAGACTACTCTTTAAAGTACACCATTCGAGGAACCAACTGTTCTCCAGTTTCATTGAGCCATCATTTAAATAACATTAAGACTCGAAGGAACTATGCGCTACCAATTTGATGAATTTACACTAGATACAGGTTGTTTTGAATTATCTAAGAATGGTGTAACCATTCCCGCTGAGCCTCAAGTTATTGAGCTATTGGTATTGCTGGTTGACAACGGTGATCGGATGATTTCAAAGGAAGAGATTAATCAAAAAATATGGAAAGGTCGAATTGTCTCTGAGGCAGCGTTAAGCAGTCGGATAAAATCGGCCAGGCAAGTGTTAGGTGATAGTGGTCAAGCACAAAAATATATTCGAACCATTCATAAAAAAGGATTTCGGTTTATCGGTGAGCTTAAGCCAGTAGTTGAATCTATCCCTCAGAAAAATGTAGATGAATCACCAGATGTTGAAGCCACTTCGCATTATTCAATGACAAAAACCGAATTAAAAATACAACCCACACAAAATAAATTTATCGAAAAACCGGCTGTGGCGATACTGCCATTTGCGAACCTTTCCAGTGAGGCAGAACAGGAATATTTTTCAGATGGTATTACTGCCGACATAATTACGCATCTATCGAAGCATCGTTGGGTCGATGTAACTGCACGTAATACAAGTTTTGGTTATAAAGGGAAAATGGTGAATATCCCTGAGTTAGCTAAACAACTCAATGTTAATTATGTGGTAGAAGGTAGCGTACAACGAGTGGGTAATCGAGTCAGAGTGACCGCTCATTTGGTGGAAGCTAAAAGTGGTCATCCCATTTGGGTAGAACGCTATGACCGAGAAATTGCCGATATCTTCGCTTTGCAAGACGATATTACGGAAAAGATAGTTGCACGCGTTGAACCCGAAATCGGGTTTGCTGAACGCAACCGCGTAGTTCATGCTCGTCCAGCGAACTTACAAGCTTGGGATTGTTATCATCTGGGTGTTTATCACTTATTTAAATTTACAGGCAGTGATAATCGAGAATCACAATCTTTGTTACATCGTAGTTTTGAATTGGATAAGCGATTTGGTGAAGCATACGCCTGGTGGGCATATGCGGTAATACTTGGCATGGTTTACTGGGATACGCCTCCAACACAAGCTTTATTAGATGAAGCCTTAACTGCTTCTGATATGGCAATATCATTGGATAGTCAAAATGCAACATTTCGCGCATTAAAAGCTAGGATATTATTGGCGCGTTGTGAATATGATCGCGCTTTGGCAGAAAATGAAATTGCCATTAAGCTTAATCCGACATTTGCTGCAGCCCATTGTGGGTTAGGGGATTCCTTAGCTTATGAAGGCCGATATGATGAATCGATTGATTGTTTTGAAAGAGCCATTGCATTAAGTCCCAATGATCCACAAGTTTGGGCATTTTTAACCTATGGTGCGCTTGCCCATATTTTCAAAAAAGATTATGACAATGCCTTAGATTGGACAGAACGTGCTAGTAGCATTCCCAACTGTCAGTATTGGACTACCGCCCATCGCGCTGTTGCATTGGCAAAATTAAATAGATTAGATGAAGCTCAAAAAACAGCTATCAAGCTGAAACAACAAAATCCAGATTTTTCAATCGCCTTTGCTAAGGAAAAATTGTTCTATCTAAAGCAGCAAGATCAAATTGATCTTTATTTGGATGGGTTGCGGTTGGCAGGCATCAATTAGCCCTTTAATTCTTAGTGGATAAATTTCTGTTTAATGCGAATTTCGTCAGTTATGTCAAACTGATAGAGTGATTTTTGAGCAGCAAAAACCTCCGATTTTTTGATTACTTGATTTGCAAGTAAATCCAACCCAATTATATTTGAATATCTATGATCTATCTCCTTGATTTTATTATCTATTTAAAATATTCAGACTTTCTACAGATTTAAACCAGCTGAGCTACAAGCGGACAATCAGTGGTTTAACTATTCTACTCACCAAGGGACACAACAAACCCGAAACAAACCATTAACAATTAAACAATATGAATTTACAAAAACTTAGGAGAGAATCATGACTACACAAACAAATACAGAGAACAAATTTTTAATCAACATCCGTGACGGCAAAAATGACCTTGAACGCGCAACAGTATCTTTTATTATGGGCGTAGCAGCGTCATCCACTAGCGAAACCGCGATGTTTGTTACTTCAGACGCTGCACACTTATGTGTTAAAAATGGTGCGAAAGATTTGGTTGCTGAAGGTTATGAGCCGATTGCAAACTTAATCGATGCCTATGTAGAAAACCAAGGAAAAATATGGCTTTGTCCAGCGTGTGCTGCAGCCAAAGGCATCACTCAAAATGATTTGCATGAAGGCGTAGAACTGGCAGGTGCTGCAAGAACTATGGACTTTTTAGCAACTGGCGGTCAACTTCTCGCCTAACATTTGAGGTTTTCAGGGCGATACATTTCGCCCTGAGAAATTAGAAATTGGAACACCAAAGAAAAAAAGAGTTTTTATGATGAAAACTGACAGAGCAGATTGTGGCGATATGACAGGGTTGTTACAACAACTGGGTGAATATCTTGATGAGTTTCAACAATTCAAACATGTTGATGCTGTACAAAATATTACGCAATGGCAACACAAACTTATTCGCGTTTTACCCGAAACCGGTATAGGTATTCAAGAAGTCATGGACGAAATTGGAAATACACTGATTCCGAATGGCTCACAAATTCCAAATCCTGGTTGCACTTCATTTATCACAACGGGTTCAACAAATATAGGCGCATTAGCTACATTGGCCAGTGCAGTTGCAGCGCCACAACGCATTGGTGTTAATGCGTTCAGTTACCTAGAAGAGCTATCACTGGAATGGTTAGTAGAAATGTTCCAGCTACCAAAAAACATGAAAGGCATTTATAGCAGTGGTGGCTCCGTGGCAAACTTAGTTGCATTGGGTGCTGCTCGTCAATATGCGTTTGAAAACCGAGGTATTGATCCTGCGCAAAGCGGTGTATCAGGCACATGTAGAATTTACGCGACAAGTGCTACACATCATACGATTAATAGAGCTGCTGCAACTTTGGGTATTGGAAGAGATTCTGTCTGTATTATTGAATCCGACAGCATGGGGCGCATGTTACCCGATGCCCTGGAAAAACAAATAAAAATCGACGAACAAAAGGATTTTATTGCAATTGCTGTCGTCGCAAATGCGGGAACAACCAGTACAGGTGCGATAGATCCCTTGCAAGCTATTGGCGAAATCGCCAACTCCCATGATATCTGGTTTCATGTAGACGGTGCTTATGGCTTGCCGGGCATTTTAGACCCTCAAAAGCAGCATTTATATGAAGGTTTGTCACTTGCTGATTCGGCTATTGTAGATCCACATAAATGGTTAGGTGCACCCGTTGGAATTGGTGCGACATTTGTTCGCGATCGAAGTTTACTGCACCGTGCTTTTAAGCAAGGTGAATCAGATTATCTGGAAGGCTCATTATCTAACGAACATACACAACATTCTCTAGATAATTTAGGCGTACCGTATTATGACTTTGGGGTAGAGCTTTCAGCACCTTCACGGGGTGCAGTGGTGTGGGCATTAATTAAAGAAATTGGCAGAGAGGGAATACAAGAACGGATTTGTCGACACAATGCCATGGCCCAACATTTATCAAATTTTGCTCATGACCATCCAAACCTTGAAGTTTTACAGGAACCAACTTTATCCATTTGTTGTTTCCGATATAAGACAGAAAACTATTCTGATTTAAATGAATTAAATAAACGCATTCATCGTCGTATGGTGCATCGAGGTTTAAGCATGCCCAGCACCGCAATCATTAATGATCAATTGGCTATACGCCCGTGTTTTGTGGGTGCACGTACGACATGGAAACAGGTAGATGAACTCATTGAAGAAGTGTTGAATGCGGCAAATGAAATATTGAATGAAAAATATTGATAACCAAAATAATTAGTGTGAATCAAACTGGAGATAATAAGATGAACAAAATCTATGGCAGTATACTGGATACCATTGGCAATACACCTGTTGTCAAGATTAATAACCTTGGCCCGAAAAACGTTAACATTTATGCGAAACTTGAATCGTTTAATCCCATGGGTTCTGTAAAAGACCGATTGGCATTAGGTGTTATTGAAGACGCTGAGCGAAGCGGTGAGTTAAAACCTGGGCAAACTATTGTCGAAGCGACCAGTGGTAACACGGGCATTGGATTAGCCATGGTATGTGCACAAAAGGGTTATCCTTTGGTTATCACCATGGCAGAAAACTTTAGTGTTGAACGACGTAAATTGATTCGCTTTTTGGGCGCCAAAGTTGTGCTAACGCCAGCCGATAAAATGGGTTCAGGCATGGTGGACAAAGCACGTGAGTTGGCAGAAAAACATGGCTGGTGGCAATCAAAGCAATTTCAAAATCCAGCAAACGCCGATATTCATGCAAAAACCACTGCTGTTGAAATCCTTGAATCATTTTCTGACATTGGTTTGGATTTTTGGCTTACGGGTGCTGGTACCGGTGGTACCTTAAATGGAGTATCGAGAGTGCTCAAAAAGCAAAGCCCCAAAACAAAAATAATTGTTTGTGAACCCGATAATTCTCAGATGTTAAATAGCGGCATTCCACAAGCTCGAAATCCAGATGACTCACATAGTGAAACACATCCGGGTTTTCAGCCGCATATGATGCAAGGCTGGACCCCCGATTTTATTCCAAAATTAGCCGAAGATGTAATCAATGCAGATGTCATTGATGGCCATACAGCGATCAATGGTAACGTCGCATTACAATGTTCACGAGATCTTGCGCAGAAAGAGGGTATTTTTGTAGGCATTTCTGCCGGTGCTACATTTGCAGGTGCGTTAAAAATAGCGGAAACAGCGCCAGATGGTGCTAATATTTTGTGTATGTTGCCTGATACTGGAGAAAGGTATTTATCAACGCCTTTGTTTGATAATATTTCAAGCGATATGACTGAAGAGGAAGTCATAATATCAAAATCAACGGATAACTTTCGTTTTGATGTTGAATCACCTGCAGATGATGAAGATACAAATGCAGAAAAAACAGAGCTTGATGCCAAGGCGCAAGATAAGGTAGCGTCATACATAGCCGGGAGTTCCAGCAAAGTTGTCATGTTTGCCTTGGAATGGTGTGAATTTTGTTGGTCAGTTCGAAAAATTCTCGATCAGTTTGGTGTTGAATGCCAATCGATAGATCTAGACTCTGTGGAATTTTCTGAAGAAAAAATGGGTGCGAAAATGCGAGATGTGTTGGACCACGACAATGATTGGAAGACACTTCCACAAATTTACATTGGTGGTGAATTTGTTGGTGGATGTACTGATCTATTTGATCTTTGTATTAATGGTGAGTTACAGAAAATGTTTGACAAGCATGGATTGAGTTATGATAAATCAGTTGATTTAAACCCCTATGATTTATTACCTGGTTGGTTGCATCCGCGTTAAGTTATTAGGAATAACTCGTAAATCGACATGAAAAATTTATTAAATCAACACCAATTGATTTTGATGGAAGCGGCCATTGTTGAACGCTTACGAAGATCCAGTCATATTGATCTTCATCCAAGGCTGGTTAATGCGCCATTGATATACAATGAATTGGGTAGCTTTGAGCTTAGAAAAATATATCAAAGTTATATCGATGTTGCCACTCGTGCTAACTTACCCATACTGTTATGTACACCTACTTGGCGGGCAAATCATGATCGGGTCAGTGAATCAAATATCAATGAAGAAATTAACGTTGATGCAGTGAATTTTATGAATGAAATCCGCGACCAACAGGGAGTTAATGCATCACATATTAAGATTGGTGGTTTAATCGGTTGTAAAAATGATTGCTACAAATCCGATGAAGGTCTAACAAGCGCAGAAGCAGAACGTTTTCATACCTGGCAAATTACCGAGCTGGCGAAAACCAAAGTTGATTTTCTCATTGCGGAAACGTTACCAAACATACAAGAAGCCATGGGTATTGCCAACGCAATGAGCAAAACAAACATTCCCTACATTATTAGTTTTGTAATAAATCGAAAGGGTGAAGTGCTGGATGGTACGCCTTTAGCGGAAGCGGTAAGAGAATTGGATGGGAATGTAGAAATCAGACCTTTGGGATTTATGGTTAATTGTGCTTATCCCAGTTTTCTCAATGCTTCATCGCAACCCAAGGCGTTATTTGAACGTTTAATTGGCTACCAGGCCAATGCATCTTCGCTAGATCATGCCGAATTGGATAACTGTTCTGAATTGCAAACTGAAGATTTGGCATTGTGGGGAAATGAAATGCTGTCCTTGAACAATGAATTTGGGGTGAAAATTCTCGGAGGATGTTGTGGAACAGATGTGGATTACATAAATTATCTGGTAAAAGAGTTTTCGGCCTAGGGTTAGGCAGAATTCGATAGCTAGTGAGTATTGGCAATGAGTGTAGTACGATGTGCCTAGTTTAAAAAAAATCGAGACGCAATGGAATATAAGCTTACAAAACATTCAATCCATGAGTGGCATATACTGAATATTAGCGGTTATATTGATTCTGATGAATTGATCTTCATGGTAAAAGAATTGTGGCGAAATGATGAATACCTTTCTGCAACCCATATGCTGTGGGATTTTACTTTAAGTGAATCCAGTTACTACTTTGAGGATATATTTAAACTTTTTCAATTTGTCAAAGAAAACAAACATTCACAGACGTTAAAGTTACTCGCGATAGTTGCATCGGAAGACAATGAATTTGGTATATCAAGAATGTACGCCGCACTTAATGAAAATGACAATCCTAAGATACAGGTGTACCGAAATGTTAAAAACGCTGAACGCTGGTTATTAGAAAGCCAACTCAGCAAAGCTTAATATACAAGGTTCACTCAATATGAACCTTGTAGGGATTAATGATTAAAATCTAAAACGTCATTACATTTCGGTTATGTATGGCATCCTGCACTGCAGCAGCACCCATCCATTCACCATTTTCAACGATATTTTCTTGGGTAACACCATGTGTTTTTGCGCAAGCGGGGCATACACCAATACGTCCACCCGCATCAGTAAATTCCTTAAATAAATCATCAACCGATGAAAAGCTGGGTGAAATCATATCCTTCACAGAATTCTTCATGGCGAGCCTAACGCCATCAAGTGTTGTCCATAACATGGCTTCAGCTCCTGTTGCTAGCGCTGCGTTGGCTAACACAATAGGAACGGCAACTTGATCAGGATCACTAAAGTTCGTCAGTGTGTAAAAATAAGTAGGTTTGTCAGACATTTTGAAACTCCTCAAATTAAATTAAAATATAGATATGTGTATTGAGCAGTTATTATCAGTTCTTTATGTTGCTAAAGTGTTTCCAAATAGAGGTGTTTTGTTTACTGAATTGTAACTTCAAGCGACAGCCTTTCTTTGCAAGTTATGAATTAATACTTTTGAAATATGTGATAACGCGCTCTAGCTTAATTGGGCTACTTACGCTTGCTTGATGAATTTTCTGTTCGATATTTATTCACAATGATAACTAAATTTTTAAACTACTGGAAATAATGGTCAATTGACCTGGTTTTTTTAATGAAAAGGGTACAGAATGATTAATTTGGGTTTGTTGGATTTGGGTGTTTGTTCTGGATTGTGCCCTTAGCGGACATTGAGATTTGCAATTTTCGCCACTACAGCTAAATGGGTGTAATACCAGTTTCCCTAAAAAGCATATGACTACAAAATTGGAGCTTTTAGTACAAAATGTTCAAATCCACAGAAAAATAACTCACTAACATAATCGGAAAAATCACTCAGACTGGACTTTCAACATGGATCACACTCACTTAGTACAAGCTTCCGATTTAGATGAATACGCAAGCAGACGAGATAGCCAGGGCGTAATTCCTGAGTTAGTTTATCTACTCATAAAACAATCTGTTTTTGAGCTGTCAGTCTGTCGTATTCCTTATGGTGATGCAGTAAATCAACCAGGTTTAGATGGTTTGGTGGAAAGCAACGAATTCTTCCTTGAGTTTGTCCCCAAAGGAAAATCTTATTGGGAAATTGGAACAGGCGGAGACCCACAGTCAAAAGCAACCAAAGATTTTAAAAAACGTAATGACGAGTTATCTGATGAGGATAAAGCAGAATCAGCTTTCATGTTTGTTACACCTAGATCAAATGGATCAGATGGGTGGAACGAACCCAAACAAACATCATGGCTCAATCGACGAAAAGGAAAAGGCTGGGAGAACATTCGTATAATCGACGGAGTTAAACTAGCTGATTGGCTCAGAGAATTTCCAGCACTTGGACGATGGATGGCTAAAAAGATTGGAATATCTTCACGATTAAGTGGGCTTGAAACACCAGCTGAACATTGGGAGCTAATTCAGGCACAAGTTCATTTACCCGACCCGCCACTTCCACCAACTATTTTTATCTCAGGAAGAGAAAATGCCTGCACAGCTTTGCAAGCACTCATTGAAGGCAAGTCTCAAAGATTGTTCCTTTTTGCAGAAAGCCCCAATGATGTAGAAGATTTTGTTTCTGCTTATCTTGCCTCTCTTGAGAAAGAAACCGCACGTAATTTTGGAAACAGAATGTTAATTATTAGGGATGAAGATGCCTGGCATTCTTTGTCTTCAACTCGAAAGTCTCATATTTTTATAGCTGATATCAACCTGGGTTTAGACTCTGAAAAGGCAGACCTACAAACAGTTGCAACACGAAATGGACATGCTGTAATAGTACCAATTTGTGGAGCTTGGTCTGGGGGAAATCAAGAAATAATAAAATTGCGAAGCCCGTCTAAATCCACACTAGAAAAAATATTATCTGAAGCCGGTTATCCTCAAATGCGCGCAAGAGAATTGGCCAGCATTGGTGCCGATCGACTATCGGCTTTACGCAGACATCTTTTAGGACTTGGAACTCTTCCTAATTACGCCACTTGGGAAAGTGCTCGACTTCTTGCACAAGCAGGGCTGATCGGGAAATGGGATGGTAAAAATATTGAAGACCAGACAGCATTGGATGTTTTGCTGGGAAAGGAGTACGGGGAGTGGGTCGAAACGATAAGATCTGAAACATTTCGTTCAGACACTCCCCTTATTCAAAAAAATGAAAAATGGAGAATTGTCGCACGTGGCGAAGCATGGAATTCACTTGGATCTTATTTAACAGATAATGATCTAGATCAATTTCAACAAACAGCTCTACAGGTATTAGGTGAACGAGACCCAAAATTCGATCTCCCAAAAGAAGAACGATTTTCAGCAGATTTGCATGGAAAACAATTAAATCATTCATCAAACTTACGAAGTGGATTAGCTGAAACTCTTGCTTTGATTGGTAGTAGACCAGAAGTCCTCTCTTCTTGCTCACAAGGAAAAGCTAGAGTTGTGACAACTCTAATTATTCGAGGACTGTTTGATGACGTAGATTGGAGCATATGGGCAAGTCTGGATCAATTACTACCACTATTAGCAGAAGGGTCTCCCGAAGAATTCCTAAATAGCGTTGAATCAGCCCTTGCTGATATTGATAATAGTCCATTTCATCAAGTGTACGCTCAAGAAGGCGGTGGTGGCCTAGGTGAATGGAACTACATGAGCGGCCTACTCTGGGCTTTAGAAACATTAGCATGGCATTCCAACTATTTCACTCGTGTAATTTTATTACTTGGGGACTTGGCTTCAATTGACCCAGGTGGAAATTGGTCTAATCGACCATCTAACTCTTTAGCTGATATTCTTCTACCTTGGCATCCACAAACTTGCGTTCCTATTACGAAAAGAAAAACAGCTGTTGCAACATTATTAAGAGAACAGCCCCAAGTGGGGTGGGAGTTATTAATCGCTTTACTTCCTCATAGTCACGGATTTACATCAGGTTGTCATCGACCCGCATGGCGGAACCTCATCACACCAGACTGGAAAGACGGCGTTACTCATGGAGAGCATTGGGAACAAATATCAATTTACACAGAAATGGCAATCGATGTTGCAAAATCAGACGTAGATAAACTTTGTGTTTTAATAGAAAGTTTACCTGACCTGCCACAACCAGCATTCGACAATTTATTATTACATTTCAAATCAAAAGACATTTTTGAACTGCCCGAACTGAATCGCATGCCCTTGTGGGAGTCATTAAATGATCTGACAAGGAAACATCGCGGGTTTTCTGATACTAACTGGGCAATGCCTGAAGACCTAATTGAACGAATTGAAAGTATCTCAAATACGCTAACTCCATCATCTCCAGAGTATAAGTATCATTATCTTTTTAGTGGTCGAGACCATGATTTGTATAGTGAAAAAGGAGATTACGAAGAGCAACGAAAACAATTAACTAGATCCCGTCAAGCAGCATTACAAGAAATCATAGATGAAAAAGGAGTTGATACGGTATTAAGCTTTGCAAAAAATGTTTCTGCACCACGCCTTGTGGGAGAGGCTCTAGGGGTTATAGCATTAGACTCTATAGAGTTACAGCTATTACCTAATCTTCTCGAAACTGAAGATGAAGTGAAACGTAGTTTAATCAGCAGCTACATCTGGAGTAGATTTAACAAATTGAAATGGATTTGGGCAGATAAACTACTTGCGAATGAATGGAGTGTCGCTCAAAGGTCAGCGTTTCTTGTATTTCTTCCATTCGGCAAAAATACTTGGCTTCGTGTTAAAAAATATCTTAGTAGCAATGAATTTGTTTATTGGAAAAATGTAATTGTTAATCCTTGGTGCGATGAAGACGATATCACTGAGGCAATCGAAAACCTTATAAAATATGGACGAGCGAGTGCAGCAATTCTATGTTTGGGTAGCGCGGGCAATAAAAATGCTTTCCAACCCGAGCTAGCTACACGCGCCCTTTTAGCGGTTATAAATCAAGAGCACCCCGAAAGAGATTTTGATGCGAATTCAACTATAGAAGTTATCACTAAACTTCAGAATAGCCCGATACCGGATACAGATGCTCTTTTTAAGATAGAATGGAATTTTCTTCCTTTATTAGGTCGATTTTCTCAGGGTTCTCCAAAAACACTTGAAAACCGCCTCGCATCAGATCCTGCCTTTTTTTGCGAAGTAGTTGCTTTGGTATTTCGCTCTAAGAACGAAACAAATAAAGATGAAACACCTACTGAGCATCAACGAGATTTGGCGCAAAATGCTTATAAATTGTTGAGCGAATGGAAAACTCCGCCTGGAACTGATATTGATGGCTCATTCAATGAGGACTCATTCAATATTTGGCTTAAAGAAACTAAACAAATTGCCACTGCGACAGGACATATTGATATAGCTCTGAGCCAGTTAGGTCAGGTGTTAACACGCGCTCCAAAAGATAAAGACAATTTGTGGATTAATGAAACCGTGGCTCAAGCACTTGACGGCAAGGATGCTAAAACGATGAGGTCTGGCTTTACCACTGAACTCTTCAACCAGAGAGGCGTACATAGTCCTACTGCAGGCATAGAAGAACGCAAGTTAGCTAAAATTAATAGAGAACGATCAGAATCACTAGAAGAAAAAGGTTACTCTAGGTTTGCAACAGCCATGCGAGAATTTGCAGAGAGGTACGAACGTGAAGCGGAATATGAAGCTTCAAGGGATCCGTATGAGTAAAATGTGCCCTTAGCGGACGCTTAAATCTAAAGATATGTAACTCAGACAATTGAACTTACCTCCTTTAAAAGTAAAAATATAAGGAACCAAATGATAGAGCAGAAAGATGTAGAAGAGTTAGTTCGCTTGAAGGGAAGCACTCTTTTCCATAGAGAGGGTCAAGAATTAGAGTTCAAGGAACAATTTAACCTTGCTGCTCTGGCTGACTATTTCAGAGATTTTGCTGCTTTCGCTAACAATAAGGGTGGTTTCCTAATTTTTGGAATTAAAGATAAACCTAGGACACGTACAGGGCTATCAGAAAAATCGCTTGAACAATTTGAAAAAGTAGATCCAGAAAAAATAAAACATAAAAGGGGTCAGAGCCCTTTACAAGTAGAACTCAATTTACTATATTGTTTAAAAAACAATATAGTGATTACCCAATGCCAAGAAAACCCCGCTTTTTTTTACCTGATGTTCCTACGCACGTGGTCCAGCGTGGTAATAACCGCGATCCCATTTT